>Ga0316209_1001169_pt1 | contig 30577 bp, 46 predicted proteins | sample 6monopyrite_MG_FD_204945 | JGI IMG/M metagenome (GOLD analysis project Ga0316209, IMG submission 204945) | Microbial mat bacterial communities from mineral coupon in-situ incubated in ocean water Damariscotta River, Maine, United States -... | ecosystem: Environmental > Aquatic > Marine >...
CCGCCCATTCAAGAGCGTTGACCCCGCCCCAATGACTCCCCGCAACAAACCCGCTGAACCCGATGACATATACCGCCATGAACATTTCTGCGGTTTTGCGAAGAGGTATCATTTCTCGCTCCACCCAAACAGCGCATCAATCTGTCCATCAGTTACTCGCGTGACGGCTTGAACAGCCTTAAGTAGCGGCGCATTCCGGCGGATTTCAGTTACCGCAGCCCATTCGATTTTCGCCTCTGTCACCCGATCCGCCGCCATGCCCGTGAGTGCCTTGTCGAAAGCCGCAGGCCACTCTCCTTTGGCAGCGATAACTGCATCATCCGCGCTGAGTAGACCGGCACGGAAACAGGCGATGCAGAAATTGCGCCGGGATAGGACGGCACTCGCCCGCCACAGATCAAGCTGGTCTGGCGGGGCGGGCGGAGCAAAGGCCGAACCGTCATATGACCACCCAATATCCGCCCTGCCACTCGCCACCCAATCCTGAAATCCATCGGGAATGTTCAAAGGGTCAAGGGTGGTAACATTGACCACGGTTCCTTCAACTATGCGCGCATATCTTTCCATGATAATATCCTCTTAGATAACGTAAACAGTCACACGGCCATCTCCACCATCGCCAGCATTCGCTATTTCTGACCCGCCGCCGCCACCGCCGGGTTGCGATCCCGCCACTGCCGCCGTTGCGTCAGACCCACCGCCGCCACCACCGCCGCCGAGCGCTGAAACGCCGCCCTGAATGGACGAGCCACCGGCACCAGTAGCGGCAGCGCCTCCACCACCGCCACCACCGCCCATAACGGCGTCGCCCCCTTGTCCTGATGTCGTGGCTGCAACTGATCCCATGCCCCTGCCGCCACCGCCGCCGGATAGGGCGATGGTTGGTTTTGAACCATCGCTGCTGCCCGCTGTGGCGTCCATCCCGCCAGCAGTACCACCGACAGATGTGGAACCAATGCCACCGGCACCAATTACACTGCCACCGCCACCACCGCCGCCCCAACTGGTTGTGTTTCCGAAGCCGCCGCCGCCACCGTAGACAATAAGGTCGGAGCCAAGCGACGACGATCCGCCGGACCCACCATCCACATTGTCAGACGTAGCGCCCAGTCCACCAGCCCCGATGGTTACGGTCTCGGTAGAACCGAGCGCTGACAGGGGGACTATAAACTCGTGGCCGCCGCCGCCGCCGCCGCCGCCGCCACCGTCACCGGAGCCTGCACGACCTCCACCACCGCCAGCGCCCCAGATATGAATAATGGCCAGAGTGCCGCTGGCAGGTTTCGTCCACGTGCCTGATGCGTCAAATGTCTGCGTGTCAGAAACGCCGCCCCCCGCAGCAGCGGCCCACGAAGGCAACCCGGAAGCAACCGTCAGAACCTCGTCTGTGGAGCCAACCGCAAGCCGGGCAAAAGCGCCGCCCGCCGTCCGGTAGTAAATGTCCCCCGTGGCATCGGAAGCGACGTTGACAATGGGGCTGGTCAGGGTCTTGTTCGTCAGTGTCTGCGCGTCGGTCGTGCCGACAACAGTTCCGGTCGGAACCGTCTCACCCGCCCACGCCGTCAGGTTGGCATTGTATGCTTGAACATCCGTGCCAATTTCAAGGCTCAGGTCTGCCTTGACCTCTGCGTAGCTCCTGCCTTCAATCGTATCAGCGTCAGTGAATCGCGCAAAATCAAGCGCGACAGGGGTGCCGAATGTGTCAACCGTTCCGGAAGCCCCCGCCGGGGTCGCCCACGTGCCATCACCCCGCCAAAAAGTTGTTGCGGACGCGCTAGTGCCGCTGTTTAAATTCCCGATCGGAAGGTTGCCGGTGACGTCTGCCGCAAGGTCCACAGAGCCGAGCGTCAGTTCTTGGCCAGCGATTGTGATGTAGTCCAGCCCCGCCGCAATTGTCACGTCTGTGCTGTTGTCGGTCCCTGCGGGGTCAATGCCCGCTTCTGCCAGGGTCTGATTAATCCACGCGCTGCCGTTCCACTTGAGCAGTTCGCCCGCCGCCACTGTAGTAATAGTCACGTCAGACAGGTCAGAAAGCGTTTCACCGGTAATGCCGGTCAGGTATGAACCCAGATCCGAAATGTCGCTTTCCGTGATCGGATCGACAGTAATGACCTGCCCTGCAATTGAGATATAAGTCCCTGTGCCTGATAGCGTGACGTCTGTTGAGTTGTCGGTTCCGGCTGCATCGACGCCAAGCGTCGTTCGGGCGGCAGACGCTGACAAGTCGTCCACAAGGCTTGCACCGAAAGCACTGATTGTTGTGCTGGCCGGCAAGACAAGCGTTTTAATGTTCGCATCGACCTCGCTATCCATCAGCGCGCCTGCTGCTGTTACGTTGGCCGTGTCAGTCACGTCCGCAGATGCCTCGATCCCATCCAACTTGGTCTTGTCGCCGTCCGCGAAAGCACCCTCAGAAGGAACGCTTTGAAAATCAACGTCTGCCGTGGCTGTGGTGTATGCACCATCAGCGGTGCGTTCCATAATGCCGTTGGTTGAAAAATCGGAATCCATTATCGCGCCAACAGCAGCGACTTGGGCGGCTGTTGGCCCAACATAGGATAAACTTGCGTAAGCTGTAGCCCCGTCGCCAATCTTCACAGCGCCAGTGTCAGTTTCAACGACGATTTCACCTGCCGCGTAGACCGCATTTTCGGAAGCAAGGTTCGCCGCCGTATCACGGCGTTGTTGCATGATTGCATTGACGGACACCATTAGAATGTTCCCTTCCAAACTCGGAGCGCATCGACGTCACCACTCAGAAGTTTGCGCCGGATTACATCCTTTGCCGCCGGATCGTTCCATTTCAGCCCTGCCTCTTTCAGCCAATCTGAAACAAGGTTCATAGGTATTCGCCCAATAAGGCGGTTTTCACCGGTCTGGCCGAGGCCCGCGCTGCGAATCGCGGCGGCATCATCAAGCGCGTGTTGGTTGTCGAACGTTCGGGCGTGGATAATCTTGCCGTCATCCTCGAAAAACTTTTCTGCTGTTTTCATCATTACCCCCAAAGAAATGGGCACCCCAAAGGGATGCCCTGTTTTCGCTGTTCGATTGCCAAAAGGCGTTAGGAAACAGCCGCCGAGAACGGATCGGCCTCAACCCCGGTCGAAACCAGAAATCCCTCAACGCTCCAAATGCCGGATGCGACATCCTGAAAGCGCAAGAGCGAACCCTTCACGCCGCCTTTCGTGGTGCCGTTCAGCGTTATGGTGTCCGCCGTGCCGCCTGCCAGCATAACAACGCCAGCGATGTCGGTTGCGATAGCCACGCCGCCCTGCATGATATCCGTGGTCGTGACCTGAATCACCAGGTCGCCGGTTTTGGTAATGGCAACGAAAAACCGATATTCATTGCCGGACCCGGTTGCCGCAGGGAGTGTTGCAGTTTGCGTGGCCGCAAGGTTTGATTTGATCGTCATCCCGGCATGGGCCGCTGCATTGACGGCAAGTGTTGCAGCCGTCCAGTCGGTCACACCGTAGTTCGATTTGTATGGAGAAGGCATTGTGCGCCCCTTTCAATTTGAGGTGAAAAGGGCGGCCCGAAGGCCGCCCGTGTCATTAGGATGTGGTGTTGTCAAACACCGCAGCGGATGCCTTTTCATTGGCCGAAACCAGGGTAAGCTCCGTAATGATCTGGCGCTTGTCGCTGTCACCGGTTTTTGCCAGTGCCGTGTTTTTGGTGCCGCGCAGAGTCGCCACCTTCCACATATCCGACTGCATGACAAAAACGTCCCGGCCCCGGTTTTCACGCGATGGCATGAATTCAACCGTGCCCCATGGCGTCACATAGACATCCATGTGGTTAACAACCTCGTTCGAGCCACGCTTTGCGCGAATGGTGGAACGCTGGTTGTTGTTGCCAGTGAAGCCGAGCGCCACATTCATCTGGAAGGCCGACAGATACACCGTATCAGGGCGGCCACCGGACACCCAAGCGCTTTGCAAGGCCGTGTTAAGGCGGGCCTGCGAGAACGCCACCGGAGTGCCGTCATCCGTCCGCGCGTCGGTGCCGTCGCCGGTCGGGTCCGCACCGCTGCTGCCAGACTCGAATACAGTGTTGGTCAGCATCCATGCCGGAACTCCCGCAAGTTCGCGGGGGGTTGCGCCGTCACCTGCAACGCGGGCGTTGTTGGCAAAAAGCGCAAGCTCGATATCCAGCTTTTGCTCTTTGGCGATTTTCAGCACCTGTTTTGCCATTTCACTGCCGCGTCCGGCCTTGTTCAAACCATCATCGGAGCCGGGAATGATCACGGCATCTTTGAAAATCTGAGAATAGTTCCCAAGGCGGCTAGTCGCCGTCCGGGCAACCGCCACGGTGTCGTCACCCTCGATGTGGGCATTAACAGCAGACGAGCGCAGGGCGTCCGTTTGCCATTCGTGATAGGTATTCGTCGCCTTTGTTTTGCCGCATTTCGAGTAAAATGGCGCTTCATCTGGTGAAACGTCGTGGATCATGTCCGACAGGTCTTCCCGAATGCCGACCATATCGTAACTGTCGAAAGTGTTTGTTGGTTGTGCCATGTGATTTTTCCTTAATCAGGCGCAAGCATCAGGGCAATGGCGTCATCGTCACTACCGGTCTGCTTGAGGCGTTTCCTTTGGTCTTGGCGTTTTGAGTGGTTACTGGTGGTCTTTTTCACGCCGGGTTTAACAACGGGGCGGGCGTCTTTAACCTTTGCCTTTGCCGCAGTTTCCTTGGCTTTGAGTTCCCGCCACTTGCGCGCGTCATTCAAAACCTGAACTTGACGGGCATCATCAATGCCCGCCACTTCTGTTTCGGTGAAGCCGTATTCAGTCCCCGCCTTTACAATCGCCCGCTTTGTAGCGTCCGCCTTTTGCGGGTCCGCCAATTCGGGGATTGCCTGAACAAGGGCTTGCTCTTGCTCCGCCCGGAAAGCCGCCATTCGCTTCGATTCTGCCGCTTGGTGTTGCTGGTATTGCCGCATCACCGCCTGCTGCTTCGCTTGGAATTGCTGCATGTCTTGCCTGAACTTTGCATCCTGCCGCATGTATGCGATAGGGTCTGACTCGCTCAATTCAGGCGCAGGGGGTTGTGGTTCCTGCATTCCGGTCTGTTCAATGTTCTGGATCAACGCGGCAAGTTGCTGCCGCTCTTGAGTCAACGCTTGCCGCTCTGCCTCGGATTGCTTCCGTTGGGCCGCAGTTTCACGCATTCCCTTTTGGATGTGAGATTGCCCGGAATAGGAGCGCTGCAATTCATCGAGCGTCACCTGCACTTCTTCGCCGTCCACCTTTACGGTGTAGCGTGTCGCAGGTTGCTCAGAACTGGCGTCTTCTTCGCCTGTCTCGTCATCCTCAGAAACGGATTCGTCGCTGTCCGTTTCATCAGCGTCATCGCCTAGTTCTTCATCGGTATCCGCTGCTTCGGGCTGATCTTCATCAGGTGCGTCCGCAGTTTCCTCCATTTCAGGTTCGGGATTTGGGGCCTTCGCTTCTGCGGGGGCGAGTAGGCTTTCGGCAAGATCGTCGAAAGTCTTTGGTTCACTTGGTTCGGTCGCTGCCACGGTGCCGTTCCTTCTGTTTTTCTTCAACCTTCAAGTCCTTTGCGGGTGCTTCTAAGGCCGAAATGATTTTAGTTAATGCCCGCAGGATTGCGTGCGCTTCCTCGCGGATGGCTACGCCTGCCGACCCGCTATTCTCAAACGCAGTTATTTGCGCTTGACGAACCTCTGTGATGGCGTCCTGAAACGCCTCGTCTGCCAGAAACCGTTGATTGCGGTTTGCCTTTTGTGCTGTATCCATGGGTTAGGACCGTGGCTGCCGTTGGAGTGTTTGGATCTGCGACACCGGAATTGGCCCGCCGGATTGCTTGGCTGCCTCAACCAAAAGGTCTTGATCCATCTGGTCGCGCTTGCGATCCGCTTCCTCAGCCTTTGCCATGGCGTCTATCCGCATTTTCTCTCGGGCAATCTGATTGCCGCCCTCGGATTCCGCCAATTGCGCCTGTGCCCGGATCATTTCAGCCTCGGCCAGCGGGTTCTGTTGCTCTTGCCCCTGTTGGGCCTGCGCTGCCTGTTGCGTCAACATCTGCTCTCTTTCAGGGTCCATCGGCTGGAAATACCTAGCATCGTTTTGAATGCCGCCGAGTTTCAGAAGGTCAGCCATCGTGTTTCGCATCTGCGTCATCGTGACGAGGCCATTCTGTGGGCCGCCGCCTTGCTGCCATAGCATTTGTTGCCATTGCAGAGCCTGCATCAGCGTCATGGCCTTTTGTTCCTGCTGACCGGTTCCGAGGCCAACATTAACCGTCATTCCCATACTCGCGTCCCAATCGCCCGGACTAACCTGCGTGGGCTGCCCGCTAACCATCATCATGTCGGTGTCAGAAACGTGGTTTATGGCTAGGCGTAAAATAATGCGCGCCAGCCGCGTCATGCCGCCTTCTGCAAGGTTCCTCGCTATAACCTCGGCCTGCCCCTGTGATGCCTGGATGGTGGCGTTAACACCCGCCGCAGTGGTCGATTGCAGCGCATCCGGGTCCATGCCTGTGGATGCGCGGGAAACTCCGGTTTTATTCTCAACCTGCATGTCAAAGTATTGCAGCGCCGGAAGGGTTATGCCCGCCGTGAATGGAACGCTAAAAGGCATCAGGCTATTTGCCGGGCTGCCCTGAGTTCTAATGACACCGCCGACCTCGTTATTCAGAACATCATCCTGGTTCACGGTGTCCTGATCGAAGGCAACGCGCGGAACATTTGTCATCGCCACGTTGTCAATGATGCCGCGTAACATGGATGTGGAAACGTCCTGATCGGATTTGATTAATTCTACCAGAGATCGCCCGAAAAATGCGTGCGGTTCAGGGTCAATCTCAAATACCGCGAACGGCACATCCTCAACCGGTTCCTTGCGCAAAATCTTGTAACCAGCGCCGCCGCAAAGAAACGAATGCAAAACCGGATGGCCGGTGCCGTCAATGTCCATCCGCATATAGGCTTCGGTCATCAAGACCTTTTTCATGGACGGGTCGCCTTGGTCGTCGTTGTCGCTGGATGATTGGCCGGTGCGCTGCTGTTCTTCTTCGTCCTCGCCCTCGGTGCCAAGGCCCTCAATCTCAGACATGCTGAATCCCATGTCCAAAAAATCACTCACCCGCTTTTCGGATGCCTGCCCGCATATGTAGAAATCATCCAGCGAACGAGCGCCGTCATCGACAAAGAACTCCTCCGGCGGAATACTTTCAACCCGAATATCTCCGTCTGTATCCGTGACACTCAGTTTCATGTCGTGGGTGCCGTCGTCGTTTTCGCTGTGTTCGACAACCTCAATGTCATCTTGCATTACAATCGACGTGAATTCCTCCGTCGAAAGGTTTGAAAACGACCGGATTTGCGTGCGGTCTGTTTCCTCGAAATATGCCTTGGCAAACCCAGATTTCTTCACCGCAGCATCATGGAAAACGTCCGAAAAAATCCGGTAGAAGTTGTTTTGATCTAGCTTGTAATGCACATATGTTGTGGCGTTTTCAGCATCTTCTGGTGTGCCTACCTTGCCGGGCAGGAACTCTACTGCTTTCGTTTGCAAGAATGTCCGCATGATTGCAGGCTTTAGAGCGCGAATCGTATCCCGGCATTTGGTGGCCACGACTTTTGAGCGGCCAGCCTCTGCGCCGAAGTCAACACCGCCGTTGAAATATAGCTGTGCCTTGACCCGATCTGGCGCGATATCGGCATCAATCCACGCACGGGCATCGTCTATGGCGCGCTTGACAATGCCTTGCACCTTGTCATCGCTCATGGGTTTCGCCATGGGTCGCCCCTTGTATTAAACAGAAAAACCGCCCACATTGGACGGTATGGAGAACGAAAGTTTCATTTCGGTATTTGTTGCATGGGTTCTGACCATGATTTTTGGGTTTGCGCTGTGGGGCCTTTTGTTCGCGTTCCTTGCCCTACTTATTGCGGTCTTCAATTAATTTCCGGCAAGCAGTCCGGGGGCCGTTCGCGCAGATACTGCCGCTGAAAGCGTTGGGTTAGCTAGCAGTGACTGAACAGTCCTGGAGCGCATAGTGGCTTCCATGATTGATGGGGTGACTCCACCCAAGAGACCGCCAATAATTGCCCCAGGTATATCAGCAACAGCCGCGCCAGCCGCCGCGCCAGCCCCACCGGCCCCAAGCTGCCCAATATAAGGCAGCCTGCGAATACCGCCAGCCTCGACCGTCGGCATTGGTCTCAACATGCTACCGGCAGCGCGCGATGTTTCCATTAAATCTGTGCCGCGCCCAATGGCGTAGTTTTCGCGACCTTGGGTTCTGATAATTGCCTGATTGAGTTGGCCCGGTGACAGAATGCCGGATTCACTGCCTGCACGGGTTGAGGCATCACTAACGGCAAGATAATTGCGCCAATTCTCACGGGATTGCACAAGACTTTGCAGGTCAGATTCCCGCCCCGCTGCCGTCAGAGCCGCGTCGGTCGCATCGTCAATCAGGCCGCGCAATTCCCTAGCGGCGTTTCTCGTTGCCTCGTCTGAACTCTGCGTCATTCTCCCCAACGCGCTGCGCCACACGCGAAGGGTGCTCAGTTCAATGGGGGCAGCGCTTGGGTTAGTTGCTGCGTCAATGATCTCATTGGCGATGTTTCTGACGCGCGGCACGACCGTGGCGGATGGTGCCATTTCAAGATACCTAACCACTGCATCATCAGCAGACTGCGCCATCGCCGTTGTCGGCCTAAACGAAACGCCGTCCAAGGCGTCGTCCATGGCCCGCCCAATCCTGCGACTTGCATCCATAAGCGTTGTGGGCGTTGCGCGGGCTGCCGTGCTGCCCGTTGACCGCATAGCAGCGGCTGTCAGATCTTCAATTTGCGACGGGCGCGGGGAAACCGTGCCTTCCATGCGACGTATTGCGTTAGATCCTGTCGCTTGCCCAACTGTTGGCTGTATCCCGGCATCCTCTAGCAACCCGGCCATTCGACGCTGCTCTAAATTTGCACCCGCCGCGTTTCGCACTGTTGACCGACCGGCGATAGCAGGCCCGCCCAAAATGGACGTTCCAATAGCCGCTGCCGCGCGCGCATATGGCTCAATAGAAGTTCCTTCTGTTAGCTGCCCAGCCGATTCCGATGCAACTGCTGGAACAACTCCATACGCCAGCAGGCCACGCATCCCAGCGCCGCCCGTGCCGCCCGGCAGAAACTCGCCAATCGTGCCTGCGTATTGGCCTGCCGTTGTGTCGCTCCTGTATTCCGTTGCGCCGCCAGTCGCATCGCTCAAATATCGGCGCATGGCCTCACCAGAAAAAGGTGACCCATTTTGCGCGCCATCAACATCTGGCAACAACCCCATGCGCTCGAATGGAATGTCAATAACATCGCTCAATGTGCCTGGGATGCCCGCAATCTCGGCTGCACCGCGCGCGACCCCAGGGAAAAAGGATCGACCCATTTCCTGCACGGATTGCCCGAGGCGTTCGCCCGGCGTGTCAATATCACCTCTACCGACCACGTTTTGATAAATTGTCTCGCCAATGCTGCGAGGTTCGGTAACGGGCTGCTGGACTGGCCTTTGCGGCGGGACATCAACGCCGGCAGGAATAGTCTGCATAAGGCGATCACGACCGTCAGATGTATCACCAGACTGCAATCTGAGACGGGCCTGCGCCAATGCAATCGCGCGCCGCTGTGCTAGATTTAGGTTCTCGCTCATCTGAACAATTCCCGATCTTCTGGCGATAAAACGTCCCAAACAGCGGGGTCAACTGATTCCGGCCTTTCGACAGGGCTTTGCAATTGACCGGACGCCTGGCCGCCTTGCGCATATCCCATTTCCGCAGCAAACGCAGGATCAACTCTGTCCATAATGTCAACATACAAACCTTCCAAGCGTTGGAAGTTGCGCAGAAACTGCTCTTGGGATTGGCCCTGATCAAGGCTACCCAAAACGCTTTCAAGGCGCGCTAGTTCCTGAACCGTTACGTTGCCAAGAGCGCCGCCGGTCGGGCTTTCAGCCCGCATGCGCTGCAACCTATCAAAGCCGATATTCGCTCTAATCGTCGTTGCCAATTGAGACACATCATAAGAATTTGTTCCCGGTATAAAGCTCATCAGGCCACCAATCGCACCTGTAATCGGAATTGTGGACTCGTTAACAATTTCCTGAATTCGGTCGATGTCCTCCAAAACCACACCCGCCGTCATTGCCGTAGTCGCGTCAGCAGCGCCCGCCTGCTCCGCAGCGGCAACGGCATCGGTATCCGCGCCAGAACCTGCAATCGGGATTTGTCGCGGCCGCGACGCAACGCCGCCGTTGGGCAACGTGTAGCCCTCCATGATTACGTTCCCTTGTGCATCCCGAGCGTAAACAAAACCGGTCGCCGGATTTGGTAGCTGTGTGCCGTCTGGACCCACTTGATTGTTTATGACAGTGCCGCCACCGCCAAAGGCCATCCCTTGAGCATCAGCGGGGGAAACTCCATTCGCAATCAAGTATTCGTAGTTTTCGATACCGCTTGTCTGGTCGGGCTGCGCCATAGCCTGCGATAGAGCATCTGCCGGGGTTATCAGCCCCCGGTCAACCATGTCTGCAAAGCTTTCAAACCCGTTCCCGCGTAGCCAAGCCGATGTTTCCGGTGCCGATGGGCCGGACGGTTCCGGCGTCATCGCAATACCGCCTGCCGCGCCGCCCGTAAGGCCGCCCGCCATAACAGCATCAGCCAAATCACCACGCCCGACTGACCGCAGCCATTCCGCAGTTTGGTTCAGGCGCGCATCCTCGCGGCGTCCCTCCATTCGATCCTGAATCATTCCCTGCATTCCGATGTTCGGATTCAAGGTCATTCCGTTTAGGCCAATTGCCAGACTATCCCACGCGGACCCGTTGCGAAAGTTCTCACGTAAGCGCTGGCCGAAGGGCAGGCGTTCTTGACCTTGCGTTTGTCCCGGCATTGTTGATGCCTCCTGTCCGCTGCGCGTGATTGTTTGGGCGTTGCCTGTTGGGCGCGCCACTTGCGCGCTGCGTGACGTGCCGCCAGGAACGCCCACGTTGCCATTCATCGCCGCTACTAATTCGTTGCCGATTGACGACGCGCCGGATGCCCAGAAATTACCCTGCCCCTGTCCCGGTTCAACCTGATCTATGTGGAACGCATTGCCCATATACTCAGGGCCAAAACCTATTCCCGTCGCGCCAAGGCGCGCTGCTTCAAGCGCATATCTGCGCCCATCTTCGCTATCTGTCGTGACAACAGACCCGTCAGGTCGATACACAGTATGGTCAGCCGCCGTGCCTGTTTCGTGCCGGTTTGAACCAACCCGAGGCAATGTCGGGCCGCTGCCAGTGTAATCGACCGTTGAACCTGACCCGATAGAAATGCGCGATCCCGGACCAAATATGTTGGATGCTGCCTCGCCTAGTAAATCAAGAATAGGCTCAGCGGGCCGATATGGCCTGCCCGGACCCATGTTGTAATCATACTGAATACCGGGATACTCAACCTGTTGCAGCCCCGGAATGCCCCCAACTCGCATTTGGGGGGAGAGAAGACCAACCATTAGAAGCCTCCTAACAGCCCCGCACCAAGGCTAAGATAATTCAACAGGCCCGGCGATTGCGTTGTCGTGCTGGTTGACCCGCCGCCGTTCGGAATAGCCCCGAGGGCAGCCAAGGGCAGGTTCAGCGCATTCTGTGGAGCGCCCGTGAAACCAGCGTATTGCCCACGGCCCGCATCAATAAGCTGCTGTTGCAGGGCTTGCTGCATGAGGCCCTGAGACAGTTGATCGTTGTTTAGCTGCCTGCCCATGCCAAACGCCTGACCTGCCTGCCCTGCAAGCTGTCCTGCTGCCTGCATACGCTGCTGGTTCGCGCCCATGCGTGAGTTGATATCGAACATCGCGCCCTGTTGCGCATTGTTAAATCCCGCCTGCCTTTGTTGCCCTGCGAATTGCGCTGCCTGCCGTCCGAACCCCTCATTCGTCAAGGCCTCCGCTACGCCAAGACGTGACCCGCCAAACGCGCCAGCAGACGTTGCTGCCGCGCCGGTGTCGTTGATCGCCATTTGCCGAGAGCGGTTGATATCGTTCAAGCCCGTGTTTATCACCTGATCGGTATAGGGATTTTGATATGCCTGTATATCAGCCCCTTGCAGTGAACCCGGGTTAAACCCTAGCCCACCTGCCGTTGCTGCGCCTGCTGCCCCAAGGCCTTGCGCGCTTGCGTCAAAGACGTTTTGTCCACCACCAGCCATTTATTTGCCCCCTCCGCCATTACCGCCACCATCACGGGCATTGCCGCCGCCAAACGCGCGGCCAACACCACCCAAGCGACCGTCGCCATCAATCAAACCGAGATCAAATTGCGTATCATCGAAAAACCCGCCATCGCCAAAAACACCGCCGTCGCGGAACGGGCCGCCAACGCCGCGCAACCCGCCGCCAAAGCCGCCTTGCCCCGGCGGTTCATTATGGCCCTGATAGCCGCCCTCGTAATCGCTTGGGTTACCATAGCGCCTACCTGATCCCGGTGCGCCAACTGCGCCTGAATTACTCCCAAGCCCACTATTGCCAGTCACCGGATCAATGAACATGCCCGTGATGGCGTCATATTGGCCGGGACGCCGGATCTGCAATTCATTCATCGCCGCTTCAAGAATAGGCGCGCTGGAATAACCTTGAACGCCCGGCGCAAATTCCTGCGGCGGTGGCATATTAGGCGTTGCACCCTGCAGCCCGAATGCCTGATTGGCGTTCGCTGTATTCTGAAACGCTGCGTTCTGGCCGGGCTGAAATGCCGCTACGTCAGGCCCGTAATATGGCGCGTATCCGATCCGCGATATTTCATCGGCCCGCGCAAGATTACCCTGCGCCGCCTGCTGAACCCATGCCGGGATGGTCACGCTTGTCGATTGGCTTCCGCCTTTGTCTCTACCGCCGCCGCTCATAGCTGCAACTCCATTGATGTGTGTCTGACGGTCCAGTGCGGCAACGCGCGCGCCCAGCCCTTACGTCCAGATATTGTCATAGATCGGCATCCGTTTAGCCGCGCGAACTCCGCTGCCGGTGCCTCTAAATCCTTAATGACCTGCATGTCGCCGCCTGCTAAAAACACGTTTAACACCCGCTTTCTAGGGAACTGCACAAACTCGCTAACAGCGCATCCGTTTTCCCGCTCCCAAAGCCGAAACCGCCCCTCAAGGACGCCCTGTGCGATATCGTCAAAAGTGTGCGTTCCACCGCTGTATTCAAGCGCGGCCTCTATCCAGTCACGACAGCGGGCAAGTTGGTCGAACATCATTGGATAGCCGCCAGAAAGCCGCTGATTTCAGCATGCAAGTCCGCAGTGTTTGCGTTTGTTTTCGCCCGCACCCGCACGTCATGGTTCTTAGGGACAATCAAATAAGGCAGTGGGCGGGCCGAATCCGGTGACGTTGTGTCAAGCACCACAACAATATCATTCCCGACCGGCACCCAAACGCCGCCGTTGAATACATCCCGCTTTTCAAGTCGGACAAGCACGTATGCCGCAGAACCGCCTCCGTCCCCGACATGCGCCTCAATGTCTGTGACGATCAAGTAATCGGTCGAAGAAATAGACGTTGCACATTTTTGGCTTTGCGTATCGCCCGCAATTATCACGCACTTAGTCGCCGCTGCCGTGTTCGGAACGCCGGACGTTATGCCTGCCGTATTATCGTATGCCGCGATAACGCCCACCGCTACCGCCTGCGGGCTGTCAAACGTGCCGCTGGCCGCGATAAACATGCGGTTAGCGCGGGCCAGAGGCGTTGTTAGCGTTACCTCTGTTTGTCCGGTTAGCGTGGCGTCCTGAGAAACGAACGTCAGGTTGCCACTGCCATCAATCGTGTGCCCCTCGATGGTGATTGTCTGCGTATCGCTGCCGCTGCTGGAAACCACGCTGTCAATGATGTTGGTTGACACATACGTTTCGTTCGCCGTGGTGCCTTGGAATTGCGCAACCGTCTCGAATGACGTTCCAACAGTCTCGTTTGACCCAAATTTGTGCAGGCTTTTCTTTTTTGCCGTGACAGACACAGTATCGCCATACGTGTCCAGAATCTCGGCCTCGGCCATCTGCACGTTGAAGTCATTGGGCACCAGTGCGCCTCCTATGATAGCGACCTGCAAAGCCCCGGACGTGTCAACGTAAACCTCATACCGAATGCCGTTATCATCCGTCAGGATAAGCCGCTCGTCGTTGCCACCTACCTCGATATCTTGCCCGCGCTTGTGGTTCTGTCTGTCGCTAAGTTCAATCGACCTGTTGCGTTCTAATTCCCGCGTTGGATTATAAGCCGATGATGGGTTTTGCAGCCTCACCTGCGGCCACCCGCAACCGCATCAAGACGGGGAGTGCCCCACCGCCAGGATGTGCTTGATGCGCCAGTCACGCGCGCCCGTATTTGCCGCCCCGTGAATCTCACGTCTGACGGGTTGGCCATCGTATACGGCCCGTAGCTCCGCTCGACATCATTCGGATGGAACCGCGTTTTGAACGTCACCGTGCAATCGCCCTGCGTTTTTTCGTCAGGGATTAGCGATGTTGCCACCATAACGGTGTCCCCCGCACCAAAGCTGATTGGCCCGCTTTCCGCATAAACATCGGCACCGCCATAGAGGTTGCCGATTTCGTGGTCATAAATGCCGCCGGACGGCGAAACCCAAATAGGCGCGGCGAAAACACCCCGATCAACGCCTGCGCTGCGGTCAATGGTGCCTGTCATCCAGATGCCCGTGCGATAATTATAGGCAACGTAGCTGTCGCACTCCGTTGCCGCCGTAGACGGATAGAACCACCACGCCTCGCCATATTGAGCGTTATTAACAGCGTAAACCTTGGCCGCCTGCGTTGTGTTCAGGTTCGGGAAAACATAATCAGCAACTTCGCACTGGATTTCTTCAACCACGCCGCCAAAAAACCGATAGAATGACCGCCGCCCCATCCAATAGGCACCGCCCTCAACAGCAATCCCGGCCTTCGGGCCAACAATGCCGCAACTCTCGCCAACCCGCTCAAATCCATATACAAACGGTGGGCCTACATATGTCATCGTATGGGCATCGAGCGTAGACAATAGCAATGCTTGACCACGGCACCGAATGCCCTTCTTTAGCGTCCCGGCGCTTTTCAATTCAAAATCACCGGCCTCGTTTGTCGCCGCCGCCGTCCAGACCGTGTTTGCTTCGCGGTCTGACCATTGCACCTTGCGCGGATCGCCGCCTGCGCCAAGAGCCACCAGAAAACGCTCGTCAGTTACGAACGCGCCACTATTTCCGGTCGGCGCGTTCGTAACCGCCGTTGGCAAAACACCTGTGTCTAGCTGCCATTCGTAAATCTTGCCGTCGTCAGCGGTCGCCGCGATTAGATATTCGCCCCAGGTATCAAGTGACCATGTTGTCGGGTCCGCAAGGGAGCCGCTATCCGTGCGTGCCGTTCCATATGCGTCGGCACCATAAAATCCACCGCCGTAGCCCAGATTTGTCGTGGCGCTTTCAGAGCCAGCAGTAAACCCGGCTGGCGTAATGTCCGACAATGTGCCAGATGCCGACAGCGAATATAGCTTCTCATACGTGCCCATTGCCACGCGCCTGTCAGCACTGTTATCCGACCATGCCAAAGCGCCGCGACAAGCTGCCGCCAGCGTTCCGGCAACACGGGTTGACCATCCACCAACCGGCTGCATAGTTCCGTCAGCCCATCGCACCAGTGACGCATCACGCCACCGGCCTGCCGACATGGTGTCTGTCCCGCCGCGAACAACGCCGGGCGGGATGTCTAGCGGGATAAGCATTAGGCTATAACCCTGGCCTTGGCTGTCCATTTGGCCGGGTCAAAATCTGCCGTATACGTCCCAGACGACGAGTATGCGTTGAAACCCGCGCTACCGATGCGCAGATAAATGTTGGTCGCGTCTGCATAAGTGGACCCGCCGTTATATCCAGCAGACGAATGCGAATATCCAACAGGAACAACGTCACCTACTGAAAATCCAGCATCGGCCGCAATGCACTCCATCCAAGCAAACCAAACTGTTGGGGCGCTACCGTAACCGTGAGCCTTGCTTGATTCAGCGCCGTTAGCCCATGAGGTAAACGAAACAACCGAACTTGGCTGCGATATCGCGTCAATCTGGGTCTGGATGTTTGACGTAACACCGTCGGAATAATTCAACTCAGCAGCCGTGGCTGTAACGCCATCCAAGATGTTCAATTCTGCCGCCGTGGCGGTCACACCGTCTAGGATATTTAGTTCGGCAGCTGTGGCTGTCACGCCATCCAGAATATTCAGTTCAGCCGCAGTTGATGTTACTCCGTCAAGGATGTTCAATTCTGCCGCCGTCGAAGTTACCCCGTCGAGAATGTTCAACTCTGCTGCGGTAGATGTAACACCGTCCAAAATATTCAGTTCAGCAACGGATGCCGTGATCCCATCCAAAACGTTCAGCTCAGCAGCAGTGCTAGTAACAGATACCCCGCCGACCTGCCAAGAACCCGCCGTGAGATTAGGCGCAATGGCCGTAGTTCCGTCAACAGCGTCATCAATCAGATCAAAGTTCGTGTTGAGTTTCGGCCCCCAGGTGTTTTCTGACGCACCGGGTTCTGGTTTAGTCAGGCCTAAAGTCGTTGTGGTCGTGTCAGCCATTTGCCGCCCTCAATTCTCTGTCCATGTGGTCGCGTCATATGTCTGTGGCGTCCATCCCGTGCCGACATCACCATTCGCCGAGAACGCGCCGAATGTAGCCCACATGTCATCCGCGCCGCCCGCATCCATTGTGACAGTCGCGTTGCCCGTCGCTGCGCCCTGTCCATTCATGATGATGTCATCTTGTGTCGGCTCAATGACAATTGTCGCGTTGCCGCCCGTTAGGCCCTGCTCAATCTGAGCCGGGAAATACGTGGTCATTTAACGCCCCTGATGTGCATTTTCAGTCCCGCACCACCGCTACGTGCCCGGCGATCACTTTCCCCAACGCCGTCAAGCGCCGTCTGATAAAGCGCTGCCCATGTTCTAAGGCGGTCATCAGCCTGCAAATACGGTGCCGCTTGGATCAATGCCCCGAACAGGTAAACATTCGGATGATTGGTCAGCACCCAATTCGTCGTGTTGGCATCGGACAGCGCTGTCACGCTGGCGAGGTAAACAAGCTCAGTCGTATAGGTGCCGTCTGGCGTTGGATAGACCTCGATCTTGCCATCCGTAAACGTCCAGTATTGCGGCGTTCCCGTCGAATCTTTTGTGTTCTCGCGCATCTGCGCCATGTCAGCCGACGATACGAACTCAACTCGATGCTGGTTGTTTGTATCCAGCCCGAACCGGATTGGCTCGATAAAGTCGCTCGGAATATCCATGAATTGCGCAGACGTGGTTGCGTTAGACCGCTTTTCCATGCGCCAATGCTTGACCTTCGGGCCGAAATCCGCCTCTGCCAACGTAATAAAATCAGCGATAACTGCGGTTAGGTCTTCCCGGTTTAGCCAATCCGCAATTGCTGTCTTGAGGTTGGCATAGGTATCAAGTGCCATCTGTCACCTCCGGCAGCGTAATGTCGGCCCACATAGTCGGGTCAGCTTCGGCCCATTCCAGCCCGCCTTCATCCCATGTAATAAACCACTTGTCATCCCACTTGCCGATGCCAACGTGGCGCTGATCTCCAAACGGCCCAACGTGACCCTCGATATAAGCATCTTCTTCAAGTAACAAGATTGGCTTATCCTTTGGCGCTGTGCCCATTGGCCGCCATGATATCTTTGCGGGTCGTGCCATTATGCGTATCCCTTTAGGTTCCGCCGGATAGGCTTGCCCCAACTGCTTTCGTCAACGCGGTTCAGGAAATCAATGCACATGCCGCCAAATGCGTCCGCGCCGTGCGATGCCCAGTCATGTTCTGGTCCAAGGCCGATATTTCGCTCTGCGTCGCGGCGCTCGTGATACCATGCCAGCGCCTCGCGCCCGCCCTGCGTCTTGTCCCGGTCAAACCGAATGGACGGAAACACCCGCCGCGTTGCCTCTACCCTCTGAATGGCCGCGCCAGCGCCAAGGTTAGGCATTACCTGCACCTGAAACCCGGCCTCGCGCAGATAGCTCTGAGGCGTGACCTTATGAACCGTGTCGTGCTTTTTACCATCATGCGGTAGCTTGCAGATTGCTTCGCCGTGTCCGTTGCGTCGCAGCCAGCCAACGTGTTCGCTGAACTCCTGCCCGATAGCCTCGTAGTAATCTATGACGCGCAGTTCAGCCCCGACAAACTGGCATACCCAAATCGTTGTTGCGTCACTTTTGTTGCTGGTTCCGCCAATATCCCAATAGGCGAATTTGCTTAGAAGCGGGTCAATCGCGGTGTTGCCAATCCGGCCATCGCGTTCCGCTGCCTCCAAGTGGCTGGCGTAGTATGCGCCCTCATATACTCGGGCGTATTCGCCTTCCCAAATGTGCCCATATCTATCGGGATCTGTCTTGAGCGAGTGCTGCCTTTCCTGTTCAAGTTCCTTGGGGAACCAAGGGTTATCGCTCCAATTGCATTGAACAACGATTGCGTCTTTCGGCTTGAGCGGGCCGCGCAACATCTTGTCTACCGGATCTTTTGCGCTGCGTGGGTTCCACGGGAACCACATTTCAGACCCAGGTGTTCGGATCGTCGGGCGCAGCATCTCGATTGACTTAGCAGACAACGCCTGCGCTTCCTCACACAGCGCCCTGTGAAATCCTTCCAGCGATTTGATGCTTTCCGCAGTGTGGTCTTTCATGCCTTGGAATATCATCAGGCCATCGCCAGGCGTTTCTATCACGTCCTTGAATACCTTGAAGCCCTGCGCCTCGCCTAAACCAAACTTCTGCATCTTCGTTTCGATCAGGTGTTTGGCGGATTCCTTGAGAGTCCGCTGAACTTCCCGAATGCCTACCAGTCGCAAACCTTCGCCAAATTCGCCGGGGAACCTTAGCGCGTCTTCTACAGCAAGTTCGCCAAAGAAGTGCGACTTACCAGATCCCCGCCCGCCGTGAGCGCCTTTATATCGTGCTGGTTGCAGCAAAGGCGCAAGCGCCGATGCCGTCTCAATTATCAGGTGTGACAATGCGTCGTTCTATCTGTGTGACTTTCAGTTCGCCAGAGTGTTCAACGTCTAGCTTTTCGCCGTATTTCTTTGGCCGCATTTTACCGGCCATCCATTTGCGAGCGTCGATCCGCACCCTGCTGCGTTGGATGTGTTCGCCGTTCAATTGCCAGCCTTCGCTATTCTCTCCCGCCCGCTCCATCCAGTCGTTTGCCGCATCGTCTGCGATGTCTAGGATTTCATCGAATATCGTGTCAGCTTGAACTTCCCGCGCATGCGCGTATTGCTGACAGAGTGCGCCGCCGTCATCCTTCACCAGCCACCTATGCACAGTCCGTTGATCTGGCATGTCATCCCGCAAGCAAATAGACCGCAGGCTTTCCCCGTTCGCTATGCTTTCGCAAATGTCATCGAATAGAGATTTCTTGAACTTCATGTGTTTAGGCCCGCCACGTTGCCGGGCAGGCTCCTCTTGCTGAGAATGTGATTATGTCCCGCCCGGATTTAACGAGGCGACGGGGTTCCTCGCACACTGTCTTTTCACCTAGGGCAATGCGATACGGCTATTTCCCCGCGCCACCTTGCCAAGATACCTCCTACGAGGACCGCACAAACCGCGACAAGGTGCAGAAGGTGCAGCATAGACCGGCATTGTAATCCGGCATGAGAACCGACCCGTGCGCTTTCGCGTAAAGGGGCCGGTCATATTCAGATGATCCTGACAAGATAAACTGAATGCAAAAACGCCAAATCCTAAAACCGGGCGTAATTCGTCACAGTCAACTTTTCATATTCTTTACGTGGTGTCAAGCGCCCCTTCACACCCGCCACAACATCCAGCGCAGACCGCACCAGTTCCACATTCGCAGGTGCCCTGCCATTTATCACCGTCCATAGCAGCGCGCCCTCCTGCCAATATGTCAGCTTGGCGGATATATCACGCCACGCCTGCATGGCATCCGGGTTGCCGTCGCCTCCATCATGGCCGACCGGCGACATATCCAGGCATGACCGGCCCTGAGACACGCCCATTTCCGCGATGTATCCGGCCCATGCTGTTTGCACCATTCGCGCGGCCTGCTCCTGCGCGTTTGTAATGAACTTGTTCTCATACATCAGCCCAATCAGGTCAGCGGTAATATCGACTGCTGGGCTGTTGTGCTTGCCCATGCCCTGTGGAAGTCGCCATTCGCCGCGTTTGAAACGCTCAGGCGTTGGTCTGACAGCCAAGTCTGCGCTTTTGGTGGCACCCCCCACGTATTGCACAGAAAGCCCGTCACCTGCCCTAAGATCACGCACCTGCATTTTTTGGCGTGGTTTTCTTTTTCGGTCGCCTTTTCCCACCTGATGCCCCTTTATGCTGTTCTGGCCGTTATTCACCAACGCTTAGAAGCGCCAGTTTAGCCTGTTCGAGTAGCCACAGAACCTCGCCGCCATCCGCGCATGACGACGCGAAGCCAAGTTCGCCGTCTTCATTCCACCCGATCACCACGACGCTTTCAGCGCACCAATCCTTCGCCTGTTCAAGTATCCGATCAACCGGCAGGTCTAGCTTCGTGATGCCGCCTATAGGAATTACATTGTCGCTCATTTCGACATTCCCGCCAACCGAACCCTATTATCCCGGCGTAAATCGCGCAGCTCACGGTTCTTTGCTGCCATATCTCTTTCCATGCCGCTGATAACTTTTTGCAGCCGTTCGCATTCGCTTAGAAGCCTATTGATCTCGTGACCCTGTGCTATGGCGCGGGCTTGGGGTTCTATGGTCATTCTTCGTCCTCCGCTATCAGAGCGCGGATGATTGCCAAGAGCCACGCGCGGGCTGGAATATCTGACATACCATATTGTCTAGGGCCGTTCTCGCCAAGAAATACGTCCGTCCTGTCTGTTGTAACCCAAAAATCCCACCCCGTCAGAAGCGCCTCGTGCAGTGCCTTGGCTGCGTCTAGGGAACCGTCTTCATACGTTCTCCCAAAGTTAGGATATGTGCTATAGTGCAACGGATAATTTTCGTCCAGACAATCCCATTCCCCCGCCTCTACCTTCGCCAGCAGTTCTTTCAGTGCTTTGACATCGGTCATTCGATCACCTCCCGAACATGGATTACCGAACCTGAAAGTGTTAACATCTCAGCCTCAGTTTTTGTTTTGCAAGCTGCGTTATCTGCTATCCACCACTCGCCCGGTTCGCGGTGTTCCTTAACAACCCGGAAGGCGTCAAAACATCCAAACCAATCCTGGTCGCCAGCGCGAGCATTGATTACGCTAAAACTTTGACCGTCTTCTATCCACAAAGCATCAATGCGGCTTTCAGGATGCACCGGGCATTCGCCAACATCCCATCCATGCCACTTGCCATCGTTGTAGTCGGTCATTTCAGCCTCCACATATTCACGCGGTCAACAGTGTCCCGATCGATAACGCCAGCATCCTGCATCCGGCTCAATAACCTGCCCGCGCCGTGCGTTGTCATTTGCAGCGTCCGTGCGGCCTCTTCGGTGGTGCGCCACCGGTTAAGAATGCTGGTGAGAATGCGCACACTATCGCCGTGACGTTCCCAAAACGCCGTGATATCTGAGACCTGTTTAGGTTGCGCTTTGCGTTCCGGCGTGGGCCAGTTTGCCGGCATTCTGGTTTGGCTGAGAAGGCTCATTGTGCCCGCTCATGTGCTGATAGATTTTTATGTTTCAAGTGAAGCATTCAAACCCGCCTTCATCGTTCATTCTAAACCCAAGCGAAGCCAGCTGAGAAACCTCGTCTTTGGTAAAGCTGTCTGCCATTGGCCACAGAAAAAGCTCGTCGTGCTCGGCGCAAACTTCTCCCGATTTTCCGCTTCCGTTCAAAATCACGAGGGCCTTTTGTAACTTGTCGATATTCATGTCATTTCTCCTGTTCTGCTATCAACGCATCAACCGCGCGCCAAACGGCAGACCTCGCCGATTCCTCGCAACGGTTTATGGCTACGGCAATGGCGCTGTATTTCATCTCCAGATCCCGGCGCATTCTGAGCGCGGCGTAGTCCCTGGCTCGCGTGACATAGGCCCGCTTTGTTGGGGACACGATCAACGCCGGGGCGAGACGGTATCTCTTTGCCACTTTGCGTAGAATGGCCTGCGCTGCCTGTTCCTCGGTCATTTGCGCGGCCCTCGATCTGAAACGCATTTCTTGCGAAGCCGCTCCGCAACATCGGCAATCTCCGCCGCCATTTCGGCCTTGCGTTCTGGCGTGGGTTCATCGCGGGGCGCGAGTGGCGCGCTGTGCAGGTTAGGCCCGCGCATCGCCTTTTGGCGGGTGTATTCCACCACCGCGAAATGTTGCTGGCACAATTTCCGAATGCCCGCGATTGTCGGCTTGCGTTCCTGCGCTCGCAGCCATTCCCTGCAGGACTCATCAACCGCCCATTGTGGAAACTCCAACAGTGCATCGGCCCAATCCTGCGCAACGGCCCGCGCCTCAGTCTCGGACATAGGCGACACGTAGAAGTGGCTGAGAAGGGTCGCAATCCGGCCCATGAGCCATCGTTTCTCCACCGGGCGGCGTAACGTCTCGCATTGTCGCAGAAGGGTCTGCGCTTCTTCCATCGTAGTCAACGGCCTCTGCGCCGAATCCCGCATGGAGCGCGCCATGCGGATCGGATCTGTGGTTGCCACTATGTCGTTTGCCATTTTGGGTCTCCATTGGTTCGATTTCATCATTCCACCGTTCATCGTTTAGCCACGATGCCGGATGTGGAATGTATGTCGCCTCTTTGCCAAGAACAGATTTGGCGTGTCTATCCATGCCGCGCCCAATGTCTTCGGCGCTGGCTTTCTTGCGGGCGTCTCCATAAGCCTTTCTGGCGCGGCCCTTGGCAACCTTGCGAGGGCATAGAACCCAGAAGGCATCAAAATCATCGCTGATCTGACCAATAGATAGAGAAGGTTTACCTTCTCTTTTTGGTTTTGGTTCTGGTTGGCATTGCGCTTGCAATGCGTCCGTATCTGGTATGCGTTGTTTTTGTTTGGTTTTTCTCCACCTTTCGTCCGCAGCGGCCTTCGCGCTACTGCGGCGTTCGTGACGCAGCGCAATGTGTTTGTCGCATTTACTCGACCATATACCGGCATCGGAAACAGACATTTTGCCTTCGTCCAAAAGATCTTGAACAGCCTTCTTGAAGCCGGGCAATGTGCAGCCGCATCGCCTAGACAGCGCTTGCCATGACTGCCCTAATGGGGCCTCGGATTCATACATTAGGCAAATTAGAGTGATGTAAACGCCCTTCGTTGTCGCTGTCATTCCGCTAGTGCCCCCTAGGAAATCAGACGTATACAACTGAACATAGGGGCCGCCGTTCATAGCGCAGCCACCCCGCGCTTCCGTCCGATAACATTCCACGGCGGATCAAACCTTGATATGTGGGCAGCTTCTGCAATCCTGAGATTTTCCATGGGCACACGCAGAAACCATTTCTGAACCCACAATCCAACCTCGTCCAATTCCGTCAAAATGGGATGGCCGGACCACCTCTGCGCAAGCCGCTTCGACATGCCGACATAGGCGGGACGCGCGCGCTTGAACTCCATGTTGTCGACCAAAAGGAAAGCGTAGATAGCCGGAAAGTCACCAGTAGCGCCAAAATCTTTTGAGTAGCACTGTGGCGTTCTCCACCCCTCGTTTCTAAGGTCGGAACGCAAATCCAAGTAATCAAACGTCAGAAATTCAGCATCGGCAAGGGTGCTTTGCTCTTGTCTAAACGAGGTGTTTTGGGGTATGAAATGGGTCAACAATCGTTTCCTAATTCAGCTAGGTTTCGGTTCAGGGGTCGCAAGTGTTTGTCGCATTTGCGGCCCTGGCCATTTCTTAGCACATGCCCCCGCGTTTATCAAAGGGCTGTTTTGGTGGGTCACTTCACCACCCATCGAGTACATCTTTTACGTCATCAATAGACCTGACAACGAAATAATAGCCCCCGTTAGCATCCACCAAAGCCTCAACGGCTTTCTGATTTGGCTGCTGATAGTTGCCCTCTGCTTTGACCTCGAAGGCAATGAAACGGCCCTGATGCAGCACGATTAGGTCAGGTATGCCGGGAAGCATCCCGAGCGCTTTAGCGCGGCTCTGAGAAAGCATCCTCTGCTTTGGTGTCGCGCCTGGGATCTTCGACGCGATCTCGTTTGCTGGATGAAATATCAGGGCGTCTGGCATCACCTTGCGCAGATATGCCAGTATTGAACGATGAATAGGCCCTTCTCTGTCAACCTTTGCAGCCCTCATTCGCGCGACCACCAATTGGCAAGGGTTCCACTGTCGCGGAGAGTCTGAACGTGCGCCCGAACACGCGACACATTGCATTGCAGCCATAGCGCGATATCCTCAACGCCGTAACCTTCTGCCATGCGCATGTTGACGAGGTTCCGCCATTCCTGCGAATTGACGGGAACCTTATCTGCTTGTGTATATGGAGTCATGCCTAACCCGACGCGCTTAAACGACGATATTTTACCCATGCAACCTATCCTCCACCCAAGACAACCAATCGGTGTCTTTGCCGTATTTTTCGCGCCATAGTTTCGGCTCCGCGTGGAGTGCAATCTTGCTTGTGTCCATCAGGCCAAGATGACAACCTTCACACAGAGGTAGGGTCATGCTGTCGGGCGCGCGCGCCGTGGAATATCGACCGTGGATGCAGTGATGCACCTGCGTCGGGCTATGTTGCGGCAACCGCCACTCATGGCAGATCACGCAGGGCATCGCCGCCACAGCCGCAAGACGGGCCTTGTCGCGGGGCTGTGGCGCTTCCTTGAGGCCCATAGGGGGTTTGCCTGCCAGGTTCATGCCGCGCCCTCATATGGATTTGGCTCTGACCAATTGACGCCATGCCTGTCGCCGTATTCCGCTATGAATGTGATAAGGTCAGCCATTTGCCGAACCGACAGGCGCGACGAACGGAACCCAACCGGAAAAGGCTCACCGTTTAACCCCATTTCAAACCTGGTTTCATAGCCTAGAGCATTCATAAAAAGCGCCTTCCAGACTTCCGGCGTATGCTTGCGTCCATCAGGCTTGGCGCGGGAAACGTCACTAAGCATTGCCCAGAAACGGGCGTTTTGGTCTTTATTCCGGGTCGCCTCGCGCACGTTGACAACGGCGTCAGGCGGCGCGCAGTCAACCAGCTTGTGCGCCAGAACGCGCTGGGATGGGCCGCGAAGGATAACGGTCTGTCCTGTCATGCGCCATAATCCATCGGCGGGGCCTGCATGGCCGGATCATCAATCAGCTTTGATTTCAGATATTCTTTCAAGTTCACCACTTGGTGCCACAACGCTTTGTCGCCGTCGCCCAGGGCGCGGATAGCGGGCACCTCTGCGATCCATACGCCGTGAAGCTGCTGGATCGTCTTGCAACGCTTCATGCTGGCCGCAATCCGGTCCTTTTCTGCGGGCCAATCTGTCATGCCGCCACCGGATATTTCGCGGTCAGATCGGCTGTCAGGCGGTCAACCTCTGCCAAGAAAGACGTGACTGCCGCAGTGATTTCGGCCTGTTCCTCAGCTTCCGCATCGACGCGCTGGCGAAACATCTGCATTTCCATAGGGAGGGACGGGCAGAACGAAACGAAATCGCACCAATCCCGCCCGGTGCAGACCATCTGCCATTGCATTTGCAGGCGATACTTTCGGTCTATTGCCGAGCCGGTCAGTGTCTTGATGTGCGTGGCCGGCTGTGGGCACTTGATCTCGACAAGCCCATCATCGCCAATAATGCCATCCGGCGACGCGCCGGACATTTCCAACAGTGGATGCGGAATGAACCCAACCTCTTGAACGGTCAGGCCAGTTTCCAGTTCATAGAAGGCGCGGGCGCGCGGCTCGGTATCGGTCCCGTGCTGCATCGCTGCGCTGGTGAAACTTTCTGTTGGTTCGCCCGTCAGTCGTTCACAAACCAATTGGGCGCGATAATTTTGATATCCCGCCGTTGTGGGTTTCATCATCACGTCTGCAATCCGGCTGGCCGTGACCCGGCCTAAGCGGGCAGCGAACCATTCATCTGTCTGCTGATCCATCACGCACCGCCCTTCTCGGCAATGTCGCGGTCAAGGCGCTTCATCGCTGCGTCGAAGTCCTTGGCCGGAAAGACCTGCAAATCAGTCACGCCATGCGCCTTGCAAATCTTGTCAGGATCAATACCGGCCTCCGCAGCCTTGTCGCGCAAAGCAATGAATTGGTCAGCCGTGACGGTCCCCGGTGTGGATGCCGCACCATCGTCCTCTGTATCCTCGCCAAGCGAGAGGCCAAGGATTGCCTGAGCGGTGTAGCGCTGCCCGTAGGTCTGGGATGACCCGACCGCTTGCACCGCATTCTTGCTTCCGCTGGAATCGCGCGGAAGGTCTATGCTGACGGTCTCGACATGACCTGAAACATGCGACAGGCGGGCCGTGACCCGGATTGTCTCACCGGTGTCCACCGCGAAGTTGAGCGCCAAGCCGTTCTCAGAGAGAATGGGCCGCGTCTTGGCGATGATATCCTTGAGCGTGGCATAGCGCTTGTTGTTATGCCCAACCCCGTTCAGCGGGATGGCAGGGAATCTGGCCGATGCCATGGCGAACGCGGCGGCGTGTTGCGCCTGCGCGGCTTGCTTGTCCATGCGCTCTTTCATGTCGAGCATCCGTTCCAGCCGTTCGATAGGCAGATCGGGCGTCATTGCGATGCGCTCGATAACGCTGACCATCGGGTCGGCGGGCAATTGCGATCCTTGCGTTTCGTCTGTCATCTTTGCTACATTTGTCATGTTGTCGGTCCTCCAATGGCCGGTGATTGGGCTGGCGTGGGTTGAAGTTCCGCCAGCCTATTTTTCTGTGAATTGCGCGCCTAAAGCGGCGCACCGCGCTTTCAGTTTCATTTTTCGCTTGAGCAGATCAGCAACCGGGCGATGTTTCGCGCGGGCCTCTGCTATCAGGCGATCGACCGCCTCAAGGTGTTCCGCCGCCGTGCCGATAAAGTTCCCCGGCGGCAAATTGCTGCCAGTATCATAATCCCTATAAACACAGGTCCGGTCCGTCATTGCTCCACATCCCAACTATCAACTGGAACCGCGCCGCCAGTCACCGCTTCAATCCGGTGCCGGTAAATCTGGCGCGGGGTGTGATTACCGTTTAGCCATTGATGCACAAGGGACCGGTTGGCCGGGATCGCCTTAGCCACCCATGCAACCTTGCGGCCCGTCCCGTCTATCCACTGCCGTAGCAGTTTTGATCCGTTTTCATTACTCATGAAAAGACGTTACACCAAACATCCGCGCCCCGCAAGTAAACTTTTGTGTTGCGTTTCGGTTTCGGATGTGCGCTTATAGGTTTCAGCAACGGCCCATGGGCCAAGTTTGGGAGAGAACTAGATGAGCACCGACCAAATCACCGCCTATAAGGGCTTCAACGACGATTGGACATGTCGTGGCCACCAATACGAGGTCGGGCTGACCTACGAGACGGACGGACCCGTAGAGCAATGCCGATCCGGCTTTCACGCCTGCGAAACCGCTATCGACGTTTTGGGCTACTACGGCCCCGCAGAGTCGCGTTTTGCCGAGGTTTTGCTTGAGGGTAAGTTTGACCGCGACGACTCCAGCGACAGCAAGATTGCCGCCGCAAAAATTACAGTCGTGGCTGAGTTGTCCCTGCCTGATTTCATCGACCGCGCAGTCAAGCAAATCGTCGCGATGGCGAAAGGCACAAAGAAAGAGTCGGGCTACCAGAGCGCCGCGACCAACACGGGCGACCAGAGCGCCGCGACCAACACGGGCGACCAGAGCGCCGCGACCAACACGGGCGACCGGAGCGCCGCGACCAACACGGGCTACCAGAGCGCCGCGACCAACACGGGCGACCGGAGCGCCGCGACCAACACGGGCTACCGGAGCGCCGCGACCAACACGGGCTACCGGAGCGCCGCGACCAACACGGGCTACCGGAGCGCCGCGACCAACACGGGCGACCGGAGCGCCGCGACCAACACGGGCGACCGGAGCGCCGCGACCAACACGGGCTACCGGAGCGCCGCGACCAACACGGGCTACCGGAGCGCCGCGACCAACACGGGCTACCGGAGCGCCGCGACCAACACGGGCGACCGGAGCGCCGCGAGTGTCGGGGGCAAGGCATCCACCGCAGTCTCAACCGACGAGGACGGCAAGGTAATGGCTGAACGCGAAGGGTGTTCCCTGTTCGCAAACGAGATGGTGTGGAGCGGGTCCGAATATGAAATCAAGTCAAATGCTTGCGGCATTACGGGCCGCGACGGGATTGAGCCTGGCGTTTGGTATCGCGCCAAAGGTGGCCGTCTTGTGGAGGCAGACCAATGAGTATGAGCGCAAACCTGCACCGCCCCGTGTCTGCAAACGCGAACGGATTATTGGGATCTGCAACGAAAATGCTGACTTTCTCGGATGCTATTGGGAATGATGTAGACATATTCTGCACCGAAGCAGAAGCCGACGCGACCGCGAAGGCGTTTATCATTGCGCAGACGCCCGGCGAACCGCTTGACCTGCTCATGTCCGCGATTGACTGCGCTACCGACTATCCCGGCACAGAAGACAGCGTGTTGAACGCTGCCGAACTCGTTTATGCCGCGCAGGCATGGCTGGCATACTGCGAAGGACACGCCGAAGAACAGGCATCCGCAGATCCGTATGACCGGCGCTGCGATGAAGCGAAGGAAAACGCATGACTGATCGACTGCACACGCCTGCGCCTTGGACACCGCTCAATATGGTCGGCGAAGACGGCAAGCCGATGACCGCAGAACAGCTTGGCGAATACGTCAAAAATTCTGTGCTGATGTCAGATGAAACGCGCTTTTTGTTCGTTTCAGCGCCACACTCAGACGGCGGCACGGTCGATGTTTGCCTCGTCGGAAATGGGCCGCGCGGACCATACAACGCCCGCCTTATCGCGGAAGCGCCAAAGATGCTTGAGATGTTGAAGACTGCTTTAACCAATATAGAGTTTATGGAAGGCAAGGGCAACTCACGTTGCGCAGTAGATATACGCGCAGCCATCGCCAAGGCTACCGGGGGTGACGCATGAACCGCGTTCATCTGGAAAGCCTGATCGGCTGCATCTTCATCGCAATTACCATGTTCGCAATTCTTCTGGTGACGGCATGAACGCATGGCCCAGAATGGCAGACCTTGAGGGCACCAAGGCTCAGCGCGACCAAGCCGAGATCGCCCGCGAGATGGCGCTTGAGGGAATGCGCGGCCTTGGCTTTGAATCTTGCTGCGATCTTTTCGCGGAGCATGTTCTTGGCCGTCCAGACGCCGAGCCGGACGCTGTTATCGCCTTCGGTGATCATCTTGGTCGCGCCGGATGGATGGAACGCAGGATTATGGCGCGTAGTGAGCATAAGTGGCGCGCAGGATGAACGCAAATTTTGGTCTTAAGGCTCCACCAGTCCGCCCAGAGGACATTAATGTCCTGATCGGGTGCGAAACGTCCGGTGAAATGCGCGAGGCATTCCTGGCGCGCGGCTTCAACGCATTTTCATCTGACATTGACCCGGCTGACACGCCGACCAACCGGCACATTCAGGGTGATATCCGCGACGTGATGCAAGATCCGACGTGGCACCTGCTCTGCGTCATGCACCCGCCTTGCACCCGCCTCTGTCGGGCAGGCCAGCGCTGGCTCTACGGGCCGAACAAGACCCATCCAAAGAAACTGCCCAAGGGCAGAACATGGGAAGACATGATCGAAGAATTTGAGGCCGCATGTGATCTGTTCGAGGCCTGCCTCCATGCACCAATACCTCTGCGCGCGCTGGAAAACCCGGTGATGCACAAATGGGCGAGAGAACGGATAAATGGCTTGCCAGAGCCGCAGATCGTTCAGCCCTGGTGGTTTGGTGATCCGGCGTTCAAGGCAACAGGCTTCTACCTGATCGGCCTTCCTGAACTGGCCCCGACAGACAAGCTGACACCGCCGCCGCGCGGAAGCGATGAATACAAAAGATGGCAGCAGGTGTTCCGAATGCCGCCGGGGCCAGACCGCGCCAAGCTCCGCAGCAAGACCTATCCAGGCGTCGCAAAGGCTGCAGCCGCGGCATGGGGCGATGCGGCTCTGCGATCACAAATGACGAAGCGATCGATAGGCGCACCAGAATAGCGGCCCTGCTGCGGCTGGATTTATCAAACTGAAAGGAGATCTGGAATGCGAATTTGGAAATGGCTTGGATTGGACACAAAAGAGGCGCGCACAGAGCGGGTGAAGGACAGCAATAATCATTCCACGATCCAGTGGGCGCTGCTTATGCTGGCGGCGGTAGTAATCGCGGGCTTCATTTGGCTGTGATCTTGAAATAGCGGCCCCGGTCGCTTGCGGGTCGGGCTGTCTCTCCCCCGTCTGGCCCGCAGAATGAAAGGAACTTTAGCGTGAAAAAGATCACTACTCTAACAGCGGAACAAAAAGCGAAATTCCCGCAATACGTGGCCGAGTGGACGCGATACGGCCTTTGCTCTGAACCGGCAGACCGCCCAGCCGCCGAAAGTGCAATACAGGTAATGTATCGTGGTGCGGGGCTGGA
>Ga0316209_1001171_pt1 | contig 30502 bp, 23 predicted proteins | sample 6monopyrite_MG_FD_204945 | JGI IMG/M metagenome (GOLD analysis project Ga0316209, IMG submission 204945) | Microbial mat bacterial communities from mineral coupon in-situ incubated in ocean water Damariscotta River, Maine, United States -... | ecosystem: Environmental > Aquatic > Marine >...
CGCAAAATGATGGGTATGAATCGTGATGTGATGAAAATTTTATTGGGACTCAATCACAAGCCATCCGCCGATGAGAAGAAAAAATTGTCTGAAATGATTAATAAGCTTGATGATATGATCGCGATGGATAAAGAAATGGGTATGAAGATGAAAGACAAATGGAAGATGAAAGGTCATCATGACGAATAAGTTTATAAATTGATAAATACAGCAATAAAAACGGGGCTAATAGCCCCGTTTTTATTGCTGAAACCAACGTGTCCTTAAAGCGCTGAAAACCTTGTCAGGGTAGCGCCGGTGACCGAGGCTGCCATTGTAACGCTCCAATGCTCGACGTAGATCACCTCGTTCCATATCCATATAGTATTTTAAAATCGTACAGCCTAAACGAAGGTTGGTGTCAGGGTGCAGCAGGTTGTCGTTGGGACGGCCAATTTCATTTAACCAAAAAGGCATAATTTGCATCAAACCCTGTGCGCCGGAACGTGATATCGCCCATTGATCAAAATTGCTCTCAACATCAATAACTGCGAGCACCAATTCTGGGGAGATATTCGCACGATTTGCTTCACCGTGAACCAGGCGTAAAAATTGGAGTCTCTTTTCTGGGTCAGAAATACGCTTGCGCAATCTGTTTGACATGTCTGTTAGCCAAACTTCAGCGATGTAACGATCTTTAAAACTTTTGCTGTTATTGACGGCCTCTAGTACAAGTTGTTTGAGTGCCGGATCAGTTTGTGTGGCAATACGCGCATTGACTGAGGTGACAAGCAATATCAGTAGAAATGTGATGATGATTTTATTTAGTGAGAAACGCATGTTGTGATCTGTATTGCTTGATTTTATAAGCGTTTAATCGGTAGAGAAGGTACGAACTTTAACCTTTAAATTTTTGAATAACTAAATTTTTATCCGTAATTTGAATGCTGGCATAGCAGCGGGTTTGATTTTGTGATTGAAACCTTGTAGTTCAACTTAGCAGCGCTGCTGCGATGCTAACCGCGAAACAATTTCTTCAAGTTTTATTTCGCTTGATTTATTGTCGCTTCGTTGTTTGTATTCGATAATGCCGTTATCGAGGCCGCGCTCTCCTAGTACCAGGCGATGTGGAATTCCAATTAAGTCAGCATTAGCAAACATGGCGCCAGCCCGTTCCTTACGGTCATCAAAAAGTACGCCAAGCCCTGTAGCTTGAAGTTGCTCGTAGAGCTGTTCAGCCGCTTCGCGCAGTCGTTGAGATTTATGCATATTGAGCGGCAACAGGATGACGTCAAAAGGGGCAATAGCCTGTGGCCAGATGATGCCGTTTTCGTCATGATTTTGTTCGATGGCTGCGGCAACGATGCGCGAGACGCCAATGCCGTAGCAGCCCATGCTCATGGCGACGGTTTTGCCTTGTTCGTTAAGGCATGTAGCATTCATGGCTTCGCTGTATTTTGTACCGAGCTGGAAGATGTGCCCCACCTCAATGCCGCGCTTGATTGACAGGATACCTTTGCCATCTGGGCTTGGATCGCCATCAACGACATTACGTAAATCGGCTATTTCAGCGACAGGCAAATCCCGTTCCCAATTTACGCCAGTGAGGTGCTTGCCATCGATGTTAGCGCCGCAAACAAAATCACTGGTGCAGGCTGCACTGCGGTCAGCAATAACAGTGATGTTCAGTCCGCGTGGGCCAACAGAACCAGGTTCGCAGCCACAGACTTCTTTGATCTGCTCTGGGCTAATTAAATTTAATGGTGCTGCAATTTGTGGTAATTTCTCAGCTTTGATTACGTTGAGCTCGTGATCGCCACGAACTACCAGAGCAACAACAGTGTTATTAATACCCTCTACCAGCAGCGTTTTCAAACATTGATGGGTTGCAACGTTTAAGAATGCGCTTACTTCATCGATGCTGTGTTGCTTGGCTGTGTCAACGACGGCCATTGTTTGTGTAGCATCGCCGCGCTGTTCGCTGGTGGCCAGCGCCTCGGCCAGCTCAATATTAGCTGCATAGTCACTTTCTGAGGAAAAGGCGATATCGTCTTCCCCGGATGATGCTAATACATGAAATTCATGCGAGGCGTTACCACCGATGCTGCCAGTGTCAGCTTGTACTGCGCGAAAATCTAAACCGATGCGTTGGAATATGCGATGGTAGGTTTCATTCATTAGCGCATAGGTTTGTTCTAACGAAGCTGCATCGAGGTGAAATGAATAAGCATCTTTCATTAAGAATTCACGGGATCGCATAATGCCAAAACGAGGGCGGATTTCATCACGAAATTTTGTCTGAATTTGATAAAAATTTAGTGGCAGTTGTTTATAGCTGCGAATTTCGCGCGAGGCAATATCGGTGATAACTTCTTCGTGGGTCGGCCCTAAACAGAACTCACGGTTATGGCGGTCTTTAAAGCGTAGTAGTTCGGGGCCATATTGTTCCCAACGACCCGAAGTTTCCCATAATTCAGAAGGTTGTATCGCCGGCATAAGCAGTTCCAGTGCTCCGGCACGATTCATTTCTTCGCGAACGATGGCCTCCGTTTTGCGTAAAACTTTGAGACCAAAAGGTAGCCAGTTATAAAGTCCCGATGCGAGCTTTCGAATCATTCCGGCGCGCAGCATCAGTTGGTGGCTGATGACTTCGGCATCGGAGGGTGTTTCTTTTTGAGTGGCGAGTAAAAAACGAGATAGGCGCATAGGTCTTGTTTGTCAGTAAAGTGTTAAAAGTGAGCGCTGCTTTCTAAAGGCAAGCTAGCAGGTGATTCTACAGGAATTATAGACAGTATGTCTTGGCGATAACAGCTCTGGTTAGTCCAGTCCTTTTGCAAACTAGGATGTGTTGCTTTTGTACTGTCGAGCTATTCTATTCGATTGTCGAAACGCATTGAAAGGTCAATTGACTGGATATCTTTGGTTAATGCACCTATGGATATGAAATCGACGCCTGTGAGCCCGATTTCGTAAAGATTATCTAATGTTATGCCACCCGATGCTTCTAATTTAACCTTTCCATCGTTGAGTTTTACTGCCTGTTTCAGCATGTCCAGAGAAAAATTATCCAGTAGCAGAGCATCCGCACCTGCTTCGAGGGCTTGCTCAACTTCTGAGATGGTTTCGACTTCGATTTCAACAGGCAGGCCAGCAGCGTTGCGGCGTGCAATATGGATGGCTTCAGAAACTGAACCACTGGCGATGATATGGTTTTCTTTGATTAGAATGGCATCGTAGAGACCCTTACGATGATTGAAGCAGCTACCACAGCGTACCGCATATTTTTGCGCCATGCGTAAGCCAGGAATGGTTTTGCGTGTGTCCAGTATCTGTACGGGCAAGTCGGATACACAGTTTGCATAGCGGCGTGCTAATGTAGCAGTGCCTGATAATGTTTGCAGGAAATTCAAGGCGGTTCGTTCACCACTTAATAGTGTGGTGGCGGAGCCGTTTAAGGTGCACAACACCTCGTCTGCTTTTATGGCATCGCCTTCCTCAAACATCCATTCTATGGTGATAGCAGGATCCAGTTGGCGAAAGGTTTCATCAAACCAGAGGCTGCCACAAAGGATGGCGTTTTCTCTGCATATGACATTAGCGCTAGTCTGGGTATCGTCAGGAATGAGTCCGGCGGTTAGATCACCGGAGCCGATATCTTCATCTAGTGCATGTTGAACAGTTTGCTGAATCTCTTTGTTGTTTATCATGTTTAATGGTCAAATTTTCAGGCTGCGCTGTTGAGGCGCTATTAGCAAATTATGCGCAATATTATAGGACAAAGGTTTTTTTCTGAACAGCTATGTTTTGAAAAGGCTTGAAATGTGAAAGTCCAGCCTCATGTTATTTAAAGTAATAAGGATAATTAGCAATTTAATATGAACACATTGTGTTCTAGAAACGACGAGGGCATCATTCATGCGAATGGATAAATTGACAAGTAAGTTTCAGGTGGCGCTGGCTGACGCGCAGAGTCTGGCTGTAGGGCGAGACCATCAATTTATAGAGCCACTGCATTTGATGACTTCTTTGTTGGATCAGCAGGGCGGCACGGTAAGGCATTTATTGCTGCAGGCGAATGTCAATGTAAATGCTTTGCGCTCACAATTGGGTGATGCCATGGATCATTTGTCCAGTGTTGAGGGTATGGACGGTGATGTGCATATATCAAACGACCTGGGAAGACTGCTAAATGTCACTGATAAATTAGCTCAAAAGCGTGATGACAGTTTTATCTCAAGCGAGCTGTTTGTGCTTGCTGCAGTGTCAGATAAAGGAGATCTCGGAAAACGACTGCGAGATGCAGGCGCTGACCAGCGCAATATTGAACAGGCAATCGAAAAAATGCGTGGCGGTGAGTCAGTCGACGATGCCAATGCTGAAGAGCATCGCCAGGCTCTGGATAAATATTCCATCAATTTAACTGAACGTGCTGAACAGGGAAAACTTGATCCGGTGATTGGTCGTGATGATGAAATTCGTCGTACGATTCAAGTGCTGCAACGTCGTACGAAAAACAACCCTGTATTAATAGGTGAGCCCGGTGTGGGTAAAACTGCAATCGTTGAAGGTTTGGCGCAACGTATTGTCAATAATGAAGTGCCTGAAGGTCTCAAAGGAAAGCGTTTGTTATCGCTGGACATGGGGGCGTTGATAGCCGGCGCGAAGTTTCGTGGTGAATTTGAAGAGCGACTTAAAGCTGTTCTTAATGATCTGGCGAAACAGGAAGGACAGGTGATTCTGTTTATTGATGAACTGCATACTATGGTGGGTGCCGGCAAAGCAGAAGGTGCTATGGATGCCGGTAATATGCTCAAACCGGCTTTGGCACGTGGTGAATTGCATTGTGTAGGCGCGACTACTTTGGATGAGTATCGTCAGTATGTTGAGAAAGACGCGGCACTGGAGCGACGTTTTCAAAAAGTATTGGTTGATGAGCCCTCGGTTGAAGACAGTATCGCAATTTTGCGTGGTCTGAAAGAAAAATACGAAGTGCATCACGGCGTTGAAATTACTGACCCGGCTATTGTTGCAGCAGCTACTTTATCGCATCGTTACATCAGTGATCGGAAAATGCCAGATAAAGCAATTGATCTGATAGATGAAGCGGCGAGCCGTATTCGCATTGAAATTGATTCAAAGCCAGAAGAAATGGATCGTATGGAAAGACGTTTAATTCAGCTTAAAATTGAACGCGAAGCCTTAAAGAAAGAAAATGACGATGCATCGAAAAAACGTTTGTTAATTATTAATGAAGAAATTGATTCTTTGGAACGTGAGTTCGCTGATCTTGAAGAAATTTGGAAAGCAGAAAAAGCAGCATTGCATGGAACACAGAAGATAAAAGAAGAGCTCGATCACGTCCGCACCGAACTTGAAACGGCACGCCGTGCTAGTGATTTAGGGCGTATGTCAGAACTTCAGTATGGACGTATTCCTGAGTTAGAGAAACAACTGGACATGGCATCTCAGGCGGAAATGCATGAAATGACGCTGTTGCGTAATCGAGTCAGTGAAGAAGAAATCGCTGAGGTAGTTTCGAAATGGACGGGTATTCCTGTGTCTGCCATGCTCGAAGGAGAACGGGATAAATTGCTGCGTATGGAAGAGGCTTTGCACGGCCGTGTTATTGGGCAGGACGAAGCTGTGACCGTCGTATCGGACGCAATTCGGCGAGCGCGTGCCGGACTTTCAGATCCGCAACGTCCGAACGGTTCATTTCTTTTTCTCGGCCCAACCGGTGTAGGAAAGACAGAGTTAAGTAAGGCTTTGGCACAATTTTTATTCGATACAGATGATGCGATGGTGCGCATCGATATGTCAGAGTTTATGGAAAAACATTCGGTAGCTCGTTTGATTGGTGCGCCACCGGGTTATGTAGGTTATGAAGAGGGTGGTTATTTAACAGAAGCGGTGCGTCGTAAACCCTATTCAGTGATCTTGCTTGATGAAATTGAGAAGGCGCACCCTGATGTGTTCAATATTTTGTTGCAAGTGCTTGATGATGGCCGATTAACGGATGGACATGGTCGAACTGTAGATTTTCGAAATACTGTCATCATAATGACCTCTAATCTTGGTTCGCAGTTGATTCAGGAGATGGCAGGAGAAGAACGTTATGATGAAATGAAGCAGGCAGTGATGGACGTTGTTGCTACACAGTTTCGTCCTGAATTTATTAATCGAATTGATGAGACGGTGGTGTTTCATCCTTTACTCAATGAGCAAATCCGCAAAATTGCTGTGATACAAATTGCTCAATTAAGAGATCGTCTGTCCGAGCGGGAGATTGATTTGGAATTGACTGAAGCTGCGCTTGACGTACTCGGTGCGGCTGGTTTTGATCCAGTTTATGGCGCACGCCCACTCAAACGAGCGATACAGAACAAGCTTGAAAATCCTTTAGCACAGAAATTGTTAGCAGGTGAATATGTTGCTGGTGACGTTATTCAGGTTGATCAAGATGATGAAAGTTTGAATTTTAGTCATAAAAAAATAGGCGCTGTTTCTGCCGCTTAAGCAGTAGCTTAGAGTTTTATATTCCTACAATTATATTGTGCTAAAAAACTTAATCGTCATATAAGGCGGGCAGTGTAAAGATTTGTTACACTGCTCGCCTTATTGTTTTTAGACCGCTTTAATATCCCTTATTTTTCGTTATACATTCCATTTTTCAAAGGATTTACATGAATATTGAGTCGCGTATTGCAGAGGAACTGTCTGTTCATCTGGATCAAGTTGTATCAGCTATTAAGTTGTTGGACGAGGGCTCGACAGTGCCGTTTATCTCTCGTTATAGAAAGGAAGCCACAGGTGGTCTTGATGATACTCAGCTGCGTACGCTTGAGGAACGTCTGCTCTATCTTCGTGAGCTGAATGATCGCCGTGCTGTGGTGCTAAAGAGTATTGATGAGCAAGGTAAACTGACGGATGCACTGGTGAATACTATTAATGGTGCTGAAACAAAAACACGTTTGGAAGATCTTTATGCCCCCTACAAGCAAAAACGTCGTACAAAAGCACAGATTGCCCGTGAAGCAGGTATCGAACCATTGCTTGATGTGCTCTTAGTTGATCCAAGTATTGACCCAGAAAAAATGGCGCGTGAATACCTCAATGATGAGGCTGGTTTTGCTGATCACACTGCGGTACTTGAAGGTGCGCGACAGATTTTTATGGAACGTGCAGCTGAAGAAGCCGATTTGGTAGGTAAGTTGCGCGATTATGTTTGGAGTAATGGTTTGATGACCTCCGCTGTGGTCAAAGGCGAAGAGCAAAAAGGCAGCAAGTTTGCCGATTATTTTGAATTTTCTGAAGCCTTAAAAAAGATGCCATCACACCGCGCTTTGGCTCTGTTTCGCGGACGTACTGAATCCGTATTGCGCGTGAAAATTATGGTACCAAAGCAGGATGATTTAGCTTCTGCTTTAGATCGTGGCATTTGTGAAGCGATGATTGCCGCTCATTTTGAACTTAGAGATGAAGGCCGTGCCGCAGACAAATGGTTGATGGAATGTGCGTGCTGGGCATGGCGTATTAAAATTTCTATGCAAATGGAATCTGAATTGAGTATGCGTTTACGCGAAGCAGCAGAAGAAGAGGCTATTCGTGTTTTTGGCGATAATATTCGTGATCTGATGCTGGCTGCTCCTGCCGGTCTGCGTACGACAATGGGGTTAGATCCCGGTTTACGTACCGGTGTGAAAGCTGTTGTCGTTGACGCAACCGGAAAGTTGCTGGAATACACTACAATTTTTCCTCATGCGCCTAAAAAGCAGTGGGATCAGTCATTAGCTGTGTTGCTTAAATTAGCAGAAAAGCATCGCGTGGATTTGGTAAGTATTGGTAATGGTACCGCATCACGTGAGACCGATAAGCTGGTGCAAGATCTAATGAAAAAATGTACTGCCCTGCGCCTTACTAGTCTTATGGTGAGCGAAGCAGGTGCCTCGGTTTACTCTGCTTCTGAGTTGGCTGCAAGGGAGTTTCCGGATCTGGATGTTAGCTACCGTGGCGCGGTATCAATTGCACGTCGTTTACAGGATCCGCTGGCAGAATTGGTGAAAATTGATCCCAAGGCAATTGGCGTAGGTCAGTATCAGCATGATGTTAGTCAAACGAGATTGGCAAAAAAACTTGAAGCAGTTGTTGAAGACTGTGTGAATGCTGTGGGAGTGGAAATTAACACGGCTTCGGCACCGCTGTTAGCACGAGTGGCAGGTTTGAGCGAAACGATGGCCTTGAATATCGTTTCTCATCGTGAGACCAATGGTGCTTTTGCAAATCGCAAACATCTACTTAAGGTGGCTCGCCTTGGTCCCAAAGCTTTTGAGCAGGCAGCTGGGTTTTTGCGTATCCGCGCCGGTGATAATCCTTTGGATGCTTCCGCCGTGCATCCCGAAGCTTATCCTTTAGTGGAAAAAATAATTCAGCAGAGTGGACGAAAAATTACTGACATTATCGGTGATAAACCTTTTTTAAATAGTTTAGCGGCAAATGATTTTGTTGATGAAAATTTTGGTGAACCTACGGTGCGTGACATTTTAGGTGAGCTGGAAAAACCTGGTCGAGATCCACGCCCTGAATTTAAGACTGCTACCTTTAAAGAAGGTGTGGAAAAATTATCTGATCTAAAAGTCGAGATGATTTTAGAAGGTGTGGTTACCAATGTTACTAATTTTGGTGCGTTTATTGATATTGGTGTACACCAAGATGGGTTGGTTCATGTTTCTGCTTTAGCGAATAAATTCGTAAAGGACCCTCGCGAAGTGGTGAAGGCCGGTGAAGTGGTCAAAGTCAAAGTGATGGAAGTAGATTTGCAACGCAAGCGTATTGGTCTGAGTATGCGACTCAGCGATGATTCAAAAGAAAAACCTCAAGACATTCAGCGAGATCGTAACCGGCCCAAAAAAGGTAAGTCACAGCATCAACAGAAACAGGTGGCGGAAAGTGGTAATAGTGCTATGGCAGATGCCTTTGCGCGTCTTAAACAGTAGTAGTTATTTTTTCTGCCGGACTGCATTTTTATTGTAACCGCTTAAGTTAATATTAGTAGCAAGATCAGGGTTGTCAGGCAGGACGGGTAATATCGCTAACCATAGATATCTTCATTGAATTGTTGTTGTATTTGTTCTACCTTAGTTCGGTTTTCAACCAGAGCGTTTACGCAGTCAATGTCTAGTTTTTCGCCTGCAAGCTGTTTCAGCATTTCAAAAGCCTTGTCATTGCTCCAGGCTTCCTTATAGGGACGGCTGGACGTTAAGGCGTCAAATACGTCAGCAACAGCAATGATGCGGGCTTCAAGGGGGATTTCTTCATGTACCCTGCCTTCAGGGTAGCCGCTGCCATTAACTGCTTCATGATGAAACTCTGCAATGTTTTTTAGCATGTTGATATTATTGAAGCCATCAAGTCCGAAGTTTGAAATAATATCATCGATCATTTCCCGGCCTTTGCGTGCATGAGTATTCATGATTGCCCGCTCACCAGTATCAAGTTGACCCGGTTTTAGTAAGATGTTGTCAGGTATCGCAACCTTGCCGATGTCATGCATAGGCGCAAACATGAAAATATGTTCGATATAATCATCATCAAGTTCATATTTATCAGCCAACGCACCCGCTATTATATGGCTGTAACGTGACATGCGGTCAAGGTGACTGCCTGTTTCCGGGTCACGCACGTGAGTAAAACCGCTAGTTGTTTTCAGGGCTGCACCCATGATTTTTAAGCTAGAGAGTTCATTGATCACCATAAGAGACAATAGATGGCCAAAAATATCCAGATTACTTAATACCTTCTCAGTAAAGACATCACTTTCATAAGAATTAAAAAATAAAAAACCAACAAACTCACCGCTGTGGAACATAGGCATGGTGTAGCTGGCTGCGTAACCCTGGCGTCCAATGCGTTTGGTATGTTCCTGTTTTCCATCGTCAAAGGTCACCAGTTTGTTGATGACACGTGGTTGACCTTTTTTTAGTATTTGTTTGAGTGATGGCGCATCATCCAGTAGTGCCTGGTAATGTTCAAGTGGTTTGTCATCGCCGCTACTGTGTAGGTAAGTTTTAAGAAGACGAGTTTCAGGGTCATAAATTGCTACAGCAATACGTGCGATAAAACTGAATTTATCTGCAATGGCGTGATGAGCGCTAATGAGTTTATCTTTTAGCGGTAGGTGTTTATTCAGGTCTTCAAGCAAATCACGATGATCAAACATAGTTCTGATTCTATTATGATTAGGGTTGAGTGATTATATATCGGAAAAAATTGAATAATAATAAATTTTTTATTAGCTTTATACAGATGGTCAATAGGTTATGATTCCTGAGATCTCTTTTTGGATGGTGCCGAGCTGATGTTGACACGAATTTATGCGCTGTTGTTGGCACAGTTTTTAACAGCCTTAAGTGATAATGCGGTGTTGTTTGCGGCTATCGCAATGATCTTGCAGATGGATGCAAGCCCAGTCTGGTATGTGCCCGTTTTGCAGGCGTCATTTTTGCTAGCCTTTGTTGTGTTGGCGCCATGGGTTGGCTCCTATGCTGACCGTCGTGCAAAACCCCGCGTGCTAATGATAGGCAATATTATCAAGGTGATGGGGGTTGCGCTGATCATGATTGGGGTAGAACCGCTTGCCGCCTATGCATTGATTGGCTTTGGTGCTGCGGTATATAGCCCGGCTAAGTACGGGATTTTGCCCGAGCTTGTGCCGCAACATCAGTTGCTTAAAGCCAATAGCTGGATAGAAGCGACAACAATCAGCGCTATTATTCTTGGTGCAATACTGGGTGGTCGTCTGGCAGATTTTTCCATTAATATAGCTTTATGGGTGGTGCTGGGCTGTTACCTTTTATCATTGTTAATGACTTTTCTAATACCAAGGTTGAAGCCACGGAGTTTAGATGCTCAGCCGGCATTCCTTGATTTTATAAAAATAATGCGCTCATTTATGGTTGTTCCACGGGTACGTTTTGCGATATTTTCAGCAAGTTTATTTTGGGGCGCATCTGCTGTTTTACGAGTTCTTTTGGTAGCTTGGGTGCCCGCAGTACTAATGGCACGTTCAGCAGGTGATATAGCAGAGTTAACTTTATTTTTGGCAATCGGTGTAATTATGGGCGCTGTTATAGTGCCAAAATTAATAAAACTGGATACCTTAGGTAGAACACGCTATCCAGCCTATGCCATGGGATGCCTGATTCTGATTTTTTCGATGGTCGAAAATTTCTGGTCTGCAGGATTTGTTTTATTTTTAATCGGTATTGCAGGTGGCATGTTTATTGTTCCCATTAATACAGTGTTACAACAGATAGGGCATTCTACGATTGGTAGTGGTCATGCGATTGCAGTGCAGAATTTTTTTGAAAACCTTGCAATGTTGTTGACGGTCGGTTTGTATTCCATTGCTGCGGCTGCGGGTGTTTCATCTGTGACAGCTTTGTTTACCCTTGGTGTGGTATTTGTAGCCATTTCATTTGGTATTTTTCATTGTCTGAGAACCAATAAAAATTCAAGTGCAATCTCCGCAGATTAATTTTGCGTCAACCATAAGAAGCATTTTTATATTGCTTGTGCTGCTATTGCTTACTGGATGCGCAAACCTTGCTTGGCAGCCTGATCGCCCACGTGTTGCGTACTTGCCTGAGTACCGAGATGATGTCTTTTCTCAATATATGCCTATTATCGTTGTCGATAATCCGAGTCAAACTTACAATCAAATTGGCTATCCTGTTGCGGCGTTTAATGCAAAGGGCGAAGTTGATGTATCGATTTCGACTGATATGGCTGTGGCGTATGTTGGTCGGCGTGAATTTCGTACGAAAAAGGCTGAATATACGAATCTTATTTATCGCATTCATTTTCAACAGGTGCCATTCAGTCTGTTGCCGTTCAATTTAACTGCGGGAAATAATGTGGGGCTGATATTTATTGTTACATTGAATAGTGACAAGCAAGCTGTTTTGTTAACAACAGTACATACCTGCGGTTGTTTTGTTGCTGTTGTTCCAACGGATTATTTGGCTCATAAATTTTATCCAAAAAATTGGAGCTTGCATCAACAAACTGTTTTTGGTGCGCAGCTTCCCGGTGTTTTACAGTATCCACGCAACGAGGAAAATTTATATCATCCTGTTATTTATTTGGGCGATGCGACACACCGTGTCATCCACATTGATGTGCAAAGTGACACTGAAATTACTGAGAATTATGTGCATAAAAAATTACAGGTCGTGCCATTAAAGAATCTTGAAAATTTACAACTACCAAATGGGGAAACTGTATCATTGTTTGAAGAGAAGGGTTTGCGAATAGGTTATGTGAAAGGTTCGCTCAAACCCTTTGAGTTTTTATTTATGAGTTGGTGGGCTTTTGATGCTCGTATTGGTGAAGATAAAATGTACGGTGATCATTCTGAAACAGGTACGGTGTTTTACACTAGTCTTAAACCGTGGGCTCGCCAGCAGTCTGATATGTGGGATTTTTCTGGATTTCTTGAATATTGGGGTTGGAACTTGTAGGGCTTTGCATCTGATGGTTTTCCCTGTTGCTTGTTTAAGATATGCTGAGATTTAATTGAAACTTTGGTTGTTAAAACGTTTATGAAATCTACTAGATTGTTTTACCTGTTTTTTGTTGTGTTGCCGGCTGTGATGTTGGCCTATGCTTACTATCTTCAATTTGTTGACGGCCTTACACCTTGCCCACTGTGCATATTTCAACGTCTGGCGTATCTTGCGATTATAGTAGTTGCCCTATTCGGCGTGATACATGCGCCTGTAAATTATTTCCTGCGTATCTATAGCGGTTTGATAGCGCTATCTGCCATGGTCGGAGCTGTAATTGCGGGACGTCAGGTTTGGTTGCAGCATTTACCCGCTGACAAGGTTCCTGAATGCGGCCCCGGTTTGGATTACATGCTCGATGTATTTCCTTTGTCCGATACCTTGAAGATGGTGTTTATCGGTTCGGGTGAGTGTGCGGAGGTTGACTGGACCTTTTTATCTTTGAGTGTGGCGGAATGGAGTTTACTGTGTTTTTTATTGTTTGCGATTGTTGCACTGGTACATCTTGTCAGGGCCAGGCTTCGTTAAGCATTAATATTGCTTTGAAGTTGGAATAATTTTCGTATGACTTATTTACTTGCTAAGAGGTAAGTGAGTACCAGTATGACGATAAAAAGCACGCCGGTTAGTCCTTGCCAGAAAGCTACGGGATTACGTTCGATTAATGGTTCAGAGCTTTTTTTGCTGAAATTCTGATTGGGGTGTGAGAGGTCGTAGATGTATTCAGAAAGCAATGCATAACGCTGGCTTGGGTTTAAGTTTACGGACTGTTGAATGCAGCCATCTATCCAGATAGGGATATTCTTGTTATGCAAGTTGGCGGGCACATATTTTACTCGTTTGATGTTGCGAGCATTGAGTGCTTTTCCATAAGGAAGTTGGCCAGTAAGCATTTCATAGGTGATGGCGCCAAGTGAATAGATATCGGAGCGATTGTTGCCGGGATGATCAAGAAAATATTCTGGTGCGGCATAGTCCAGTGTGCCAAGTAGATTAATTGTTTCTAGCGGTGTGCTGATTTCCTGAATACCGGCGATTTTGGTGGAACCGAAATCGATAACCTTCACCGTGCCATGACTGTCAATCATGATATTTTCTGGTTTGAGGTCTTGATGTACCATTTCCAATCGATGAAAAGCGCGTACGCCGGATGCGATCTGTTCAATGATGCGACGTAGCTCAGCTATCGCAGGTTGAGGATGGTCGTTCATCCATTGGCGTAGTGTCTGTCCTTCAATATATTCGGTGACAAAATATAGAAAGCGACGTTGCTTGGAGGGTTCAAGCACCTTAAGTACGTGCGTGCTATTAATGCGTCTTCCTATCCATTCCTCATGCAGAAAACGATCTATATATTCGAGGTCATCATCAAAATTTACTGAAGGTGTTTTAATAATAACCTTTTCATTACTTTTGATATCCAGAGCCAGATAAATTTGAGTGCGTTTGCTGGCGTGTAATTCACGCAAGATGCGATAGCCATCTAGTGTGATGCCATCATCGAGTGGTGGTGGGAAGGGGAGCTCAGTCAGGTGGCGATAGAATTCATTGGCATCCTGATTAGGCAGCGTTTCTATTTCGACGATCTGACAGGTGACGTTGTCATGACTACCGTTTTTCAGTGCGCGGGTAATGATTGATTTTGCAGCACGTTCTTTATTGCTCTGTTCACTTAGAAGTTTGCACAATTCATTGTTTTGTACGTATTCATGAACGCCATCACAGGTCAGAATGAAGGTGTCGCCGGGCTCGACTGCTAATTTTTTATAATCAATATCGAGGTTGCTTGACGCACCTAGCGCACGACTTAAAAAAGATTTGTTTCCAGATGCCCAGACCTGGTGGTCTTGCGTTAGACATTCCAATTCGCCATTTCGCAATAGGTAAATACGCGTGTCGCCTATATGCAACAGGTGGGCGGTGGTTGATTTGATGATGAGTGCGCTGAAGGTGGTTAACATGCCGCCATCTTCATGGCTGTTAAGTTGCGATTGGCTGATTAACCAGCGATTCAAAGCGCCGAGTATGCGTTGACCTGCTGTGATAACCGTCCATGATTCAGGCGTGCTGTAGTAGTCATTGATAAAGCCCTGAACACAAGATTCGCTGGCTTCACGTGCGGATTCACAACTACTGACGCCGTCAGCAATGACAGCGGTGATACCTTTGGTGGTTAGCAGCGGTTCATCGGGAATATAAATGCCGCAGGCATCTTCATTGTTTTCTTTAGTGCCTTTGTTGCTGCTTTGTCCGGCATTGATTGAGAGTTTTGAGCTCATGGCTTAAGTGTAAAATGGACGTTTAGTTAACTTCAATAATTTGCACGGTGCCATCGGGCAAGGTTTCCACCATATGGCTTTTTGGTTCATCAAGAAATATCACTATCAAGACGAGTACAACGGCGGCGACGATACCAATAAACAAAAATAATTGATCATATTCAATAAGTGAATTAACGGTTAAAAAAATAACTGCGCCGACATTTCCGAATGCGCCAACCATGCCTGCTATTTGTCCGGTCATGCGTCGCTGGATCAGCGGCACCATGGCGTAGACAGCGCCTGAACCTGCTTTGGAGAATATGCCGCCAATAATGGTGAAGCCAACAACTACCCAGACTGGCCATGATTTATCCACTAACGCAAGTGCTAGGAAGCTTGCTGTGATGCCAGAAAAAACAATCATTAAGGTAAGGCGTCGGCCAATTTTATCGCTGATCCAGCCGCCACCGGGGCGGGCGAACAAATTAATAAAAGGGTAAATACCGGCTAAAAGGGCTGCGGTTACCTTTGAGATATCAAACCAGGAAACATAAAACATGGCTAAAATCGATACGATGGCCAGTTCAGTGCCAAAGGTAACCAGATAAGCGCAATCCAAAATAGCGACTTGTTTGAATTTATAGCGGTGTATTTCCGGTACGGGTTTTTTTAATACATGACTGTTTACTTGCCAAATTTTCCAAACTTGAATCACGTAGACTAGTAACAACGTAGCGTAAATAAAATAGCAGGAGGTCTGGTCAATCAAACCCATGCTTGCAGGTGATAGCTTCCAGGTTAAAAGTGCGAGCGCTAGAAATAGCGGGATGTTCATCAGGATATACAATGCAAGGTCTTTGCCACTGGTGACTTCCATGGCACCGGTTTTCTTGGGTTTGAAATAGGTAGATCCCTTAGGTGTGTTGCGGACAAGAAAATAATAGGCTATTCCGTAACAGATGGCGGCGATGCTGGCGAAGGTGATCGCATAACGCCAGCCATTTTCATCGCCCATATTTATGGCGATGAAAGGTAAGATTAAAGCAGCACCGGCAGAACCGAAGTTACCCCAGCCCCCGTAAATACCCTGTGCTAACCCGGTTTGGCGCGCGGGAAACCATTCACCGATCATGCGAATGCCGACAACGAAACCCGCGCCGATGAAGCCGGACAGAAAACGCAGTACTGCCAGTTTTTCAAAGCTATCACCCCAGGCGAAGGCAATGCTTATGGCCCCGCCGAGTACCAGAATGCTGGAAAACATGACGCGTGGGCCAAGTTTATCAACCAGCATACCGACGATGATACGTGCAGGGATGGTCAGCGCCACATTTAGAATTAATAACACTTTGGCTTGCTGGTCAGTTAGGCCTAATGCTTCGGTGATGAAGGGCATCATCGGTCCAAGGCTGAGCCAGACGACAAAGGTCATGAAGAATGCAAGCCAGGTGTAGTGTAAAACCCGGATGTTGTTTTGGCTTAGATTGAAAATATTAAATTTTTCGGACATGTATTGAAATACCGGGCTAAGTTTATCTATTATATTGGGTAGCAAGCAATATGTGCGCCACTTCTTATAATTATAACTAAAACAATATGATAGCCTTGTCCGGGGTTGTGTTACGTGTTTTGTGTGCACACTTACGGTGCATCATTTTGACGAGGATGTGTGGCAGATAGGGATGGCTAGTGATCTTCAGTTTTTCTACGGTCTACAACGAAACAGCTGTGCGATGATTTTTTTGCTAATTTTTTTAGTTCAGAGGCGACTTCGGCAACTTTACCTTTGTGAGAAATGTGTTTTGCATCCGTTGGGATGATTGCAATGGCGATACCGAGCAACGGGAATTTTTCAATTTCACCTTTGCGGTTTTTTGCTGTGTAGAAACCGTCTGATTTTTCAGGTTCTGCGAACAGTTCTGAAACTATGTGTTCGAAGTGGTCGATGACTTTGGCGCAAATGGTTTCAGCAAGTTTTGTGGGAACAATGAATACAAAATCATCACCGCCTATGTGCCCAGCAAAACCATTTTTACAACTTTCTTTGGTGACGTTGCTCATGATTCTCGCTGTCATACGTATAACTTCATCGCCGCGACTGAATCCGTAGCAGTCGTTATAGGGTTTGAAATTATTGATGTCGAGATAACAGACCGCCATTGGTTTGCCGACTGCCGCTTCAATGGCTAGTTCTATGGACGTGTTACCCGGTAGGCGGGTGAGTGGGTTGTTATCTAAAACGCGCCTGATTCGTTGGGTGGCAAGTGTTATTCGGCTAAAGAGTTCGGGGTAATGCAGTGGCAAAATAATGAAGTCATCGAGCGCTAAGTCGATTTTATCAGTATCATCAAACGTTGTTTCAGCAAGCAAACCCACAATAGGCATCATGCTGAAATAGCTGTCCTGTTTTATTTCATGAAGTAAGTTGGACAACGCTTTGTTTTCAGTGCTGAGGTCGGCGAGAATTATGTCCGGAGGGTCCATGTAAAGCTGCCCCAGTGTCTCAGCGGGCTGGGAAAATTCTACTGCTTGATGGCCAAGACTTTGTAGCCGTAGCAGCAGGGTGGGTCTAATTTTGTCATTAATGGTCAGCAATGCAACTCGAAGAGTGTTCACTGACTGGATTCCTGGGCAGTATCTTCTTGTTCGTTTTCCTGAATGTCGAGGCTGAAGTTTCGTACGTCAACCAGCCGGTCTTCCAGTTCTGCAATGATCTCAGTTAATTGTTCTTCGTCGATTTGTAATTCTTCACGGGCAGCAATTTGAATCGATGGAACAAAATCATCACCACTAAAGCCGACGCCACGTGCTTTTATTAACGCATCGGCATAGTGGACGACGGCGGTGGCGGTGCGGTGTTCTTGCGATTTTTCAACATCGTGATGACACGCAATAGGTTCGAGAAGTTTCTCGGGCAGATACCAATTTTCAGCAAGCCACTGACCGACTTCGGCGTGCTCTGTGCCCAGTGCTTGATGTTCAGCTTTATAAGCGCCAAATTCCTGAACCTTGCCATCTTCGAGCATTTGCTCGTAGCCGTCCTTAAGGTGAATCTTGATGACAACTTTGCCAATATCGTGCAGCAATGCAGCGGTTGATATTTCTTCGATGTCGGCAAGATCAAGTTTTGTCGCTATGACATTAGCGGCGGCAGCGGTCGCGAGAGAATGCTCCCATAATCCGAGGAAAGATTTTTCCATCATTTCAAATATCGAGCTGCTTAAAACCAGGCTTTTTATGACATTAACACCGAGCAGAATGAGGGCGTTAGAGATGGTTGAGACGCGTCGAGAAAAACCGTAAAAAGGTGAATTTACTAGTCGCAGGACTTTTGCTGCAAGAATTTGATCGGAGTTGATAACACGTGCGAAATCATCGGTGCTGCTGTCCTTTTGAGCTTCTAGCCGGCTGATTTTAGTGAGAATGCCGGGCAGCGTTGGCAGTGATGAGCTGTTTGATATGAGAAACTTTATGCTTCTGCGTTGATCACTCATCGTCGGCTCCAAAAGCGTGAGAAATCTGCTTCTTGAAAGTTTCGAGTATGTTCATCATGTACTCGTCATCGTGTAAATGTTCGAAACGTTGTTCCATCATGATGAGTATTTCGTCCAAGCTTTCTTCGCCTTCAATTATTATGGGATGGCCTTCGACAGCGACAGATTGCACCCCTTTTAATTTTAATCGTTCTATCGAAGTTGCGCTCAGTGCTGCGCCTTTGCCAAAAATAGGCAAGCCATCAGGTTTGTCAGGTTGCATGATGGGCTGTGCGAGTATCATGTCGGGTTCTGCGAGTGTTATTGGTATTCTCTGCATGGCATCATTTTTTGTTATGAAATTTTTCGGATCGGGTTACGCATTATTTAATGCTAACTATCTATAGCATCATATCGTCACCGGGGGTGTTTTCATTATTGTAATAACCTGTATTGATCTGTCTGGGTTATCCAAAATTATTTCTACTTCACGAGTGGATTCGTCAAGTTAATTCTCCGAAGTTGTTTTGTCGTGTGTCTTATGATGATTCTTCATTATTGCACCAAATTGGTGCTAGTAAGGCACAGGTTAGGTCATAGGCGGGATGTCATGTTTTATAATTTAATTATAATAATTAACGACTTATTTGATTTTTTGAAGATGGCACGGCTTTTGCTCTAGAGCTTATATATGAAAAAATGGAGCGTTAAGCTGATGAAAGAAAAATTGATACTGATAGGCAATGGAATGGCTGGGGTGCGAACCCTGGAAGAGCTGCTTAAAATCGCGCCGAATAAATATGATATTACTGTATTCGGTTCCGAGCCTTACGGTAATTACAATCGCATTTTATTATCTCCCGTGTTGTCAGGTGAGAAGACCATTGAAGATATCATGATAAATGATCTGCAATGGTATCAAGATAATGACATTAACCTGTTAACGGGTAAAAAAATCACAACGATTGACCGTAAAAAACGTTGTGTGATCGCTGACGATGGAACCGAGGCAAGCTATGATCGCTTGCTACTGGCGACGGGTTCAAATCCTTTTATTATCCCAATTACGGGTAGCGACCTGCCGGGCGTTATCAGTTTTCGTGACATACATGATGTTGATGCGATGCTGGATGCAGCAAAGAAATACAAGCATGTTGTGGTGATTGGCGGCGGTTTGTTAGGTCTTGAAGCGGCCAATGGGCTTAAAGAGCAGGGCATGGATGTCACCGTGGTGCATCTGCTTGATACCTTGATGGAAAGGCAGCTCGATAAACCAGCGGCGGATTTACTTCAGGCAGCATTGGAAGAGCGCGGTTTGAATTTCATGATGCAGGCTGAAACGGCTGAGTTATTGGGTGACTCTCGTGTCAGAGGCGTGCGCTTTAAGGACGGCACAGAAATTCCTGCTGATCTTGTGGTAATGGCTGTGGGTATTCGACCGAACACTGAGTTGGCAGAAAGTGCAGGAATCTATTGCGAACGCGGTGTGGTGATTAACGACACTATGCAGACCTATGATCCTAACATCTATGCAGTGGGTGAATGTGTTCAGCACCGTAAAGAAACCTATGGTTTGGTTGCACCGCTTTTCGATATGGCCAAAGTTTGTGCGAATCATCTTGCACATCTTGGTTACTCACGTTACGAAGGTTCGGATGTTTCCACTAAATTAAAAGTCACTGGCATTGATGTGTTTTCTGCGGGAGATTTTATTGGTGATGATACAACCGAAGACATTATCGTTAAGGATGCCGCACGCGGTATTTATAAAAAACTGGTATTGAAAGACGACAAGTTGCAGGGTGCGGTGTTGTACGGCGACACCATTGATGGCAGTTGGTATTTCCAGTTATTGCGTGACAATACCAATGTCAGCGATATTCGCGACAGTTTAATGTTTGGCCAGGGAAATCTGGGTGATTCCGGTCACGGTGGTAATAGTGTCGCGGACATGAGCGATGATATGGAAGTATGCGGTTGTAACGGCGTTTGTAAAGGTGATGTGGTAAAAGCGATTACTGATCAGGGGTTGTTTACGTTGGATGATGTTCGTTCACATACTAAAGCCTCGTCTTCCTGCGGTTCTTGTACCGGACTGGTTGAGCAAATTTTGATGTCTACGTTGGGCAATGATTATTCCGATACGCCCGCGGCCAAGCCAGTTTGTAAGTGTACCGATTTTAGTCATGACGTCGTGCGCCAAACAATTAGAGATCAAAAGCTGTTGTCAGTTTCAGCGGCAATGAAATACATGGAATGGCGCAACAGTGATGGCTGTCATGTCTGCCGTCCGGCATTGAATTATTATTTACTATCGACCTGGCCGGGTGAATCAGAGGATGATTATCAGTCTCGCTTCATCAATGAACGTGTCCACGCCAATATACAGAAAGATGGCACCTACTCAGTGATACCGAGAATGTGGGGCGGGCTTACTAATCCTTCCGAGTTGCGTGCGATTGCCGATGTGGTCGACAAATTCGCTATCCCTGAAATCAAAGTCACCGGTGGTCAGCGTATTGATTTGTTGGGTGTTAAAAAAGAAGACCTGCCTGCGGTGTGGGGCGACTTAAATAAAGCCGGAATGGTATCAGGTCACGCGTATGGAAAATCTTTGCGCACTGTAAAAACCTGTGTCGGTTCAGAGTGGTGTCGATTTGGTACACAAAAATCGATGACCATGGGTGTCGAGCTGGAGAAGATGAGCTGGGGTTCATGGACACCGCATAAATTTAAGATGGCCGTTTCCGGTTGTCCGCGTAACTGTGCTGAAGCCACCATTAAAGATTTTGGTGTTGTCGCGGTGGATTCCGGATGGGAGCTCCATGTCGGTGGTAATGGGGGTATAAAAGTCCGTGCGACTGATCTGTTGTGTAAGGTTTCAACAGAAGAAGAAGTTAAAGAATATTGTGGTGCTTTCATGCAGGTGTATCGCGAAGAAGCCCATTATCTGGAACGTACCGCACCATGGATTGAGCGTGTTGGTTTGTCCTATGTTAAGGAGCGTGTTGTTGATGATGCTGAAGGTCGAAGTGCTTTACACCAGCGTTTTCTGGAGTCGCAGAAATTTTCGCAGGATGACCCGTGGGCCGAGCGTGTTGAGAAGGGCGTGGATAAGCATGAATTCGTGCCAATAAAGAAAATAGGACTTAGGAATTAAGACTTAGAGCTTAAACCTTAAATCTAAGTCCTGCTTTTAAAGAGAGGTATTTAAGTGGCTGATTGGATAGAAGTAGGCAATATCGAAGATATACCAAAACTGGGCGCTCGTGTTGTTGAAACAGCGCAGGGTGATATAGCGTTATTTCGCACTGCGGATGATGACGTGTTTGCGCTGCATGATGAATGTCCGCATAAACAGGGGCCGTTGTCGCAGGGCATTGTTCATGGCAAACGTGTTACTTGCCCGTTGCATAATTGGGTGATTGAGCTGGATGATGGTGAAGCAGTTGCACCCGATCAGGGGCACACTGCCTGTTTTCCGATTAAGATTGAAGCTGGGAAAGTTTTGTTGTCGTTGAAAAACAAATAATTATTCGGGTTACCGTCAGGGGAGCGTTGTAATGTCGTTTTCCTGTTGTAATAAAAACCCGATTGTTATCTAAATAAACCGATTTTTGTTGGCTATTATTTAATGGACTTTTAATTTCTTCGTTCTTCATTAGTATGTATTGATGGTTAAACAAATTAAAACGACTTGTCCTTACTGTGGGGTTGGCTGTGGTGTTCTGGCTGCGGTGGATGCTCAGGGTGTGTTGAGTGTGACGGGTGATCCGGATCATCCTGCGAATTATGGTCGGCTTTGTTCCAAAGGTTCGGCATTAGCAGAAACAGTCGATCTTCATGGGCGTATGTTGTTGCCTTCGATTGCTAATAATATAGTTAGCTGGCCGAGTGCGATTAATCATGTTGCACAGAAATTTAATAAAATCATCGAAGAACACGGTCCCGATGCAATAGCATTTTATGTCTCTGGTCAATTATTGACTGAAGATTATTACGTCGCGAATAAATTAATGAAGGGTTACATTGGTTCGGCTAATATTGATACCAACTCACGTTTATGTATGTCTACGCCGGTCGCAGCACATAAACGCGCTTTTGGTAGCGACACAGTGCCCTGTTGTTATGAAGATCTGGAACGCGCCAAACTGTTGGTATTAACAGGCAGTAATATGGCCTGGTGTCATCCAGTACTTTATCAACGTATCGTCGCAGCAAAAAAACAAAACCCGGATTTAAGTGTAGTTGTTATTGATCCACGTCTTACGGCGAGCTGTGATATTGCAGATTTACATCTACCATTGCGACCTGGCAGTGATGCGCTGTTGTTTAATGGGTTACTGCATTATCTGCATCAAAACAATGAAACCAACCCTTTATTTAATCGTCAATGTACGGAGGGTGCTGATGAAGCGTTAATCAGTGCAGCAGAAAGTTCAGCATCGACTTCTGCAGTGGCGGTGGCCTGTCAGTTAGATGGGGCGGCTGTCGCTGAATTTTATCGCTTGTTTGCGCGTACCGAGAGGGTGGTGACGGTGTTTTCGCAGGGAGTCAATCAATCATCCAGTGGTACGGATAAGGTCAATGCGATTATAAATTGTCATCTGTTGACAGGACGTATTGGTCGGCCTGGTATGGGCCCTTTCTCATTAACGGGACAACCCAATGCCATGGGTGGGCGGGAAGTGGGTGGTTTGGCAAATCAGTTGGCCGCTCATATGGCGATTGAAAATTCAGATCATCGTGATACTGTGCAGCGTTTTTGGCAGTCACCACTGATTGCTGAAAAGGAAGGCCTTAAAGCCATAGATCTATTTTCCGCAGTGGGTCGTGGTGAGGTTAAGGCGCTGTGGATCATTGGAACCAATCCGGTCGTAAGTATGCCGGATGCAGATCGTGTGCGCGAGGCGTTGAAAAATTGTGAGATGGTAGTGGTTTCGGACTGTATGCAGGAAACCGATACAACATTGCTGGCCGATGTGTTATTGCCCGCACAGACCTGGGCTGAAAAAAATGGCATGGTGACGAATTCGGAACGGCGACTTTCACGTCAACGTTCCAGCTTATCCGCGCCCGGTGAGGCACAGCCAGACTGGTGGATTATCTGTCAAGTAGCGAAAGCCATGGGGTTTAGTGATGACTTTAATTACGTCAAGGCCGCGGAAATTTTTCGTGAACATGCCGCGCTTTCGGGTTTTGAAAATAATGGACAGCGTGATTTTGATATTTCAGCGTTAAGTACTCTTGATGATGCAGGCTATGCGGAGTTTCAGCCGCTGCAATGGCCATTGGCGATTGATAAACTGACAAATGAAATTGTTGGTACAGCACGTATGTTTTCAGAAGGACATTTTTTTACACCCAGTGGCCGTGCTCAGTTGATCGCGGTGACTCCGCGATTACCTGTGAACGCGGTCGATGAAACTTTTCCGCTGATATTAAACACGGGTCGTGTACGTGATCAATGGCATACCATGACGCGCACAGGTAAAGCACCTCATCTCAGTGAGCATAGCCCCGAACCCTTCGTTGCGATTCATTCATCGGATGCGGCGCGTAACGGGATTGAAGACGGTACGTTGGCAAGGGTGTTTAGTCGTCACGGCAAGGTAATTGTACGGTCGAGAATTTGTGATACGCAACAACCGGGCAGTGTTTTTGTGCCCATTCATTGGAATGATCAATTTTCCAGTGCCGGTCGTGTTGATGTCCTAGTTGATCCGGTAGTCGATCCGCTGTCCGGTCAACCCGAGTTTAAGCAAACGCCAGTTCGAGTTTCCCCCTACCAACCTGCATGGCACGGTTTTTTGTTATCGCGCCGAGAATTATTAATGCATGATATTTCATATTGGGTCAAAGCAACGGGTCAGGGATTTTATCGTTATGAAATAGCGGGTGAACAGGCACCGCAAGATTGGCCTGAATGGTCGCGTGGAATGTTGTGCCAGTCTCAACATAAAGTTAATTGGGTGGAATATCTAGATGAAGCTGCGCAACGTTATCGTGGGGTACGTTTTATTGGTGGTCGTGTGGAAAGTTGTATCTTTATCGCGCCGACACATCAATTGCCCCCGCGCAGCTGGTTGTCGAGTTTGTTTGAAAAAGATGCTTTAAGTGAACGGGAACGCGCTAGCCTGCTTTCTGGTCAGCCCGGTGCTGGTGTTAAGGATTGCGGTGCTATTATTTGTGCCTGCGGCAATGTAGGTCTGAATACGTTGAAAGATGCGATTCGAAATCAAGAGCTCAACAGTGTAGAAGCTTTAGGCGAGGCTTTGCAGGCTGGAACGAACTGTGGTTCATGTATCCCGGAGCTGCGTGTTTTGCTGAGGCAGAGTCAATAACGATTAAATGGATAAACTAAAAGGTTTAATTGATAAGTAGCGTAATGAAAAAAATTCCTCACACTCGTGAATTTGTTGTTTTGAACATTGCTGTTTTAACAGTCTCTGATACGCGCACGGATGAAAACGATGTTTCTGGTCGTGTGCTGTGTGAGTGTCTGAAAGGCGGCGGGCATGAGCTCGTTGAAAAAAAAATTGTGCTCGATGATGTTTATCAGGTGCGAGCCGAGGCATCACAGTGGATTGCAGATTCAGATGTTAATGTAGTGCTGATAACGGGAGGTACAGGTTTTGCCGCGCGTGATATTACCCCCGAAGCAATCAAGCCATTACTTGACCGAGAGATTGACGGTTTTGGTGAATTATTTCGCAGTCTTTCTTATCACGAAATCGCCTCGTCGACGATTCAGTCTAGAGCTTTTGCAGGCCTGGCCAATCGCACTTTGATTTTTTGCTTGCCGGGGTCAACACAGGCATGTCGCATGGCTTGGGAAAATATTCTTCTTCAACAGCTTGATGGTCGTTACAGTCCGTGTAATTTTGTTCAGATTATTTTTCCTGTTGCACAATAATTTCGGGTTTAAATAGCATGATGTTGGCATCAGTAGATTATTCATTGTTGCTGCTTTTTCTGATTGCTGTGATGGCGGTGCTTTATTCATCAGTGGGGCATGGCGGGGCCTCAGGTTATTTAGCTGCTATGGCGTTATACGGATTGGCACCCGATGTGATGCGGCCAGCAGCATTAACGATGAATGTGTTTGTTGCTGGATTTGTATTGTTGCGTTTAAGTCAGGCGGGTTATTTTAATGGGCGTTTATTTTTACCGATTGCAGTAGCCTCGATGCCAATGGCTTATTTGGGTGGCAGTTTGGTGCTGGATGATACCTTGTATAAGGCTATTGCGGGTGCGGGTTTGTTGCTAGCGGCATTACCGCTGATGTTTCGAGTGACGGATCAGGTGCAATTGGTCAATGTTAAAACACCCCTTGCAATGTTGTTCGGAGCGCTGTTGGGATTTTTTGCGGGTTTGACTGGCATAGGTGGTGGTGTTTATTTGAGTCCGCTTTTACTCTTTCTGCACTGGACACATATGCGCGGCAGTGCGGCGATGGCGGCGGCTTTTGTGTTGGTCAATTCTATTGCAGGTCTACTTGGTTATATTTCAACAGAAGGCGACTGGCCGCCGGGTATTCCGCTATTGGTATTAGTGGCGCTGAGTGGTGCGGTGATGGGTTCGTGGCTGGGGGTGAAGCGTCTTGCGCCGGCTATATTGCGTCGTCTGTTGGGGCTTGTGTTGTTGGTGGCGGGCTTGAAGATGGTTGTTGCAACATTTAGCTGAAAACTTTAAAGCTGGCTGAAATTGGCCGATAGTCACGATAAGAGAAGCGTATACTGAAGTGACGTAGAGGTAAGTATTTTAATAGAAATAATCAACAGGCTTGGCAAGAAGGGTTCAATCGACTATATTGTTTACATCATGAACGCAGAATATACACATCAAACAAATTCACTTCTCACGGTCGTTGCTGCGACTGCTGTTTTACGACTGCTGCTGCCCTAGCGGCATATACTCTATATTTCCCTACAATTATTGATTTTTACAGGCTGCCAAAGATGCAGCGTTTTGTTGATATGCTTTTGGTTTAAGGGCGTGTCAGTTAAACTGATGTCAGACCCAGTGAAATATAGCTAGGCAGGGCGGGAGAACAGCATGAATAACAAAGAAAAACTTATCATTTTTGATACCACGCTTCGAGATGGCGAGCAAAGCCCCGGTGCATCAATGACCCGTGATGAAAAAGTGCGTATTGCTCGGGCGCTGGAGCGTTTGCGGGTCGATGTTATTGAGGCAGGTTTTCCTGTGGCCAGTCCGGGTGATTTTGAATCCGTACAAGCGGTAGCTAACGTCATAAAAGACAGCACTGTTTGTGGTTTGGCGCGAGCGCTGGATAAGGACATTGACGCTGCTGGTGAAGCCTTGAAAGGTGCAAGTTCGGCGCGTATTCATACCTTTATCGCTACCTCACCAATCCATATGAAAATGAAATTGCGTATGTCGCCTGATCAAGTGATTGAACAGGCGGTGGCAGCGGTTAAGCGGGCTTGTCGATATACCGATAATGTTGAGTTTTCACCCGAAGATGCCGGGCGATCGGAAATTGATTTTCTTTGCCGTGTTATTGAGGCGGCGATCGATGCCGGTGCGAGAACAATTAATATTCCGGATACGGTTGGTTATAACGTGCCGCAACAGTTTGGTCAGTTGCTTGCGAGCTTGATTGAGCGTATTCCAAATGCCGATAAGGCGGTTTTTTCAGTGCATTGTCATAATGATTTGGGTCTTGCCGTTGCCAACTCGTTGACTGCTGTAATGAACGGTGCGCGTCAGGTTGAGTGCACCATTAATGGTTTGGGTGAGCGTGCCGGTAATGCCGCACTTGAAGAAATCGTTATGGCAGTGCGCACGCGTCAAGATGCGTTCACCTGTGATACAAATCTGGATACGACGCAGATTGTTGCTTGTAGTCGTCTGGTTTCTGGCATTACCGGTTTTGCTGTGCAGCCGAATAAGGCTATCGTCGGTGCCAATGCTTTTGCACATGAATCCGGCATACATCAGGACGGTGTATTGAAAAGTCGTGAGACCTACGAAATCATGCGCGCGGAAGATGTTGGCTGGTCGGCTAATCGAATGGTGATGGGTAAGCATTCTGGTCGTAATGCATTTCGTACCCGTTTGCAGGAACTGGGCATCACGCTTGACTCAGAAGAAAGTCTCAATGAAGCTTTTGCACGTTTCAAAGCGCTGGCAGACAAGAAACATGAAATTTTCGACGATGATTTACAGGCACTGATCACCGATGCCAGCATGACCGCGGAGAATGAGTTGATACGTCTGGTGGCCTTGAAGATCTGTTCGGAAACAGGCGAGACGCCGAGTGCTCAAGTAACGTTAACGTATAACGGAGAAGAATGCTCAGCGGAGGCTACGGGCGGTGGCCCGGTTGATGCGACCTATCAGGCGATTGAATCTATTATTGGCAGTGAGAGTAAATTATTACTTTATTCAGTCAGCAACATCACCAGTGGTACGGATTCGCAGGGCGAAGTGACGGCTCGTGTCGAGAAAGGTGGCAAGGTGGTGAATGGGCAGGGATCAGATACCGATATTGTGATTGCTTCCGCAAAAGCCTATATCAATGCGCTGAATAAGATTTTGGCCGATGATCAACGCAAGTCGCCTCAGCTCTAATGGCAGTTAATGATCGCCAGCAGTCTTACCTGGATGCGATGGGTATTCAGGTTTGGCGATCGCGTCAGAATGAGAATGATGATGTTTCAGAAGAAGTTGCCGTTGAACCTGTTTTAGTCGTAGAAAAAACGACAAAACCATGCACTGAAAGTGCTGCACCACAGGAAGCGAGGAATGCAACTGTTGTTGATCAGGTAAGTTATCTGGATTGGCCACAGTTAGAGCAACGCGTTGCTGCCTGTAGTGATTGTGAGTTGTCCAAAAGTCGCAGCCAAACCGTATTTGGTGTCGGTGATAAACAAGCTGACTGGATGGTGATCGGTGCTGCACCTCAGGCAGAAGATGAGAGGCAAGGAGAGCCTTTTGTTGGTCAGGCAGGACAGTTGCTTAACAAAATGTTGCTGGCGATTGGTCTGAAACGAGAGCAGGTATTTCTGACGAATCTCCTTAAATGTCGCACTCCTGATGATCGTGATGCAGCGTTAGAAGAATTGCAGCAGTGTCAGGCTTATTTGCATCGTCAAATCCAATTGCTGCAACCAAAGATAATTCTTGTTATGGGCGCTGTTGCTGCACAGCAGTTGCTTAAATCAAATGAGCTGCTGGATGTGATGCGTGGTAAACAGTTTGTTTATAACGATAGCGAAATACCGATTGTAGCGACCTATCATCCTGGCTATCTGCTGAATAATCCGACCGTGAAACGTAAAGCCTGGCAGGATTTACAGTTCGCGCAGCAACTGTATGCACAGAGTGTTCGCGATGAGGCGCCCGAAAAATGAATCGAGTCATATGCGGAAATAGCCTTGATTGTTAGTGTTGTGGGTCGTTTACGTCATGGCTGATGGGCCGTCATTGAGCGGAGGTAGTAATGCAGAAATCCTCTATCGAGAAATGCATGATGCAGACCTCAGAACGATTTTATCTATAGAGCAAGAAGCTTATAAATTTCCGTGGACGGAAGCAATATTCCGTGACTGTCTGCGTGTCGGTTATCGATGCCGCGTACTGGAACGAGACGCTGCAATTGTTGCTTATGGAATCGCTTCCGTTGCAGCAGGTGAATCTCATATTTTAAATCTGTGTGTACCCCCTTCACTGCGGCGACAGGGCTTGGGTAAGCAGATGCTCAATCACCTTATTGAAGAAGTCAAAACCTTGCAGGTCGACACCGTGTTGTTGGAAGTGCGCGAGTCCAATGCCATTGCTGTAGCGCTCTATGAGTCTGAAGGTTTTCTTGAGATCGGCAGACGAAAAAATTATTATCCAGCGGCTGATGGCAAAGAAGATGCGTTAATGATGGCGCGGGTTATTATTTTTTGAGTAATAAATTTATATCAATTAATGCGAGGTAATGTGCCATCGAAAATTGAGCCTACTACAGCATGTTACGCTGTAGTCAATGCTTGAATGGTGATGGTGAGTGACATAAAAATAGTTGGGATGAAAATTTATTTTAATAGGGAATAAAATATATGATTTATAATCAGGCAGGTTCTGCAATTCGTACAACGTTGTTTGTTATTGTAGGTGTTAGTGCCTTTTTGGTGCTGGCAATAATGTTGCTGCCAAAAGGTTTTAGTGATGACCTGTCAAAGTTGGGTCAGGGTACGGCTGCTGTTGTGTTGATACACGATAAGGGTTCTGTTAGAAGTCTGGATTTAATGACGTTGTTGAATAAGGTGCGCTCAGATTACTCAGGCAAAGTGGACTTTTTTGTGGTTGATGTGGCTACCAGAGAGGGTCGAATGTTTAGACAGCAACAGAATGACGATTCTATTGTGCTGGTGTTATTTAGTGCTAACGGGGCAAAGTTAGCTGCGCACAGTTATGGAATGGATGAAGCAGCATTACGTTCTGAATTAGAAATATTATCTTTTTGAAAAAAGTTAGCATCTGAGTTGTGGGCCTTCTTCGTAAATAAATAAACTAGTCAATACATCAACAGGAATTGCCCGATGCAACAACAAAAAATGAGTATGACGAGCAAAATTCTGATCTGGATGATCTGTGGTTTGTTTGTTGGCAGTCTGATTAACGCATTTGCGAGAGAGATTGCCTTTGTTCAGGACTATCTGGTAAACGGGCTTTTTCATGTGGTCGGCGCACTGTTTATTAATGCACTGAAAATGCTGGTGGTACCGCTGGTGACTTTTTCTTTGATTGCCGGTGTTTGTGGCATAGGGGATGTAAGTACGTTGGGCCGGGTCGGTGTCAGGGCATTTTTGCTGTTTCTGCTGACTACTGCGCTGGCGATTTCGCTGGCGATTACTGTTGCTGTAGTGGTGGGGCCGGGTAAAGGCTTTGATATGCATACAGTCGGGCAGACAGAATTTACCGCGCCTGTCGCACCGCCACTGAGTCAGGTGTTTATAGATTTGGTGCCGACCAATCCGGTGGCCGCTTATGCAAGCGGCAACATGCTGCAAATTATATTTTTCACCATTCTTTTTGCTATTTGTGTGTTGATGATTGGTGAGCGGGGGCGCTCCATCGCACAAGGGGCAGAAAAACTGAATGAGGTGATGATGGAGGTTGTTAACCTTGTGATGCAGGTTGCCCCCATTGGCGTATTTGCACTGATGGCAAAAACTTTTTCACTGCAAGGTTTGGGGTTGATTCTGCC
>Ga0316209_1001172_pt1 | contig 30412 bp, 22 predicted proteins | sample 6monopyrite_MG_FD_204945 | JGI IMG/M metagenome (GOLD analysis project Ga0316209, IMG submission 204945) | Microbial mat bacterial communities from mineral coupon in-situ incubated in ocean water Damariscotta River, Maine, United States -... | ecosystem: Environmental > Aquatic > Marine >...
TTGAGTTGAATAACATTATTATCGGTCATGCGGTGTACTCTCTGTTGGTTGTTGATCTTGTCGGACCAACTAACAGGATACACCGCTTCTTATTTCAACTCATACACCAGAAATCATCATAGCTCAAAGTCACTCGCACGCAAGCGAAGCGGTGCGAAATCCCCGTAACGAACCACCACACACAATCTGCTTAATCCTTCTCCTACCAAAATTTCTCGGATTAACCCAAACCCCTAAAATCAACCAAAAAGACGCAACCAGATTTCACTCTGATTACGCCTTATTTTCTTTCAAGTTTAGGAGTTATTCAATCGGTTCCAGCTTAAAACTCAAAGCGAACGCCGAAAGAAATTTGGTCCAGATCCGATTCCGTCTTGTAGTCTGCGTAAGCAGCAAAAGAATCAGTCAGTTTATAGGCCGCACCGAGAACATAAAAGCTACTGCTATCATTGTCGATATCCAGATATTCGTATGCCGCGCTCACCTCAAAATCTTTGGTCCAGTTGCTGCGCACACCCAAACCCAGACGATAGCCGTCCTCGTCTACGCCTGCATTGCTGCTGATGTTGGCCCAGTCTATCTGGGTGAAAAAAGCGGTAGAATCACTGATATCCGAGTTAAATCCAATCCCAATATTTTTCATTTTCAAATCAACGCCGGAACGGTCGACTTTGGCGTAGTCTGCGCTAAGGTAATAGCTATCAGACAATGCCATATTAAAATCAAACTCAAGTCCATCCAGGTCAAATGGGACGCCGTCAAAATCGACTTCGGTCTGACCGATCTCAAAATAATTGAATGAAGGCGTTTCTGCCACAACGCCCATTGAAAGTGTTGAAAGTAATGCGGTGATCAAAATTGACTTTTTCATCGTTATTTCCTTTTGTGGTTTAATCAATTAGTGCTTGATTGTTAAACCTGGAATAATCCGTTGCACTCGTGGAAAGAGTGGTAGACCGGGCTGTGATTGGCGTAGCGAGAAAATACGTAGTCACCTTGCTGGTGATTAGTCATTTTTTCGTATAGCCAGGCGCAGTCTGGGCTGACGCTATTTCTCGTGGTTCAACTGATTAATCCAGGTTATAAGCCACGCCAGAATAACGAGGTGAAAATTAACCGAAACTGAACGGTAAAGATTAGTTACATTTGTAGATCGCCTCAGCTATCGACAACTTAGCTTCCCGCTCAAGCCACTGAGCACGAACACCAGTGTCAGGCTCACCGTACCCGCAACGGAAACCAGAATAGCCTGGATTACTCCCCAATGACTCCAGATAAAGCCAACTATCAATGCGCCTAGTGCGCTGAAGATCGCTATGCCTGCGTAAAAAATACCGTACATTGTGGACTGGTTAACCGCCCTGTCGGATATATCGCTGCGTATTGCGTTTAACGAACCTACAGTAAATAATCCCAGAAAAACAAAGGCTGCCCACACCCAATCGAAGTATAAACAGACCTGTGCGAGCACGCCAAAGACAAAACTGAGTAGCAATATTGTTCGTGCGCCCCAACGGTCGATTCGCAGGCCAAGATGATAGCTGGAGAGGGTTTGGGTCAAATTAAGGACAATAAAAAATACCGGAATCAGGGCAATCGAGTAACCTAGCTCGCTCACTCTAATCACCAGAAACGATGCGCTGAAAATGAATAATAAAAACAAAAAATAGAAAAACAACACTGGCAACAGCTGCGTATCTTTTGGATCCCACTGGTAGTGCCGTGCGCTATGGCTGACCGGGGCGTCATCAACTGAAAAAATAACGATAACAACAGCGATCACTCCGGGAATAATAGTCAGTGCAAATACACTTCTAATAATGCTCTCGCTCTGGCCTAACCAGGACAATAACGAGAATACGATAATAGCGCCGACCAGCTCGCCGGCAATATCCATCATTTTGTGAAAACCGAAAGCTTTACCACTTTGCTTCTCAGTCGCAAATACCGAAATTAAACGATCTTTGCTCGCACTTCTAATCGCCTTTCCCATTCGCTCAGTTGTTTGGATAACGGTAACCGATTGCCACGATTGAGCGAAATAAAAGAGCGGTTTGGTGATCGCGGAGATAACATACCCCAGCACAACAAATAGTTTTGTCTTTTGGTATTTGTCGCCAAGATAGCCAAAAACAAAACGAAAGCCATAAGAGGCAAAAGTGGTAATCGCGATAATTTTACTTAAAGTCTGAACGTCTTCGTGCAGTACATAGACCACCAGGATCGGGATCAATGGCGTGACCATGGCGGACGCCATGTCAGTAAAAAAACTGACGAAACCCAGAGCAATAATATTCTTGTTAATTGATTTTGACAAACCTCTAATGCCCACAGTGTTTAGCGTGAAGTTTCAGGTTCAACGCGCACCTTTTTTCTCAAAAGAGCTGCTTCCATACGATTAACATCTGAATGTTCACTATAACCAGCAATCGCAAAAAACGCCAGCTGATACAGACTGGCGTTGTTTTTTCTGAAATTGCTGCTAAAGGATATTAGATACGCTCTATCAAACTGTCGAGGTGCTCCAAATCATTAACCACGCGCCACTGGCCACCGCCCTGCTCTACTCGAATTTTCCAGTCGCTTAACCGCTGCTTGTACTCCCTGGGGTCAATGTTATCGCTACGCAATTTGGTCACGTTGAGTGCTACCACCTGGATCCCCTGCACGTCGATCGGAAAATCACGGATATCTCCTTGCCGTAGATCTTCTTCCAGGTCGGAAAATATCAGCACGTATTTGTCACCTGCCTGTGTTTCGTTGACAAAGTCGGAGGCCTGAATCAATCCACCGGTAATATCAGTGTTACGGCTACCCGATTTGACGTTGGCGACGAAATTGTCGACTCGATGTTTGAACAAGCGTTTCTGATCGTTTGCAGTACTCGGACGATCGTCAAACGTCGCCTTGGCAACAATGTCCTTTTCGCTAAAACTACCGCTGTCTATCCGTGCGATTGCGATAGAATCACCGCTATCTAGCGTCGCCAGCAAATAATTCATGATCACCTGCGCCTTTACCAGTTCGGCGGTATAAGTTCCGGACGTATCCAGTAGCAGGTAGACCGCTCTGTTTGCCGGTCGTGGTTGGCCACAGGATGCGAGTAGCAGTGTGCTGACCATGGTGACCGCCGTTATCATTTTTTGCGTAAATGTATTCATCGATTTAACCTCATTTATTGCATATTTCTAATTGGTGAACCGTGCGCTCTCCATACCGTCGATTAGCGCCGGGTTCTGCCTCTGATTTTTACCACCAGGCTAGGCAACTGAATTGTCCATTCGTTCAACTTCGACAGAATCATCCTGCGCTGTCTGTGAGCGTTTCCACTGTTTAATTAACTGCTCGATTGCAATGGGTAACATAATGAATAAATCAAACAGATAGACCATCGCTTTACTTATGTGCAAAACAAGGCCGCCAAGCATTCGTACCAGCACGCGTAACGCGCGTAGCGAGCCAATAACCAGAAGGCCCAGAACCAGTCGCATCGAGTGAATAAATGACTCCAGGGGTATCGCAATAAAAGCCAATGCAAACGGCAACACAAAACCCATCACCATTTGACCTATCGAGGGTATCCAGCGAAACTGCGCTTCGACGATTCCGGCATTACTACCAGCGTTTATCAGCGATTGCTGTAGAGCCTCGCGGTCAAGCGCCAGCAAGTCGCGCATGTAAGCCAGCGATGCTTCTATGCTGGCCAGCACGGTTAAAATAATGAAAGTCACCAGCATAATGCGGCGGCGCATTCGGTCGTCCATGGAACTTATCACCGGAAAAAGGCTGGTTATGCGCAAGGATTCAAACAAAAATATTCCCATCGCAATTTCAATTAGAATGATCACCAGCGCGGCAATGTCCGATGTTTTCATATCGCCGATGTAACTTGAACCACCCACCATTTCTGACATGGGCATGGCGATCAGCTGAAAATTAATTAAGCCGCCAAGCGCTGCAATCACCAGTACCAGTCCGGAAATAAAAAATTGGGTCATCGCCGACGACTCAAGGGAACTCACGGCAGCATCTTTCTTGGCCAGCATATCGCCGTAGTCCCGAATCTGACCGTCAATTTTGCTCGCGCATTGCGTTAACCCGTTGATCTTGTCGCCTACCTGATCCAGCTTAACGTCAATGCTTCGCCAATGCGGTTGCATCTTGGCAAGCAGGCCGTGACGGGCAGCGCTGGATTTCTTGTAATCATTGAGCATTTGCCGGTGTGAGCCTTCAATTGCCTTTTTAATATTGGCCAGAATTTTCACGACGGTCGGGTCGCCAGTGCCGGGTAACGCAGATATCGTTTCCACCACCTCTCCCCAGGCTGGCGGCAAAGGTGCCGCTTCGGCGGATTTTTGGTAGTCATTCTCTATTTTTTCGATTGATTCGGCTATTTTGCGATGCAACCCCGGATACTGCGACAAGTCGCGTTGCACGATATTGCTCACGCGGGTAAATTCCCGTTCAATTAATTTCTCCGTCGCTCTAACGCCGCTGGCAAGCAAGACTTCTCGATTACGTAGCGCGAGTCGTCGCTCTAGTCGGGCCAGAGAAACACTCCACAGACGCATACTTGAGTAGACCGCTCGACCGGATGATAATAAAAGCTGATGTGCCTGTTTGCGTCCCAGGTAAAGCGCACTGACCGCCAGCAAAAGCCAGATTATAAGTGATACCGCCGCGTCTTCAGACCAGACACCAAGTAATTCAGTTAACATTTTCCACCTCCAAATTCGATGTGCGACATCGTTATCGCCTTTTGAATTGCTAGTATCTCTGCCGCTGGTGAAAAATCCGTGAGAATTTGCGCGAAATTCTGAGACTCGCCTCAAGATCAAGAGCAGTTCAAGTGTTACACTCAGTCAATAGCGCCCAAATAAAGAGTTCAGGTTTCGCCATGGCATCCATCTTCTGGGTAGAAGATCAATATCACTGGATAGACAAATTCAAACCGATCCTGGAGTCGGCGGACTTTGCTGACGACGCCGGGAAAAACTCAGTAGTGGTTCACAAATTTGCCGAGTCTGCCGGTCAGGCGATCAATAAATCCACCAGCCCACCGGATATTGTCATACTAGATGCCAACATGAATGGCAATGACGATGCGGGCTACTCACTTTCCCGGCTATTGGCCAAAAAATGGCCACAGATCCCTATCATATTTTTGTCCGAACACAGTGGCACTGGCATCGAAAAGAAAATATTTGAACAGACTGAAACCCGGGACTTTATTGCCAAGCACCAAAACAACATTGAGCAGGTACTTTGTTGGCGAATTAAGGCTCTGCTTAGGCACAAGCTGATAAAAAATACTGACGCCGACGTTGTTTCGCAGGACATAATTCAGTGCGGCGAACTAACCATCGATCTAACAACCTGGAACGTTTACTGGCACGGCGAACGCTTGATGAATCCAGCTAATGCGCAACGGCCGCTGGCGCCCATGCCTAGAAAAATTCTACGCGCGTTGGTCGAGTCTTCACCGCACCCGGTAACCACGCTGCAAATGAGCGAGAAACTGGCAATCGATAAATTTAACTACGCTAACTACCGTCAGCATATTAAAATTTTGAGACAGTCGTTTGAACAAGCTGCGCAGCGTTGTGGAAAGCCAGACTTTATCGAAAGCTGCAAACGTGGTCATGGAATAGTCACCTTTGGCGAAGCGGGCGCCTATTGCTGGAAACCATGAGTGACCTCTATAGTTTAAATTGATTGATTATCGCGTTAGTTTTATGGCGCTGAACATTTTAATGCATACCCTGGGTTAACTATGAACAACAACAATAATCGACCTGAACAGCTCTCGCCAAAACACGCCAATGAAAGGCAAATCGAGTCGAACGAAAAACACCGTTTGAGCAACGTCGGCTATTTTCCCTGGCCAAGTTTATTACTTTCATTGGTAATGATTGCACTGTTGATAATCAACAGCACTGACCATCTAAACATTTATTACCAACTACCTGCTTTCTTTCAATCGAACATCACTCTGGCCGGAGCGCTCGTTATTCTGGGTGGAGTCTATTTATTGGATGTGCGAATTTTTTTGTACAATAATAAGAAAACGCAACGACAACTCAACAAATTACAAAAGCAACTTGATATTGCCTGGCAAAGCAAGAAATCACAGCAACAAAAAGCGATCACGTTTTCCAGCCATACCGAAAAACTCAAATCTTTTATCAGCGACAAATTGCTGGAGTTTATTGAGTACGACGAGAAGTACCTGCATTTCAAAGGGATCGCCGCCGAAGTAAGACACAATGGTGTGATCTGCTACGACAAAGTTCTAACCGCGCTTTCCAAAGCGGTCGAACAACAGCATTTTCTGAGCATTTATGAACAATCATATTCGAAGGTAAACTTGAATGATGATTCTACTTCAGAGATTGAGGAAGAAAACTCTTCAACCGATTCAGCGTATACATTGGATTCTCTTTCCCAATATCAAAACGCTATTGATGCGATGCGTTATCTGTGGGACCTGCTGGATCTTTCTACCGCTGATAATATAGCGATCCACATAGGCAACCAGCTAATCGAAAGCGAAGAAAATTACTACCAGCTCAATCTGGACACTGAGAAAAAACTGGATATCACTCAAAAAATACCTCTCGACCCAACTTTTTCACCAACGCTTGCCACCCTAATGTGCCTTAACTTATTAACCAACGAGAGCGAGCTGAGAAACTTGATCGCTCTGGTAAAAATAAATCCCCATGCCATCGACCCGAGTTACTCATTCGAAAACGAGCAGTACCGGATAGGTCTGGAGCAAACGCCGGAATTACTCGGCAATCCTAACCATGTTATTTTGCTGCTGGAAAATTTAATCAAAAACGCCCTGTTTTTTAGTAGCAAAAGTCGCTACAAACAAGAAAGTGACCGCGTAGTCATTCGCCTGGAAAACAAAAATAATTACGCCCGCTTTAGCGTTTACAATAGAGGCCCCCTTATAAGCGAAGATAATTTTGACAATCTGTTTAAGCTCGGATTTTCTACCCGGCGCAGTAAAGCTCATCATGGTAAAGGGCTGGGGCTCTACTTTGTAAAGGAAATTGTACAGGGTTATCAAGGAAAGATAGTGTGTGAGAATGTTGTTTTCACTCCAGCCAGCTACCATCTACTGCTAACTTGTAATAACGGCGAAAGTCATCGTATTGAACTAAGCTGTGAAACGGAAAATGATCGAGTTGGCATAGGCTGCGACAAGAATATCCCACTCAGTAAACAGTCGCATATAAAATGTGACCATCCTGTTTGCGCCATAGAAATTTCTGATACATCAGGCACAACGCTTTTTGATGTTTCCGATTTACTACAAAATCAAGCTTATGTTTGGACACCCCTTTCGGAGCAAGGTATACCGCAATGGACAATTCAGCTCAGAGTTTTTAAAAAACAACACGAATTAACTTTTAAACCACTCGATGTCAGCGGCGTATTGTTCCGCGTTGATATACCAACGGCGCAGCAGCTCTCCAATTCGTGAGCTAACCGCTAGTGGACTAATTTACTCTCTACTGCAAAGCTCCCATCGTCAGGCGTTTTTATTGAATACGAAATATTTTGAAGATAGAAAGTTAACCAGCGTTGCCATAACAACACCGCCCAGAAACGCTAGTTGCAAGCCACTTCCTTGCTGTAACAAATAATTGAAAATGGCAAAATTAAAGCCGAAGCCAATGAGGGCGAAGAAACTGTGCCTCATCCACTGAATGGTTGCATCTTCTCGACAAGCCGAGCGGAATGTCAGATAACGATTGCCAAGCCAGGTGGTAAAGACAGCAACTACAAAAGCGGCTAATCGCGCGGTCTCAGGCTCGGTTTCTAACCAGAGATGGATGCCAAGAAAGCTCAGGCTATCAACCAAAAAGCCAACGCCACCGACAAAAGCGAAATTTGCCAACTGCTTCATTTGTGCTTCAACGCTATAATATTGAGGTTGCTCTACTTTAGCGTCTGCCGTGTCAAAAAAATGTCCAATTTACTTTGACGCTTTGTAGACACCAACGTCATTAGACTGGAATCACATCCAGTCGAACAGGTTAAAATTATGATCCTGGTTTCCAGAGCAAATGCTTTTACCGATGAAATTCAATCACAAAAACCTATCACTCTAAGCGTAATCGTACCGGTTTTTAACGAAGAAGAAGTTTTACCCATATTCCATCATCAGTTAAGCGAAGCGCTATCTCGAGTCAGCGAGGAGAATGTAGAGGTTGTCTATATAAATGACGGTAGCAGTGATAATAGCTGGTCAGTAATGTCTACTTTGGAATCCGTTTCGGCGCAGATAAATTGCATTAACTTGAGCCGAAATTTTGGCAAAGAAGCGGCCATGAGCGCCGGGCTGGACTACGCGCAAGGCGGGGCGGTAATTTTTTTGGATGCAGACCTACAAGACCCACCTGAACTGGTTCCAAAAATGCTGAAATACTGGCACCAGGGGTTTGATGTGGTCAATATGAAGCGCAGGACTCGAGCGGGAGAGTCGACTTTTAAACGCCTTTCAGCCTTTATTTATTACCGTCTGTTAAATTTCTTATCCGATGTCAAATTAGAAGCCGACGTCGGCGATTTTAGGCTGCTCAGTCGGCGTGTAGTCGATCAGATCCGATCTCTACCAGAACGAAATCGCTATATGAAAGGTATTATGAGCTGGCCCGGATTCAAGCAGATCACAGTTGAATTTGACCGTCCCGAGCGCGCGGCTGGAGAAACCAAATGGTCATTTGTACAATTAGTAAAGCTAGCCATTTCAGGAATCACCTCTTTTAGTGTCAAGCCGCTTAAAATGGCAAGCTGGTTTGGCGCTGCCCTTTCTATCAGCGCTTTTATTTACGCGCTAGTAGTTCTATTTAAGACCCTGTTTTTTGGCGAGAGTGTGGCAGGTTATCCAAGCATGATGCTAATCCAGCTTTTTCTGGGCGGCGTACAACTTCTGGCAATCGGTATTCTGGGTGAGTATGTTGGTCGCATATTTGTCGAAGCCAAACAGCGTCCGATATATCTGGTAATGGATGAGAGGCGACTTGCCAAAAAAGAAGGCGTCAACAGTGAAACAAGTTAATCAAAATACGCTGCTTTGTCTGGTACTCTGGCTTATTCTGGCATTTATAGTCGTGCGCGTGATCGCGCTGATAATTTTTCCTTTGTATGATACGACCGAGGCGCGTTATGGCGAAATAGCCCGATTGATGTTTGAAACCGGCAACTGGATCACACCTCAATTTGATTACGGCGTCCCATTCTGGGGAAAACCACCATTATACACTTGGGCCAGTGCGCTCAGTTTTACTTTGATGGGTGTGTCCGAATTTAGCGCGCGCCTGCCACACTTACTGTTTGGCCTTGTGACTCTCTCGCTGGTCTACCAGAGCGCATCCCAATACCTCACGCGTCGTAAGGCACTATTGGCGACCTTAATATTAACCTCTAGCCTTGGGTTTATCGTTTCGATTGGCATGGTGATGACCGACTCAGCTTTGTTACTATCGGTAACTCTGGCGATGCTAAGTTTCTGGAAAAACTGGCGGCAGCCCAATAATAAAGTCGGTGGCTACTGGTTCTTTGTAGCCCTGGCGCTTGGAATGCTTAGTAAAGGTCCAGTCGCGATAGTGTTATGTGCTATCCCGCTGAGTCTTTGGAGCCTATATACCGGCGTATTTAGGTCCGCGCTGCGCTCTTTGCCCTGGGGCGGTGGATTAATTCTTTTTTTTGCGCTCACACTCCCCTGGTATCTAATGGCAGAAATTGAAAGCCCGGGCTTCCTGCGCTACTTTATTGTTGGTGAGCATTTTGAACGGTTTGTGGTTTCCGGGTGGCAAGGTGATCTTTACGGTAAAGCGCACAGCGAAGCAAAAGGGAGTATCTGGCTATTCTGGGTCGCTGCTGCCTTCCCATGGTCATTTATGGTACTCTATTTTTTGCTGAGACCAGTGTGGACAAAAGTCCAGCAGCCTGGTTGTTACAAAAACACAGAGAAAAAACCACCTTCATCCTATCAATTCTATCTACTGGCGTGGACAATTTCGCCGATGTTGCTTTTTACCCTGGCAGACAATATTCTACCCGTGTATGTACTTCCGGGTTTCTCAGCAATGGCACTATGGCTCGCCGCCAGTGAAATCAGCCCTAAGCAGACAATTTATCCCGCCGCTATTTCTTTGATTTTTTTTCTCAGCATTGTTGTTTACACTTCTAATGAACCGATAAAAAAAACATCGCAGGCGTCACTGATTTCAAAGATCATGCCCCTCGAACCGGAAAGAAAAGTCATTTACTGGAAACAACGACCTTTTTCAGCACAGTTTTACACGAGGGGAAAGGCTAAACTGTTGAATCAGAGAACAGACTTACTCAATCTGTTAGAGCAAAATAAATCACTTTACCTAGCGATCAAGCCCACTGAAATGGCCGAGCTGCAAAATTTAATTCGTAAATACTGCCAGATTGAATCTAAAACTCGCGACAGGTTTTTGTTTATTTGTGCTGGATAATTTCAGTAAACCCTATAGCCAAATGGAACTAATATGTATTCTCATTTGTCCTAGACTTCACAAACGAACATTTTACACGTTTGGTTACAAAGTTTAGTCAATTGTTCCCGGCTTATATGAGGTTTTTTTATGCGGCTCTTATTGATTGAAGACAATCGCGCTATCGCTCAGATAATTTTTGACTATTTTGACGATAGCTCGGTAGAAATTGACTATTCTGCGAATGGCGCTCATGGCTTTCAACTGGCACTAACGGAGACTTTCGATTGCATATTGCTGGATGTTTCTTTGCCGACAATGAACGGATTTGAAATCTGTAACAAACTACGGGAATTGGGAGACGATACACCAATCATTATGATCACAGCCAACGACAGTAACAAGGATATGCTTACTGGATTAAAAGGCGGCGCTGACGATTATGTCATTAAACCCTTCGACATGGAGCTTTTGGAAGCTAGAATCGAAAGCCTTCTCAGGCGGACATCTGCTTTTGGTTTTAAAACCCAACTAAATATTTCCGATCTGACAATCGACCTGAGATCCAGAAAAGTTACGCGTCAAGGTAAGACGATCAAGCTCAATCCAAGTTGTTTTAAAATTTTGAAATTGCTCGCCGAAAAATCTCCCGGTGTTGTCAGCCGTCGAGAAATTGAAAGGCAGTTGTGGCTGGATGATATTCCAGATAAGGATATTTTGCGTAAACACATCCACCTGTTAAGAAATAAAATCGATAAACCGTTTGATAGCAGACTGATTCAAACGCGTCCAAAACAAGGTTACCTGATCCAAGCGTCATGACCATCAAAGCAAAACCTATTCAGAAAAAATAATTAGTCGCTCCTCAAGATCAAGATCCAGATCCTATCAACCGTAGAGCTTTAGGTTAACCCCACCCTTTTTGATGCCTTGCTTAAAGATTTCGTCATAAACGCCGCACACCACACACCGGGAGGGACCATTAGTGTTTTTTTGGATGGCAGCTAGCTAAACGCGGCTGCACTGCTTCAGTTAGATTCACTGATTTTTAAGCCTTTCGTCCACCGTCTTATTCTCGTTAGATTTATCCTGTTTTAATGAACTGCTTGCACAGAGAAGTTACCTTTAGTAGCGACCAAATTCGTTATAAGGCAAGAAAATAGAATAGGGAAATTGGGAAAAACTGAAGGCCATGGCCTGTTAGCTATTTTTGAGTAAATTGCAATAAATACGACTTTGTTATTTTATGGTTCAAGTTAGTTTAAATCGTTTAGCAGGAAAGGAACGAGTCCATGGCTTTCAGCGCCATCAGTATTTGATTTATTCAGGCAATACGGCTATAACAATAAAAGCGTTTCTAATTATACGAAGTATTCACTCATATATCAGATGAGTTTATTGCTCTCGACAGGATGACAGGAAACACTTTGCCAGTAAAAAAAATAAAACTGTTGCTTGTGCTGATTCTCGGCAACATCACCTATTCTTCAAATTCCATCTCCCAGTCAGATGATTCACTGCTGTCGATGAGCCTTGAGGAATTGCTAAAGGTTAAGGTGGAAACTGCTTCAAAACGCAGCCAGCAAATTGACCAGGCACCGTCAATCATGTCTGTTTTTACTGACAGCGACATCGCGCAGATGGGTGTCACTTCACTAATCGACGTAATCAAACACGCGCCAGGAATAGAAACCAGCATGGCGCCCGACGGCAACTGGCGCGTCTCAATTCGCGGAGCGCGAAAGGCTGGAATTATCTTATTGCTAATTGACGGTCAGCCGTTCAATGATTTTTATGATGGTCAGGCCATGTTTGACCTGCCGACCGCGTTAATCCAAAAAGTAGAGATTATCAGAGGCCCTGGCTCGGCACTTTACGGCACCAATGCGGTTGCAGGCATCATCAACGTATTTACCCGCCAGCAGGAATCATCGGCTCGCGTTTCTGCTGGTAGCAATAATAGTCAATGGCTCTCATTGAGTGACAATAGAGAGCTAGACGATGGTGAATTAAACTTGAATATAGGGCTCAACCGAACCGATGGTGCCAATGTGGTCGAAGGGTCAGATTTTGAAGGGGCGACCACAGTCAACTCTAATCACGCAGTCGCAACCAGCCGCAACAAAGAAGAATATTATGCCAACGCCAGTTATAAACAGGAAAACTACGACGTTTCGCTATTTATAATTAACCGGGAGCGTGGGCCCTGGGTGGGACCTTCGGTTTCTTTCAGGCCCAATACGACGATTGACCACACTCAGTATTATCTGAATGCCAATTTCCATGCTCAAATCAACCCTCAGCTCAAGCTCACGCCTAAACTCAGAGTAGAAGGCGTCAACTACAAAGCGCTTTATCAGGATATCCTGGAAAATACTCTGCTGCACAGCAATCTGTTTAGTGATGGCGGTTATACCCAAGAAAATTATGACTCGCTGACTCTGGGCGCCGAGCTACAAGCTGAATACCAGTATTCGAACGATGTGTTTTTCCTCGGCGGGCTCAGCTACGACAGCTTAAATCTGCAGTCTTACGATCTTAGCCGCAATTATCAGGTTGTGGGTTTTATTCCGTTTAGCGAATTTGCCAACTATGACCAGCTAGAGTTTGAGCAAAAAGATAAAAGCAGGCAGGTAACCGCAGCTTACGTACAATCTCAATTAGACTGGCAGGACATTTCCGCCACCCTGGGCGTTCGCTTTGACGATTACAGTGACTTTGGTAATTCACTCAACCCCCGCCTGGGACTTATTTATCATCCATCGCAACGCTGGCGAGGCAAGTTTCTCTACGCGACGGCGTTTCGCGCGCCGACTTTCAAAGAGCTTTATGACAATACCCGCATCGGCACTTCGGGTTTTAGCGGCAACCAGCGCTTAAAAGCAGAAGAAAGCGAAACCATGGAGATGGGGTTCGAATACGAAAACGATCGCTTTATAATCAAGGCAAATTTGTTTGATATCAAAAATAACAATGTTATCGGCCTTTACGACCCCAACGGCAGCGGGCAAAGAGGTAGCATCGAAAACCTGGGCGATGTTGAGACAAAAGGGATTGAAGCCGAGATCGTCGCTCAAGTCACCGATCATATTCGAATAAACGCCAACTACGCCAATTACAAGGCCGATTTCGGCTGGGCTGACAGCCCGGAGTTTGATCTCCAGCGGACTTATTTGCAGACTAACGGCGAAAGCCAGCTATTCAACCAGCCGCGGGTAAGAGCCAACCTGAGCGTGGGCTGGAGCAAAAGCCAGTGGCAATTATTTGTGAGCGCCAATTACGGCGGTCGAGCCAGTCACAATAAAACTACGCCGTTGGAAGGACTGAGGCAACTGCTTGTGGATGAATACCTGCAGTTTAACACCAGCCTGAGCTACCAGTTTTCGCCTGCGCTGCAATTGAAGTTTGCCGCCAATAATCTGGGGGAAGAAAAAAACTCCGATCCCACCGGGTCCAGCGACAGTGACGCCCTGGGTTATAAAGGTCTGCTGCAGCCTGACAGCAGTTACCTGCTTGAAATGACTCTGAAATTTTAAATTGCAATAGGACACTCGAACGATGAAAGAGCAGTCGCTCATAGTCAACTATCTGGTCACGCCTATACTGGCCGTTGCATTGGCGCTGGTTACCGGTTGTGGCGCAAGTGATATTGCGAATGAACCAGCGGTTGACCAATCAATGGTCGGCTACACTACCGTACCACTTGATGCCAATAAAGCGGTAGTACGGGGAAAAGAGGCGGTTTTGGGTAATCTGGTCGCGGATGCTTTCGTTGAATACGCCAGGGAAAATGGGTACGATGTTGATTTTGCCATTGTTAATGGGGGTAACTTGCGCTTTGACCCCAATGTACGCGCCGATGGCATTTATCCGGCAGGTGAGATCACGCGAGAAAATGTCAGTGAAATACTGCCTTTTGGTAATTCCGGGATCATCCTGACAATTACCGGCGGCGAGCTTAAGAAAACCCTGGAAAGAAGCGTACACCATTTACCATTGACACCAGATGAGGATGGTAACGGCGCATTTCTTCATTTCTCAGCGGGGGTTCAGGTAGTCGCCGATTTAAGCCGACAACCACAGGTGATTGATGAGCTTAACCAGGAAACAGAGATAGTCACGCCAGGGGAAAGAATTGTCTCAATGACACTCAACGGCGATAATTTAGATCTGGAGGCCAATTATTTAGTTCTCGCCTCATCCTTTATCGCTGGCGGCGGTGACGGTCACCTCACCTTGGGGCAAATTGAAGATTCTCGAAGGACGGATCTGGGTGAAGATTTGGTAGTCGCGCTGGAAAACTACTTTCGTCAAAACTCGCCAGTCACACCAATCGTAGAAAACAGAATAATAATTGACTAAAAAAATGCTAGTCGAGCTGCTTTATTTTGATCGACTCAAAAACGTCCGCAGAATATCCTGTTTCCGATTTTGTTATTAATTTTGGCGTGTAGCGATCACTGGCCGTAATCTTGGCGTTGTAGAGTTTTACCAGACTAAAAGCAACGAGCAGCCCCAGCAAAGCGGTGAATATTGTCGCTGGCTCGGAAGCATAATAAAGGTGGCCTAGCGCGGCGCCAAGCATCAATCCGAATAAGGGTAATCCGTAAGCTATCAGGGCGGCACGCGTGAGTCGCGAGCGAGGAATAGCGATCACAACCTTGTCTCCGACCTTGGCGTCGATCTCATTTTTTACTTTGGAGACAAATACTTTACCGCCGAGATACTTCTCCAGAATTCCACTACCGCAAGTCGACTCGACCTGACAGGATGAACAAGCCATTTTAGACTGCGTGTTGACCCAGGCAAATTCATTTTCTATGCGGATAACAAGACCGGATTCTTCGAGTATTAGGGGAGCAGACATATCAATAGCAGAGGCCAGCGTTTACAGGAAAAGAAAAAATGATTATAACGCAAAGCGCACGCCGGGCGAAGACAGTTAAATAAGGTTCGCTCTTTCGAGCAAAGCCTGCGGTGTTAATGGTGACGGCTTAAACCCGTAGGGTGCGCAATTTTGCGCACCAGATTTACTCGGAAAGACAGGACTAGTCTTTCTCGTTAAATTCAGACGGCTTTTTCATACGTCTGATTTCACTTTCAAAGTCAGAAAATTTATTGTTGGTTTTTACGACAAAGGACTTAACCATAACAGGGCCGCCAACCAACTGTTCGTTGACTTGAAAACCGCTTCGATTCATAGAATCTAAAACTCGTTGAATTTCGTCAAGCTCGGCCTGCTCGTCATCATCCTTTGGGGTCAATAACTTTTGGCTCAATTGCTTAAAAGTCGAATCATTGGTAGCCGTTTGTATACTATTATTAAAATCAGCATTATTGCCTGAGTCCATCATTTGCACGGAGAATACCATAGCAAAGGCAACCGAGGCGGCAATTGCCAAACCGCCACCGCTCTTTTTCCAGGCCCTGGAAATAAAAGAAACACTCGCCTTTTTAGGTGCAGCGATAATCGCAGGCTCCATCGCAATTTGCTTTGAGATCGCTTGAGTAAATTGATAAGAGCAATGCGCCGAATAATCCTGATTTAAAACAGAACGTACCACCTGATAGCGATACCAGGACTCAGCCTGCTCCTCGTTGGCTAGCAACTGCTCAATCGCTTCATCTGACACATAATCATCCATTAATTCAGATAAAGACTGCAGATTGTTTTTTATTTCATTCGACATGCTTGGCTACTCTGAAGTCAGTTACTTTAAGGCCAATTACCTTGTAAGGCGGTTACCTTAAAAACAGTTATCTTAGAACCGCAAACAACACGGGTCAATTTCTATCGCCACCTTGTGTTCAGTACCAATAGGACACGCTTGGTTACAAAAAGTTCAAGCCCGTCCTCATTAATTTATCACGCTTTAAAAATCACTGCTAATCAGCGGTTTGATTTTCTCGTCAATGGCCTCTCTAGCCCTGAAAATACGCGACCTCACGGTGCCGACGGGGCAATCCATCGATTCGGCGATTTCCTCATAACTCAAGCCATCCATTTCACGCAGGGTAATCGCTTTTTTCAAATCGTGGGGTAAATCATCGATGGTATCAAATATCACTTTTTTCAACTGATCCCGCATCATCAGCTTTTCAGGCGAAGCATTTTCGCTCAAGGCAGTGGTGACACCGTAATTTTCTGCATCCTGCGAATCAATATCGGAGGCCGGAGGGCGACGGCCCCTCGCGGTCAGGTAATTCTTGGCGGTATTAACCGCAATTCGGTATATCCAGGTATAAAACAGGCTCTCGCCCCTGAAATTGGGCAGTGCTCGGTAGGCTTTAATAAATGTGTCCTGCGCCACATCGTTGACTTCAGCGTGATCGCTAATAAATCGGCTGATAATCGAGAAAATTTTGCTCTGATATTTTGAAACCAGCAAGTCGAACGCTCTTTTATCGCCCCTTTGGACTCTTTCGACCAGTTCGGCGTCGGTTGTTTTACTCATTAATGCCTGATCCGTAAGAATTTGTCTATACGCCATAGTAATGAAAGCCTATCGGGTAAAACTGTTCCACCCGATAGAACCAGACAAAAAGCTGACGCAAAATTTATATTTATGTAGTTAGTGTTGCTTTTTATTGTGTAATGCTTCGCCGAAATTAGCGCTCTGCGGTCATTATTGCATGAGTTGACCGCCAAATGTTATCAATAATTCCCGACAATACCAATAATAAAGTTAGTCAAGAAAATCGGTAACGCTCTGACAGAGACCAGAATAGATTGGATTTAATGCCGAAACTTGCGCAAAATACCCCTATTCCCGATCACACAGCGAAATTTACGGCTATGCAACATCAGTCGGATGTCTTAATTATTGGTAGTGGCGCCGCAGGGCTCACTTGCGCCTTGCACCTTTGTGAGCAATTCAGCGTCAATGTTCTCTGCAAAAGCGAGCTCACTGAAGGTTCAACCTATTATGCCCAGGGGGGAATTGCCGCAGTACTGGACAATGAAGACTCGGTGGAATCGCACGTCGCCGATACGCTGGTTGCCGGTGCCGGTTTGTGCCACCAGGACGCAGTTCGATTCACCGTAGAAAACAGCCGCCAGGCCATCGACTGGTTGATCCAGCAAGGCGTTTCTTTCAGCCAGCAGCAAGATGAGCAGGGCGAAAGCAGCTACCATCTGACCCGCGAAGGCGGACATAGTCATCGGCGAATTATTCATTCAGCCGACGCGACCGGCAAGGCGGTTCAGACCACCCTGTCGGATCTGGTCAAGTCCAAATCAAAGATCACCCTGTTTGAAAATTATAACGCCGTCGATCTTGTGACCTCGCAAAAGCTCGGCATTATCGGACAGGGCAACTTGTGCCACGGTGCCTACGCCCTGAACAGAGTCAGCGGCGAAGTCGAATCTTTTTCGGCCAAATACGTGGTGCTGGCCACTGGTGGCGCCAGCAAGGTTTACCTGTACACCAGCAACCCGGACATTTCCAGCGGTGACGGTATTGCCATGGCCTGGCGAAGTGGCTGCCGGGTTGCCAATATGGAGTTTAATCAGTTTCACCCGACCTGCCTTTTTCACAGCAAGGCGCACTCATTTTTGATCACAGAAGCGTTACGAGGTGAAGGTGCCTATTTGACACTGCCCGATGGCCAGCGCTTTATGCCCAAATTTGACCCGCGTGCCGAGCTGGCGCCCAGAGACATAGTCGCGCGAGCAATCGACCACGAAATAAAACGGCTAGGCATTGATTGTGTTTATCTGGACATAAGTCACAAAGACCCTGAGTTTATCCGCTCACACTTTCCAACCATTTATCAGCGCTTGCTGGAATTAAAAATTGATTTGACCACCGACCCTATTCCGGTTGTGCCAGCGGCGCACTATACCTGCGGCGGTGTTGTGGTTAATCAGGACGCGGCGACCGATATACCCAACTTGTTCGCGGTGGGAGAAGTGGCCAGTACCGGGCTGCACGGCGCCAACCGAATGGCAAGTAATTCTCTGCTAGAGTGCCTGGTTTACGCGCGCTCCGCCGCTGAGAAAATTCTGAGCGACAAAGATAGCTGCTCTCGGCAAAATATTGTGATCCCCCCCTGGGATGAAAGCCAGGTAGATGATTCAGACGAAGAAGTGGTGGTGTCGCATAACTGGCACGAACTGCGACACTTAATGTGGAATTACGTCGGCATAGTCAGAACCAGCAAACGCCTGGAAAGAGCGCAACGGCGGATTCAACTGTTAAAGCAGGAGGTCAAAGAATATTACGCTAATTTCCGCGTGACCAGCAACTTGCTGGAATTAAGGAATCTGCTCACCGTGGCCGAGTTAATCATCGAGTGCGCCATGCGGCGCAAAGAAAGTCGTGGCCTGCATTACACTCTAGATTATCCGCAAACCGAACGCGAAGCGAAGGATACAATAATCAGCAAACTGGACTAAATCAGGTATTCCAACATGGTGATTATTTATGCAAAAAAATGAATCTAACGCAGCGACGATTTGGATTGAGACGATTTGGATTGACCAGCCAGCTCTTGCTTAGCCAGATAAACCAGCTGGCTATACAGGCTTTTACCGAGGCCTGCCCTGGTAAATAACCAGGTGTAAGATTTTTCATCTGTGCGTAAATGAATCAGACTCATAGACTTTGAAAACCAGCAGTTAGGAGCTAGCCGCAAGTACTCGATAACCGCTGAACTATCGTCCTGAACTAACCAGTTTTCTCCACTCCAACACAAATCACCGGGCGATCGGGTTAACGTGTGGTAATGCCGAACCGAGAAATAAAGCGAGAAAAGTAGACTGACAAAAACGGGCAGTTGCCACCAGGAAAAATCCACAATCCATATTGATAATCCAGCCAGTAACAAGTGAACTAGCCAGATAAAGACAAGCAGCGATTGAAATGACTTTACCGGAAAGCGCGCTGCGACCCGCAAGGATTTACTCGTTACTCTGGCGTGAAAGTATGCCTGTGTGGCGCCTGATCGTTTCTATTATCTCGCTCAGATGACTTTCCGAGCACTGAACGTACCCCATCAACCAACTGTAAAGGTCGGGGTCAGCCTGTTTCAATAGCTCGGCAAACAGCAATTGTTGATTCTCGCTCAGTTGATCGAAATGCTGTTCGAGAAAAGGCTGTAAAATTACGTCCAGCTCTAACATTCCTCGTCTGCATTGCCAGTTGAGTTTTGTTTTTAACGGCGCTTCGGTCATAACGAGATTCAATTTAATATTTGCTTTAAAACGGAGATGCAGAATAATAGCAGCAGGCTATAGAAAGCAAAAGCGAAACAACAGTAATTGCTGGTAAGATGGGCTAAAATAAGCGGCTTTCATCACAATGTGTGATGATCGGTTAAAATCAGAGGATAGTTATCAGCGTGAAAGAACAAGAAGCTATCAAAGAGTCGAATGAGGCGAACACTGGCTCACTCGAGCCCCGCTCAAACATCAGTCTATTACAAAATCTCGCCGTAATTGAAGTGACGGGCGAGGATGCAGTTCGGCTGTTACAGGGACAAGTTAGCGTCAACATCGAATCAATGCAAAAGGATGAAATGCAATTGGCGGCGATGTGCAACCCCAAGGGTCGATGTATCTCACTATTTTTGCTCGCTAAAATTGAGCTGGGATACGCGCTATTTATGGCCAAGGATCTGGTCGATGCCTGTATCAGCAATCTTAAGAAATACGGCGTGTTTTACAAAGTCGAAATATTTGAAAAGACCGATAATTACGCGATATACAGCGGTTTTGAGCTTTCTCTGGACGATGTATTAGCTGATGCTTCAGCGGACAATCGAACAGAAAAATTCTGCGCCAAAGTATTTAGCTGGCGAAAAAAACAACTCTCTCTTATTTTGCTGGATAAAAAACTACTGGACCAAAGTGTCGGCCATGACCTTCCAGTAAGAGATCCGCGTCGCGTGGGTAACGACAGTCAATGGTTATACCAGTTAACTCTGGCACAAATCCCCTGGTTAACCCAACCCGTAGCGTCACACTTTTTACCCCATAATCTGGATCTGCCGGAATTAGCCGCGGTCGATTTTAAAAAAGGTTGTTTTACCGGGCAGGAAGTTATTGCCCGGATGCAATACAAGGGCAAGTTAAAATCCCATTTGCAACTATTTGAAACCGATTCGGAAATTCAGGTTAAGCCAGGTGAGTTTCTTTATATCGAAGAAAAAGCCGTAGCGGAAGTCATTTCAGGTGCGAAAGGCGACAACGGGTGCAGTGCGATACTCGCTCTGGTAAGAGACAAGGATTTGAGTTCGGAAAAATTTAGGCTCTACGCACAAAATGGTCCTATAATTAGGCTTACAAGGAAAATTAAATAAAGACAGAGCCCATGAGCTTAGAAAAAGAATTTCTGGCCGAGTTAATTGACGCCATCACCAACGACAGACTGACCCTGCCAACCCTGCCGGAAGTGGCGTTAAAGATACGCGAAGCGGTTGAAGATGAAGATGTTACCTCCAACGCGCTAGCCGGTGTTATAGGCCAGGATGCGGCACTGGCCGCCAGAATCATCAAAGTCGCCAATAGTCCGTTGATGCGCGGCGCAGTCTCGGTCGATAACCTGCAGCTCGCCATTACCCGTATGGGGATCACCTTTGTGAGAAATCTGGCGACTGGCCTGGCGATGGAACAAATGTTTCAGGCGACTCACGACGCGGTGGACAAACGATTGCGAGATTCCTGGGAGCATTCGCTGGAGGTGGCGTCGATCAGCCACGTACTTGCCAGCAACTTTACCCGCTTAAAACCGGATCAGGCGACTCTTGGCGGACTGGTTCATCAAATTGGTATTTTGCCCATTTTGACCCTGGCCGAGGAAAACCCGCAAATTCTGGAGCACGAAAAAATTCTCGACAAAATTATCAACCGGCTACAGGGCAAAGTAGGTCGCGCCATTTTAAAAGCCTGGGATTTCCCGCAGGAACTCAGAGCGGTGCCTGTGGGTTGTACCGACTTTACCAGAAACGAGAGCGCCAACGCCGATTATGTGGACGTGGTAACCGTAGCCATGCTGCAATCCTACCCAGAAGGCGAAGGGCCTTATGCCGGAATAGACACTTCGACCATTCCTGCGTTCCAGAAATTGGGGTTATCCTCTGAAGTCGACGTACACCATGTAGATGAGCTGGCGGCAGATGTCGAAGAAGCCAAGCTCGCTTTATCCTAGCTCAACGTCAGAGAGTATGAGTCACATTTTCAATCGCGACCGCACCGTCAAAGCCAGACCGCTACTCAGGTTCAGCCAATTTGGCGGCAGCCTCTACGGTTTTTTCTTACTGGTTGTACCGTTACTTTTCAGCTTCAACGCTCAGGCGGCTTACGTTTTTCAGACCGTTGCCGGAGAAGCTTTTGACCCGGTCACTACCGATGTGGTCTGGAGCAACGACAGCGGACAAACCAACTACCCGCTAGACGACGATTATCAGCTGGTCAATATCGGATTTACGTTTTATCTTGGCGAAACCGGTTACACCCAAGTCAGAATATTATCCAACGGCGCTCTGCATTTTGGCGCCGATCAGGGATTTCATAAAGACTACACTAACGAAGCTCTAGCCATAACCGGCGTAGTCAACGGACCCGGTTTTGAAGAACCGGCGGACAGAGCCGTTTTGGGCTACTGGGACGATCTGGAGCCAAGCCTGGGTGGCACCGTCAGATACGGTGTTCTTGGCAGCGCGCCTAACAGACGATTTGTCGCTTCGTGGGAAAACGTCCCTCGTTATAACAACGCTTCCTTGAGTTATTCATTTCAAATCGTTCTTTTTGAAAACGGTAATATTCGTTATCGCTACGGTAGCGGTAATGCCAACGGCTCCAGCGCCACCATTGGCATAGAAGTCGATAATAGTGATTTCACCCAATATTCCTATAACAGCGTTACCGTCGGTGATGCCAACGATATTTTATGGATTCGAGAGTTTCCACCAATCAACAATGCCAGCGCCAGTTGTGCTAATACCGAGCTGGTTACCCTGGTGTTTGACTCACCCGTGTCGCCGCCAAGAGCGGCCGATCCGACCAATTACTCTCTCGATAACGGTGCAACGATCAGCGCGGCAACCTTGGTTAACCCCACGACAGTTCAGTTGACCACCAGCACCTTATCCGTTGGAACAACCTACACCTTGTCAACAACTTACCCTTCGCAATCGACCACATTTGTACTCGGCACCTTATCAACATCGACATTTAGTGACCAGTTTTCCAATCGTTTGTATTCTAACAATGACGGTTCTGCACTGTGGACGGGAAACTGGATCGAAGTTGACGACGACGGCAGCCCGACCAGTGGTAATGTAACCATCAACGGTAATGAACTGCGCATGGACGACCGACCCGATAGTGGCGGCGAACCCAGTATTTACCGCGAAGCCGACCTGTCCGCTTTTACTTCTGCCACCCTGACCTTCGACTACAACACAACCAATAGCGTTGAAAATGGCGATCTGTTTGAAGTCCTCGCTTCAGCCGACGGCGGCGCCAGCTACTCAGTTATCGCCAGTTTTAACGGCGATGCCAGCGGTAGCGCTTCAATCGATATATCCAGTTATATAGCTGCCAATACACGCATTCGCTTTACCATCGAAAACAATTACGGTGGCAACGGCGAGCGCATGGAAATTGATAACGTGACCATCACTGCAACAAGCGTCGCTCCCTGCATACCGGTGGTCGATCGCTTTGAATTTTTACACGATGGCAGCGCGATAAACTGCCTCAACGAAAATGTTACGCTACGCGTTCTGGACGCCAGCGGCGGGCTGGTAAACGATTACACAGGCACGGTAAACCTGTCATTCAGCAGCGGTAACGGCAGCTGGTATATTGGCACCGGGCAAGGCAGTCTAACCAATGCCGTAGCGGATTCTGGCACAGCGGATTACACATTTGTCGCAGCCGATTTGGGTCAGGTCACACTACAGGTAAGTAACACCAGGCAGATTTCAGTCGATTTAGACGCAAGCGAAGGCGCTTTTTCGGACGACGATAGCGAAGGTTTGCTCACCTTCCGCCCCTATGGCTTTGTATTCTCACCAAATCCGGTTGCCACTCAAATAGCCGGCAGACCATTTTCGTTAACCCTGACCGCAGCCGGGCAAACACCTGCGCAGCCAGAGTGCGGCGTTATTGAAGAATATAACGGTATACAGGCGTTAAGTTTCTGGTCAGATTATTCGTTTCCAATAACCAGCCCGACCCTGGTGAGCGTTGATGGTGCTGGCATTGCCACCAGCGAAGCCGCCTCAGCGCCGCAAAATGTCACTTTTAACAGCGGCGTTGCCACCGTTAACGTGCAGTACAATGATGTGGGTCGCATCGGCATTCACGCCAAAGATGAAACCGGGATTGGCGAGCCTGTATCCGGCAATGTGGATGAAATCATTGGCGGGATCGTCCCCTTTGTAGTGCGTCCTTTTGGCTATGACCTGCAAATTACCGATGACCCTTATGCCGACGACGAAAATGATCCGGCTTATGCTGCCGCAGGCGAATCGGTCAACATAGCGCTCAATAATATTGAGTTAACGGTACGTAGCGTTATTTGGGATGCAGCTGACGATCTGGATAACGATGGTGTACCCGACCCCGCAGTCGACCTGAACGCAGATGCCATCCCGGATTCAGGCGCCGACCTTTCCGGCAACGCGATCACCCCCAATATTTCATTAATAAACGGCCAAATCGACTTATTTCCCAGCGTTACAAACCCAACCAGCCCACCGGAACCAGCCGTTTCAAACGGAAATCTGGGCGATTCTGTCATTGAATTTCTGGAGTTTCCACCGCCTCTGGCCGCTAATGCCGGCGTAGTGACCATTGCCCAATCCTGGGATGAGGTTGGCATATTACAGATTGATGCCCGTACAACAGATTTTATGGGGGGCGGCCAGGATGCCACCGGTCAGCGCATCAACATAGGCCGCTTTATCCCCTATGGCTTTGTGATCACAGCGCCGGTCATTACGCCCGCCTGCACCGGTTTTACCTACGCCGGATATCTGGATGGCGTCAATCCGCTGCTCGATAAAAACGGGCAAACCTTCGATGTTTCTGGCACCATCAGCGCGGTTAACCTGGGCGGCAATACGACTCAGAACTACACCGGCGTTTTTGCCAGGCTAACCGGACCACAATTCGTCGCGCAGGGCGTTGACGACGACACAGGAATTAACGCGAGCGGGCAGGTAAATTTTGCCACCGGCGTCGGCTTTGTGAACGGAACCAGTAATTACTCATCACCCAATACCGATTATCAATACCCCAGTTTTGCCGCGCCGTTTAACCTGAGGCTCGACCTGGCCGCCACGGATGATGATGGAGTCTCGGGTAGCGTTAGCTCAAACGCGATTGAAGTTCGTTTGGGTAGACTGCGCCTGCGCGATGTCTATGGCCCCGAAACCAGCGATCTGGAAATGCCACTACTCAGCGAATTTTTTAATGGCACCGACTGGGTCACTAACGCCGCCGACAATTGCACCACTTATGTCGATACCGACGCCAGCTTTGATCTGGGCAGTTACACCGACAATCTAAACAATGGAGAGACCGCCATTTTCTCACCGAATGCGGTGCAGACACTGACCAACGGCGTCAGCGATATCGCAAATGGACTCTGGTACAGTGCTCCTGGCGCGGGAGAATACGGCAGCGTCAGGGTTAACCTGAACCTTGCCGCTACGCAGCAATGGCTTCAGTTTGACTGGGACGGTGACAATAGCCTGGATCCGGCCAGCGGTACCCTCAACTTTGGCTATTATCGCGGCAGTGACCGCGTGATCTACTGGCGTGAGTTTTGATAAGCTAAACCCTAAACCCTAAACCCTCAACTCGCTCCTTCCATTCTCTCACCCATTTCCCTCACCCTAACCCTCTCCCAGAGGTAGAGGGGATAAAAGCCTGTTCACTATTTTGCTTTCTTCCTCGAATCCAGCTCCTTTCTCTAAACTCTAAAACACAACAAAAAAATTTTTTGCGATTATTCCCTTACAGTTATCGTAATCCTTTTTGAGACCAGCACCGGAGAATGAGGCCGGTGCGCGTGATCGCCCAAAACCAGCTGTAAGGTATGTTTGCCCGGCGGCAAAGTAATTTCCGTTTCTGTTTGCGCCTTACCAAAATGTTTAACTTCTTTGCCCATCGCAACTCCTGATAGCGGCAGTTTGTCACTATCGATCAGCAGGTGATGATGGCCACTATCAGGCTTATCAATACCGGCAGGAACCAGCGCCATTCCTTCAAGAGCAAATTTAACGACGAAAGTCTGGCCCACCGTTTCCCCGTCCAGTGGTTGAACAATATAGAGCTTGATTTGTTCTGTCGCCTTTGCTGCAGTCGGCAAAATCCAGCTGGTTAAAATAAAAATTAGCGTTAGGGCAGTTTGAATAACCTGGCTGAGCTTCATAGTATAAGTCCTCTACGGTTCCGATGGGGTTAAGGTAAATTTTTGAGTTGAAGTGAGACATCTTCAAGTTTTGATCTGAAGGCGTCAGAAATCGACTCGGCTCTCGAAAGCAGGGTAACGTAGTTCCCAATTTGAGTCAGCTGCCACGCCAGCTCCTCAAACATCGCGCCGAGCAGTTCGATTTCCGGGTAAGCTTGCTCAACTTCATTTTTTTGAACGTATTCAAGCCAACGGGCATATTCCTGGCTAGGTACACCGGTTCGCGCCTGCATGGTCTGAATTCGTTTAATAAAGTTGATGAGCAACAAGGTTTCCTTGTGTGCCGTTCCAGCTTGCAGCTCTGGCAGTAATTGGTAGAGCGAATGACATAAATCCCAGAACGCCTTATTGGTAACCAGTAGCTTTTCAATATACGCTGGAAATTGCAATAGGCCAACGGTACTTTTAGCATTGCAATCGCTCCTTCGAATTAAACGGACGACAGCGCGATAGATATCTTCGCCATAAGTTGACATATTCAAAGTCAAAAAACCTTCGAGATTGGCGACGTTTTGGCCAGCATCTTTGAGTCGGTTAGATAAGATCGCCTGGATCGCGTCGGCGATAGCAACCACCTGCCCTGCAAGACTCAACGCAGGCGCTTGTTTTGCCCGCGGATAACCGGCACCATCGCAGCGCTCATGATGTTCCAGCAGCGCCTGTTTAACCAATACTGGCAATCCATCGATATTATCCAATAACAACTTGCCAATGAGTACGTGACTTTGGATCTGGCGCCACGCTTTTTCATCCAGCTCTCTTGTTTCGGCGGCTGTGATAGCCGCGTCTAACGCCTCAGATTCAATGTGCATAAAGCCAATGTCTCGCACTAACGCTGCCAGGAAGACCTGATTGGTTCGTTCACCGTCGAATTCGAGCTGTCTGGCCACAGCCAGCGAGAACCAGGCACCCATAACGGACTTATCAAAGAGAACCGGTAAATTAAGCTGCATTACCGTGAGCTGCTGCATTAGTAGCGGGAATTTATTGGCAAACAGACAAGCTTTTTGAAGATCGCTATTGAGCTGAAAATGGCTATGCATTTGACTGATGTCGGGATGGTTTTCAAACAGCGCTTGAAACGCTGAATAGAGCTGCTTTTCATTCAGTGTTGACTCAAAGGTAACGCAAACAGCAATGGATTTTTTTAGTTTGTGCTTGGCAACTTGTAGCGACGCTTTACTGTCGATAACGCTATTTTTTTTTAAGAGCAGCACGCCCTTTTCGTTAAAAATATCTTCTGACGAGATAATTTTATTTTGTTTATTTACGCGTGTGAGGTGTTCAGTATAGACTTTGCTTTCCAGCTCTGATTTCAATTCATTTCCTTTTGTTTTTTTTCGATTTTACAAGCTAAATAAGTGTTCCAAAACAATTATCAGTTACCGTGCGTAACATCGAAAATATCTTTGTTATCGCGAGTGTTATTACGAGCGAAGCGCGGCAATCTCGCCAAGCAATTGCATACTTATATCGCAACGTTTCAGCCACATAAAATACAGCTCGGCCATTCGGTCGAAACTAGAGACGCCTGCCGGAACATACTTTTGAGCACGCCAAACTTGCCCAGTTACGCCCACTTAAACCACAACAATACGGCAAGTCACAATAAGTTATAGCCACGAAGCGCGTGTCAGTCAAATCTTCTTTGCTACACCTTCGCAATCGATTGATGCCCAGGCCAATCTTCGGCTCATCGGGTTCAGCTTTGATTCACCGTTTAAGCCAATAGTTAGCCTTCACCGCTATTTTCTAAACTTCCGAATATATCGGATTGATATTAGTAACGCATTCAAAATGTGAACCAGGTCACATTAATGCGCAGGTTAACATCGCGAGTCTGGACAGACCTCAGTCCTCTCTCCAGTATTCAAGCGGCATATTTTTAATAACATGCCGTTTAGTGTTTTTTTACTGCATAAATAACAATAACTTAATATACCCGTGACGCCTCAAAATGTAGCAATCAAGAGTCTCACCCGTATCTACCGGTAAGGAACCTTCATTATGAAACAAATTATTAACTTTTTTACTTGCGCGCTGAACATCAAAAAGTTTGGCGTCATTGTGTTGCTACTCACAAGCGCGCCTCTGTTGGCGAACAAATACAAGCATGTGGCGGTACCACCTTCGGATATTCAAACGCAAAAGCTACCCAGCCCCAAGAGTAAGGGAGTGTTTAGCCACTCGACGATGTTACCTGTTTATCAATCGCAAACTATTCAAAAATCATTAACTTCTAATTTCCAGGAAATTGACCAGACTATCCACCTGGACGCTAGTGAAAACAGTCCATTGTTATTTTTATCTCCTGATGTTGAAGACTGGCAAATAACGGTTTCCGACCCGAACGGAAAATTAGTCATGAAAGAAGCAATCGAATCTGGCAAGCGTCTGAACGCGTCGCAGATCGCGGTCGGTTCGCAGACATTTAAGGGAAAAAAAGTGGACATTGGCTCTGCGATCAGTGGTCAATGGCGAGTGAAACTCGAGCGCAAGACCACTACTCGCGCTGATGCAGTGGCAGCTGCTAAGACAAAGAGCAATAAGCCTCTTGGCTATCTGTTATTTAAGGGCGACCCCAATTACAAACTATACTCTTACCTGGATAGCAACCTCACAATCCAGAATAGCAAACTGAGTCTGGTCGCTTATCTGGTTGATTCACGTAAAAATTCGCAGCATCGTCGAGCCATGACCCGCAAATCCCCCCTTCATGGCTCAACTCTGAATGCGACAGCCCAAGTCACTACGCCAAGTGGCAAGCTGGTTTCACTGAAAATGCGCGACGATGGCCTTGGCGGAGACGAGATAGCCGGTGACGGCCGTTATTCCGCGCGCGTTCCGACGGACGAAACTGGCGTCTATACTTCGCAGGTTCAAGTTGAAGGAGTTCGCCCTGATGGCATCCATTTTTCCCGTACCACCACCGACCTCTACCCGATAGAGCGCCCCGGATTCAAGCTTAGCGACAATAGAGCAAGGATTGATTATCAAGCCGATGGCAATGCCGCTATTTCGCTACCGGTAGAACAAACCGGGGAGAGAATATCGGTTTTTGTGGCCGCAGAAGTGTGGGGAACCGGCGCTGATGGCGCTACCCGCCCGGCCAGTTGGATTGGTGGTGTGGTTGAACCAAAATCCAAAGCGACTCAAACAGAGCTCGCTTTATCAATCGATCCGGCGTGGCTTTCCCATAAAGGCTTGCGCGCTCCTTATTTTCTCAAATCGGTCAGACTGCAGTCGGCGGAAAACCACGTTCCTCTGGTTCAAATAGACAGCCTGCCCTTAACCCTGACAAACCAGGCAGCGCTGCAAATTAAGAGCCTTGCTACTAGCGAAGCTCGGCTAAATCCGAAACCCGGATCTGAAAAAATTACTCGCCAGATGCTGATGGGACGCAAGCCATTGCGCACTGATAACGCCATATCCATCGCCTCAGCAAATGACAAGCTACTGCTGGTCCACGGCTATTGCTCCGGCAAAGTCTGGAATAGCTCGGATTTTACCAATGCCGCCGAATTTCAGGACTATAAGCAAAATCGCAGCCACGACGAATTTGCCCGCCGCATCATTGACTTTGGCGCCGCCTATGGCTCTTACGGCATCATCGCACACAGTCAGGGCGGTGCCGCTGCGTTACACCTTTATTCTCGTTATTGGAGCGGCCTGGATTATGCGAGCGGTGGACGTTTGATTCAATCCCTGGGCTCGCCTTATCAGGGAACCGCGTTGGCAGGAAATGCCGCCGTACTCGGTCAATTATTTGGCGTCGGTTGCGGCTCAAACACTGATTTAACCTACAGCGGTGCCGCCAACTGGTTATCCACTATTCCTAATTGGGCGCGAGCCGAGGTCGACTATTACACAACCTCATTTAAGACACGCTGGTGGGCTTATGATTATTGTCACCTGGCGACAGACTTGTTACTCGACGACCCGGAAGACGGCACCACCGAAAAATGGTCCGGCCAATTATCGGGCGCAGTGAACATGGGTCATAAGAAAGGTTGGTGTCACACCGGCGGCATGCGCGATCCGGCACAAACTACCGACAGTAGCCGCAATGCGTCGATGAATTCACGCGCAGCGCGCTAACGTTCACCGGGCAGATCCTGACGTTCGCATAGATTACTTTGTGCGAACCGGTTTCTGCCCGATTTTCTTTTTATCAAATAAGCTATTGTAATACGCGTTTTGATTAGCCCTGCGGCTTCATGTGCGGAAACAAAATAACATCCTTAATAGTGGGCGAGTCGGTAAATAACATCACCAGTCGGTCGATCCCTATTCCTTCGCCTGCCGTGGGCGGCAGTCCATACTCCAGCGCATTGATATAGTCATCGTCAAAATGCATGGCTTCATCGTCACCAGCGTCTTTTTCTTCGACCTGTTTACGGAATCGCGCGGCCTGATCTTCGGCGTCGTTAAGCTCCGAAAATCCATTGGCGATTTCACGGCCGCCGACAAAAAATTCAAAGCGGTCGGTAATAAAAGGAT
>Ga0316209_1001174_pt1 | contig 30367 bp, 26 predicted proteins | sample 6monopyrite_MG_FD_204945 | JGI IMG/M metagenome (GOLD analysis project Ga0316209, IMG submission 204945) | Microbial mat bacterial communities from mineral coupon in-situ incubated in ocean water Damariscotta River, Maine, United States -... | ecosystem: Environmental > Aquatic > Marine >...
AGCCAGTACAGTGTAGGTGCAAAAAAATACGCAAAATTTGGCCAATGGAATACGCGTTTATCAGCGCGTCTGGATAAATTGGCTTATGGGGGTGATGCTTATCAGAGCATACTGGGCATTCATGCATCGGCAAAAAAACCTCTATCCAACATGGCGCGATTGCAATTACGCTATCGTTATGAAGACATTGGCAGCGACAATGTGTTGTACGATTATTTAGCAGGCTGGCGTCAACAGGTGAGAGCCGAATACCGTGACTATGGGAAAGATCACAACAAACGTTTATACTATGAGCTCGAATTAAATGATCGACGCGATACGGTGAACGCCAGTTACTCACCCACTCGTCATACTGTCCGTGGTGTCTATACTCGGAAGCTGGATAAAAAAACTCGCTGGAGCGGTGACATTGCTTATCGCAGCAGCACTTATGATTATCCGGCTGCAGCGACACAGGATCGAGATGATACACGCTTTCGTTTTGGGTTCCACATGGATTATAAACTGGATAAGACCATGAAGCTTAGAGGACAGTTTGTGCATACTAATAATGATTCAAGCCTGGCGCAGTTTGACTACAAGCGAAATATTTTCAGGGTAAACCTGAGTAAAATGTTTTAGACAGGGATCAAGAATTTTTTTGTTAGAGTAGCGGAGTTGGTTTTTTCGACGTAAACGACAGGCTAATTACATCTGTTTAAACCTAATCATTATTTTAAACTACATCATTGGGTAATGAGCTAAGCTAACTTGTTACATAGAAAACAGCGCTCAGAATATTGATAACAATCAGGCTGAGCGTGAGATAAAGCCTTTTTTGGTCGAGTGTAAAAACTGGATTTTTTCAAATGCAGAAAAGTGTTCAGGGGTCAGGCGATTTTATATGGATTTGTTGAGACGGGAAAAGCCAACGGCTGATCCCGTTTAATTGTTAAATCATTTGTTGGAGCAGGCGCCCAATAAGTCTGAGTAATGTTGATTACTTGTTGCCCTGGAATGTTGCGTTAACATAGTTGAATATATTATTATGTGTACCTGGTCAGACGTTTACGAAAGTTAATTCAGCATCAGTTAGTTTTTAGTTCGTTTTTCTTTTTAAATCGATCAAGTAAGCGTCTGGATATCTGGCTTGATTGTTCTAGTTTTTCTTTGGATAGCACTTCAGCCAGTTGATCGCGGTAAATCTCCGCAGGTTCATAACCCATGGTAGCAGCAACCTGTATCCATGCATGCGCCTGCACATAATCAGTGGTGGTACCTTCTCCTTTGAAATAGCTGACTCCATAGTTGTATATCGCCTCGGTATAACCTTGTTCTGCTGCCTTGAGATACCATTTTCTAGACTCAGGAAGATCGCGAGTGACCCCTTGAGCAGTAATATATAATTTTCCAAGTTGATTCTGTGCTTCAGCTGACCCTTGTTGCGCCGCTATATGATACAGCTTGAAAGCCGTAACTAAATTTTTCTCTACGCCTAAACCAATGGTGTGCATTCGAGCAAGATTTAGCTGAGCAGAAATATTGTTTTTATTGGCCAATAACTGCCAGATAGCCGCTGCTTTTTTATAGTCTTTTGAGTTATATGCATTTTCACCTTCTTCAAATGAGGCGGCATTAGCGGCTGACCACATAGTTAGAAGTGTTATGAGCAGGATGGAAAGTTTATGTATCATGTTGCTGGCTTCTCGAAGATTAACTCGTTATTAGGTATTGTTTATTAAAGTAGCATGGTAATAATTGATATTTCTCAATTAACAGAGGATATGTTAGATAAAGATTTTGTCTTTTAATTATATCCAATTATTATGAGCTTGAGTGTGTCCTATATTATCTATCGCTTGATATAAAGATGCCAGATGATATTAATACTATGCTTCGCTATATTAAAATAGCAGGTTATAGTGCCGGAATATAATTTATCAGAGTAATGTTATGAATAGATACCCAGTTATATTATTTACATGTATTACCAGTATAAGTTCACTGACAGCCAGTCAGGACGTAAATGCAGGTAACATGCATGTGAATCAGGATGTAAACATGCAAGCATCAGCAGATGCTCTTACAGGGGCTGTAATTGAAACCATGGACGCCGGCAGTTATACCTATGTGCAGGTTGATTTAGGGGAGGAAAAAATCTGGGTGGCTGGGCCAATTACGCCCGTTAAAGTCGGTGATACTTTACCTGTAAACAAGCGTATGCCAATGAATAATTTTCACAGTAAGACATTAAATCGTGATTTTGATGAGATCTACTTTGTTAGCAGTTTTGATGATGCATTAACTAAGCGTGAGTATCAGCCTCACCATAATATAGCTCAAATGCAGTCATCCGTTATGACTGATATAAAAAAAGCTCAAGATGGGAAAAATATTAAAGAAATCTATTCTCAGATGAATGAGCTGTCAGGTAAGACTGTGCGCATTCGTGGCATGGTTTCAAAATATACTCCAGATGTCCTTGGTAAAGACTGGATTCATCTTCGTGATAGTAGCAGTTCGAGTGATCTTACTGTCACAACAAAAGATAAGGTAAAAATGGGAGATATAGTATTAGCTGAAGGCACATTAGAATTAAACAGTGATTATGGCTACGGCTATATTTACAAAGTAATTATGGAAGAAGCAAAAGTAACAGTTGAATAACTATCATTTTTGCTGCGTTAGCATGATAACGATTTACGTATTTTTATTATAAAATAATTAACGTTTTTGTTAAATTTAATAAACATGAAAATGCTAAATAAATTATTTTTTCAAAGCAGTAAGGTGTTCAGTAAGTTATTGATTGTATCCCTTTAAAATTTCTAGATTCCTATCGCTCTGTGGCGAAAAAAAACAGGGTGCTTTGATAGAATGTTACATGTAGATATAACATCGCATAATAAACAGGTATGCAAAATATTTCGGACAGTTTTACTAATTGATAGTCATCAATATTCAATTTTTACCAAGTTTTAACAAGCTAAAAATAATCTTCTACTCACGATAATTCTGCTTCCATAAATAAAATCTTAAAATACTGTCCTTTAGCGATATTTAAAATATTTATTAGTTCACTAAAATATGCCAGAAACTGTGATTTGTTGATGTGGATCAAGCAAGCAATCACCATATTATAATAAATTGATACACGTCAATATTATTATGGTTTAAGGGAACTATAAATAACACATAGACAAAAAAAGATTCTGGGAGCAATGAAGTAATCATGTGTGTCGCGAATCACGGTTACCTAAATTGTATTTGATAATAACACTATATAAATTTCTGAAATATATAAAAAATAGAAGGTATAAAAGGTATAAGGAGAGTTAAAATGAAAAACTTAAACCAAGTAAACAAACTCACCATCGCTGTCACATCGGTGTTATTTGCATCATACCTGGTGTCTGGTATTGCTCAGGCAGGTAGTATAGTTGGTACGGCGCATGATTTCTCGGCAAGTGGCTGGAGCGGAGGTGAAATTTGCGTAGCATGTCATACACCGCATAATTCAGATACCAGTGTTGCAGATGCGCCCTTATGGAATCACGCCGTTACTGCTGAAACTTTTGTTATGTACAGTGGCCCAGGTACTCTGGATGCAATTCAGGATGGCCAGCCAACGGGCACATCCAAGCTGTGTCTGTCCTGTCATGATGGTGCCACTGCACTTGATAGTTTTGGTGGTAATGTAGGTACAACCGTAATGAGTGGTAGTTCAGCCATTGGTGGCGATGCAGCAAGTCTGACCAATGATCATCCTATTTCTATCACCTACGATACTGCATTAGCAACTACAGATCTGGGTCTGTATGATCCAGCGGCTACCAGTGTAACTATTGGTTTAGGTGGTGATAAGCCACGTACCGGTACTATTGCTGCAGTTATGTTAAGTGGTAGCAAGGTGCAGTGTACTTCCTGTCATGATGTGCATAATGGTGCTGTTGGTCCTGGTACCAATTACCAGCCTTTCCTGAAGGTTAGCAAAGCAGGCAGTGCAATATGTTTGACCTGTCATAATAAGTAGTCGTAACTCAACATAGCCAGAGTTCTGAATTCAGGATTCTGGCGTTTTAAGGCTACAGTAAGACTTTAAACAGTTCCTTTTTTTGCTCTTATCATGTAGGTTCTATGTTTGAGTCGATGGGTATAAAACGTGAGACAAGTTATAAAATCCTTTAGTTACACTATTTTATTTTTATGGTTTTTTGCAATGCTTTCGGCTTGTTCGATGTTCGCAGAGAAACCGAATACTAATGTTTTTTACCCACCCCAGCCCACACCACCTCGTGTACAGTTTTTAACTACTTATTCCAGTCCCAATGACCTGCTTACAGAAGATAGCAGTTTGAGTCAATTTGTTCTGGGTAAGGAAAGTGCTGAAGATGCAATTATTAATAAACCCTATGGTGTGGCTATTCATGATGGGGTTATTTATGTGGTTGATATTCGAGGCCCAGGCTATGCTAAATTTGACCTGAAGAACAGGAAATTCGATTTTATTTATGGTGCTTTTGGCGGCAAGATGAAAAAGCCTATTAATATCAGTATTGATAAAGAAGGCAACAAATATATTGCGGATATTTTAAAGGAACAGGTTCTGGTTTTTGATGTTAATGATAAATATGTTCGCAGTTACATTGATGTAGACGGGTTTAAACCATCGGATGTTGTTATTGCGGAAGATAAACTTTATGCGGCTTGTATGAAGCACCACCAGATACATGTATTTGACAGGGATAGTGGTAAAAAACTTTATTCAATAGGCAAGGCAGGTTCAAAGGAAGGTGAATTATTTTACCCGTCCAACCTGACTTTAGGCGTGGATAACTACCTGTATATCAGTGAGGCTGGCAATTTCAGGGTGCAGAAATTTAGCCAGGCCGGTGAGTTTATTCAGGGTTTTGGTAAGGCGGGAACTGGGTTTGGGCAGTTCGCAAGGCCAAAAGGCATTGCCGTAGATCGTGAAGGAAGAATTTTTGTAGTGGATGCCGCTTTTGAAAATGTACAGATTTTGGATAAGGACGGTAAGGTATTGCTGTTTTTTGGAGAGCCTGGAGTTGAGCGTGGCAATATAAATTTACCCGCAGCTATAACTATTGATTATGACAATGTTACCTATTTTAAGAAATTTGCACATCCAGAATTTGATCTGGAATATATCATTTTGGTCGCCAGCCAGTTTGGCAACAATAAAGTGAATGTTTACGGATTTGGAAAAATGCAGAATGAAAATTATTCCACTGCAAATGATAACAAGAAAGAATAATAGGTTTATTGTAGAGATAATGAAGGCATTCGTTCATGGGCGGTTCTATTCTAAGCATGCCAAAATTTACATGTTACTGGCTAATGATTGCCTGTTTGACAGTTCCTGTTACAATAACTGCCGCCGAGATTAGTCCTTTTAAAGTTACCGATATTGATGGCGTCATTATATTTCGATATTTATTTGACGAACAATCATTAATCGCTCAGGGGGTAACCAGCAGAAAAGAAACCTTGCCTACATTCCAGCAGGAATATGCTGTGAATACCCAGTCATATATTTTTCATCCTAATATGCTTAATATGAATTTGGGTGGAAGTTTATTGTATGATCAAAGTGATTTTGAATCACTGGATGGTGAGTTCAGCTCTAACTCCCAGCTGGTTAATTATTTTGCACGCCTGAATTTTCTTGAAAAAAAATCGTACCCTTTTTCTCTTTATTATGACCAACAAAATCCTTCTATTTCTACTGGCCTGGCTGGGCGTTATATTCAGGAGAATACTAGATATGGTTTTGATTTCTCTTTATTGCAACCTTTCTCACCTGTGCAAGTGACCATAGGTGCGTTTACCGAGACATCTCTGGGGGAAGGATCTGACCAGATTGTGAATGATGTTAGAGATCAGAGCAATATTCGTTTATATCATTCCTATGGTTCAGGGAATCATATGCAGTTGAGTCATCAGTTTAACCGGTTGGATTCTAGAAGTGGTAGCCCAAATTTGCCCATACAACCACGAATTTTCACGACTGAATCAATCAATTTTGATACGCGTAATATCTTTGGTATGGATAAACAGTTCCAGTTAACCAATGTAGTAGGTTATAGCACGCAGGATGAATTTCCAGTCAGAAAAGACTTGCGCTTTAATCCAAATTTAAACTGGCGTCATTCAGAAATATTAAGCTCATTTTATCGATATGATTTTTCTAAATTTAGTGAAGAAAGCCTGGATACTGAAAATCAAAGAATGACATTGGGTGTTGCACATACGGATAAAATGATAAATTCAAATCTTGAAATTCATGGCCAGGACAATGAAGCAACCGGTCTGGAATTTCAAAATTATGGCGGGATTTTTTCATTGAATTATGCTAAGCCAGTTTCTATTGGAAAATTGGGCCTAACTTACAGTGGTGCCTATGATCGAAACGACCAGAAGTCGTCAGTAAGTGTGTTACCAAAGGCCAAAGAAGAACACGTACTCATAGGCACAACAGCAGTAGATTTGTTGAATCAATTTATTGTTACTAATAATGCTGCCACCCCAGTCAAAGTGTATAACTCTGATTTTCAGTTGCTTGTGGAGGGGCTGGATTACCGTTTGATAATTATCGGCTCCACCGTACAGGTTCAGCGTCGGGTTAGAAATGATGGTATAGATAATATTATCGACGATATCATTCTGGTGGACTACAGCTATGAAACCGGCGGCACCTTTCAATATGATATGACAAATCATAATATAGGTTTAAATCTCGATTTTGCTCGTTATTATGATGTGTATTTTCGCTACTTAAATAGCCGCCAGCAATTGCGAGAAGGTAATCCGACAGTACCATTAAATTCCATTAGCAGATCCACTGTGGGCGTTCGTGCTGACAAACCATTGAGTAATGGTATGACAACGGGGGGGGAAGCATCGTATGAAGATAATAATGAGGATATTTCTTCTTATGTTAGAGAAAATTATGATGCCTTTATCGAAATGCCATTGCCTCAATTAACTGATATGAGGTTATCTGCCCGGCGGGTAGTAGTGGATAATGAAAATACAGATGAAGATGTTGATTTATATGGCTATCTATTACGTATAAATTCACGGCCGTGGTTGCGCACAGCACTTTCACTGGAATCCAGTTATGAAAATGATACAGGAGGCACTATAGATCGTTTAATACGTCAACATCGTTTGCAGATTGGCTGGCGCATGCGTCAGTTGAATGTCAGTTTTAATGCCCTGTATGTTGCTGAGGAACAGGGGGATGCAGACCGTGAACGATGGTCTGTAAAACTGGTTGCTAAAAGAGAGTTTTAATGGAATCAGTTATGCAATATAAAACGCTATTAATTTATTGTCTGCTACTGTTTATGTCAGCGTGTATGCCAGTACATAAAACGCCAGAGCAGGCATCAAATCCAGTGTGGCCTGCTGCACCCGCACAACCCAGAGTAGTCTACGACTTTGCATTTAGCAACGCTGAAGAACTGGGAATAAATAAAGGTTTCTGGCAGCGGCTGGGTGAATTTTTTGCCGGCCCAGAGAATATACAGATGGTTCGTCCCATGGCTGTAGCTATAAGCAGGGATGGGCTGATTTTTGTAGCAGACCCAGGTGTACATGGTGTTCATCGTTTTGACCTGCTTAATAAGCAATATGATCTGCTTCGGCTCAAAGATGGTCTGGAGCTGCCATCCCCTGTAGCACTGGTGAGTGATAAAAAGGGTAATGTTTTCATTAGCGACTCTGAATTGGGAAAAATTTTCTGGCTGACCTCCGATGCCGAATATGCGCGAGAAGTTAAGCTGGACACAGACTTGAAGCAGCCGACCGGTCTGGCGGTGGATGCAAGCGGCCATTTATTTGTGGTTGATACGTCACAGCATCAGGTGCTAATGTTTGATAAAGGCCGCTTGCTAAAGCGTTTTGGTAAACGTGGCAAAGGCGCGGGTGAGTTTAATTTTCCCACCATGATATGGCATCATCAGGATGGCAGTATACTGGTGACAGACTCACTGAATTTCCGTATTCAGAAATTTGATGTTGAAGGTCGATATTTGGGGCAGTTTGGTGAACTGGGTGATGCCAGTGGTTATCATGCACGGCCCAAAGGTCTGGCAACGGATCAGGCTGGTCGTGTTTATGTAGTGGATTCGCTGTTTCATAATGTACAGATTTTTAATTCAGCCGGTGATTTTCTGCTGGATATAGGTGAGCAGGGGCGGGGCAAAGGCCAATTCTGGTTACCCACGGGGATTTTCATTGATGATCAGAAAAAAATATACGTGGCTGATTCTCATAACCGTCGAATACAAGTATTTCGCTATCTTGGTACAAAGCAATGACGTGCTATAAGTTGGTAACAAACATTTGTGCCGGTCTGTTATTTACCGTGTCAGTAACAGCGGGTGTTGTCGATACCCGGCATAATCTATCAGTGAGCGGGCCAGGTGGTATCAAGGCCGTGACTGAAAACCAGGTCTGCATTTTTTGTCATACACCGCACAATTCAACCCCCAATACACCTTTATGGAATAGGTCATCATCAGGTAGTAATTACATTCCCTATTCAAGTTCCACCGCGCTGGCTACTCCTGGCCAGCCCACAGGGGCATCCATACTGTGTTTGAGTTGCCATGATGGCACCATTGCTCTGGGTGAAGTATTAAGTCGTCCAACGCCTATCACCATGGGTGCGGGTGTCACTACGCTGCCAGCAGGTGCAACCCGTCTGGGTACGGATTTATCCGATGATCATCCGGTTTCATTTAACTTTACCAGTACCCTGGCCTCACAAAGAGGAGAACTGGTTAATCCGGCCAGCCTTACCGGCGTGGTTAAACTGGATAAGTCTGGGCAAATGCAGTGTACCTCCTGTCACGATCCCCACAATAATAGCAATGGCAAGTTCCTGGTGATGGCGAATACCGCCTCTGCTTTATGCCGCAGCTGTCATATTAAAAATAACTGGAATGAAACCGATCATAGCACTTCAAACAGTAGCTGGGATGGCGTTGATCCTGATCCATGGCCAACCACTGATGCGACCACGGTGGCCGGTAATGCCTGTGAAAATTGTCACACACCACACAATGCGGGTGGCAACGAGCGCATATTAAAATACGCGGCGGAAGAAGATAACTGTTATGCCTGTCATAACGGTCATGTGGATTCAAAGGATATTCAGGCAGAATTCAGTAAGTTTTCAAGGCACCCTATTATGAATACCCAGGGGGTGCATGAACCGGGTGAACAGGCTGTAGTTAATTCTCGGCATGTAGAGTGTGCGGATTGTCATAATCCCCATGCGGCCAATAGCAGCAATCCACTGAATGGGGTATCAGGTATTGACATATTGTCTAGTGAAGTCAGCCAGGTGACTAAACCTCATGAGTTATGTTTCCGTTGTCATGGTGATAGTTTAAACAAACCGGCGGCATTAACCGCCAGACAAATAGAACAGACCAATGTGCGACTGGAATTCAATACCAGTAATCCATCCTATCATCCGATAGCGGGAGCTGGTAAGAACCCTAATGTACCTAGCCTGATACCGCCGCTTACAACCAGTAGTCAGATTAGCTGTCTGGATTGTCATAACAATAATGCGAATCCATCAACCGGCGGTAGTGGGCCCAATGGTCCCCATGGTTCGAGCTATGCACCCATACTGGAACGTCAGTTTGTAACAGCAGACAATATTTCTGAGAGCGCGTCTAATTATGCACTTTGTTATAAGTGTCATAGTCGAAGCAGTATTCTAGGTGATGAAAGTTTTACACGGCATAACAGGCATATAACAGGAGTAAGAACCTCATGCAATACATGTCATGATCCTCATGGTGTCAGTATTACCCAGGGAAATAGCACGAATAATAGTCATTTAATTAATTTTGATACTTCTGTGGTGTCACCCAACATCTTTGGAGAATTGTCATTCACAGATAATGGTACCTTTGCGGGCAGTTGTAGTCTTAGCTGTCATGGAAGGCAGCATCGTAATTTTTCTTATCCTGGAGGAGGAGGCATGGGCGGTGGCTTTTGACCGTGCTCTTATTAGTCTGCTTTTGCTGGTCGTGATGTTTACTCCGACTGGCGAGGCACAGGCTGACCAGAATAAAGACAAGACAACTAATCAAAGTCAGTCAGAGAAAAATCTAACAAGCCAGTTTGGCCGTAAGTTTGACTGGCAAAAGACAACACAGATTCCACTTTTGTTGAGTAAAGGTAAGTTAACAGCTGAGCAGATCCCCAATCCACATTGGCGAGACGATGCCTGCCTGGCATGTCATAGCAAAGACGGCAAGCAGGCTTCTTCAAAAAATATACGTTCACTGAAAAATGCTGCCGTCTGTTTGAATTGCCATGATGCACGTTTTGACCACAGTTATATTCACCCAGTTGATATTAAGCCTGATGCCAACATGCAAACTAATATCAGTAAACTGTTTAAACAGTCACTGCAAAAAACAGGCGGTAAAATCTCCTGCGTGACATGTCATGATTTAACCATGCAATGTTTGCCAGAGAAAAAGAAAATGCGGGGTCAAAATCCTAAATTTTTCCGTGGTGGTCCTTTTGAAACAAGAAGCGAGCAGTGTTTCTACTGTCATGATGACAAGCAGTACCAGCGTTTGAATCCACATGATCAGATCGATGAGCAGGGCAAACTAAAAGAAAATACCTGCCGAGTATGTCACTCTGGTTCTATTGAAAGTTTAAAACAAGCTAAATCAATTGATAAGGTTAAATTTAATTTAACCAATAATCTTGAAAAAATGTGCTGGGGTTGTCATCCATGGACGCCACATCCCGGAGGGCAGTTTTCATTTTTTTCAAGCAAAAAAGGTCCGGATCATCTGGTCAAGCCATCTAAATATGTTCAGGATACATTAGATGAAATGTCAGTTAAGCATAATATTGATTTGCCGCTTGAACCTGGAACGGGAAGAGTATTTTGTGGTACTTGCCATAATCCACATGAGAAAAATGTAATTAAAAATAAACAGGCGGCAAAGGGAGCAGATAGTAAAAAAAGATTAAGGGTGCAAAAAATTTGCCAGTACTGTCACTATAAATAAGGCGGATTTAAAGTAAGTTAAAAATTACGATTTAATTCGTAGCGAATTTAAGGGTTAATTATTTTCAATGCAACAAAATAATATTTATAAATTAACATTTTGGGGAGTTGTTTTATATCTGCCGTTTTCTATTTTATTTATCTTCTGGCTGCCGCTGGTGCAAATTATTTATTCTGAAGGCACATGGCAGTATGAGAAATTCTATGGATCGGGTGGTAACGTTGCTCTGTTGTGGCTACTGATAGTGTTATTACCGGCTTATCTTTTTCTGCTTATAAAGGCTCGGGGCAAACAATTCATCAGCAGATTGTTAGGAGGTGTCGGGTTTTACTGTCTCCTGGCAGGGCTTATTTCGGAGCAGGGGTTTCTTGTTTATCCAGGCTTTGTATTCCTGATTATAAGTATTGTATTAAGCAAGTATATAAAATATCAATCAGGCCATTTATAAATAGGCGTGTGACATGAATTGTTTTGTATGATAGAAAATATTATAGTGACCGTGCCACCAGGTCGCGCCCTGATTCTTTGGCAAGGTATAAACCTTTATCGACACGATTCAACAGGGACTGGGAGTCATCGGTTGCATTTAATTCAGTCACCCCAACACTGACAGTAAGCTGAATAATATCGCCATCTATTGCCTGTAACTTTAGGTTTCGGCAATTTTTACGAATACGTTCTGCTACCTGAGTCGCCCAGTCCTCATCTTTTCCTGGTAATATGGCGAGAAACTCTTCACCTCCATAACGGCCGATAAAATTTTTATTGAAGATCTGTTGTGATAACAGTTTCGAAAATGCTTGCAGTACCCTGTCACCGGTGAGGTGGCCATAGTTGTCATTGATTTTCTTGAAAAGATCCAGATCAAATAGCAGGACAGAGAGAGGCGTATTATTAGTTCGTGCTTCCTGAATTCCCATATCCAGCCACTTGGTCAACACCCGACGATTTACCAGGCCTGTCAGAGTATCTCTTGTGGCTTCTCTATAAAGACTGAGCAGCATGTGTAACTGAGCCAGTTGTGCCCACATTGCGATACCGGATAAAAGCACAAGTAACCAGATATCACCCAGGGTTTTGATCGTAAACAGGCTGCCGTATAAAATTTCAGAACATAAAAAGATGAGTATAACACCTGTTGCATAACTCATTCCTTCAATCAGGGTCAGTGGAAAAATAGCCAGAAAGACGACCAGTAAAAAAGGCAGAAAGGAATAACCCGCTAATACTCCTTCCTCAGGCATGTTTCCCCCCAGTACCTGACGCGATGCTATGTAAAAAAGGCTGGGTATGGTGAGAAAAAACATCAATCGCAGCCGTGCATAAAACAGATTATGTGCATTACTGGTCCAGAAACAAAGCGCTAAAAACAGCAGACTAAAACCGAGTCGAAAAATACGCAGCGGAAAAAATTTTTCTTCCGATAGAAAGATGTGGTCAACTGGAATCCAAAGTGGGGCGAGTATAGCAAAGGCTAACGCAAGAACGCGCACTCGTAGTGTTATATATTCAGCCCGCGAACCGTTAAAATCCTTTGAGTGAGATTTATTGCTAAATAAATCCTGTATTGATGCAGATCTGAGCCAGTCAAATAAGCCTGGGGCAGTCGGCCTGAAATTTTTTTTATGATCCTTTGTTTCTATATCGTTCAAAGCAGGTATCTTCAATATAATTTATCGTATAATCGGATTTAAGTCATAAGTGTGCAAGCTTGAAAAGCCGGCTCAGAGAGTCGACTCCCTGGTTTACTAAGCACAATACGAGAAGGCTTATAGCCAAAATTATGTGCAATGCATTTATGAATTAAATGATGCTTTCTATCGTTGTGAATGATTCAGGGTATGGTCGCCTGTTTTTTTTTGCTGGCTTTGCATGCAGCGTTTAAAAATAATATATTTTTCAGCGCCGGGCTCAGAAGGTAGCTGATCATTTGGGATATTGTAAACTTGGGTAATAATACCTGGCAGATGTTGAGACATACTGGAGTGATCGTTTTTTGATATGCTACGCAGTGTCTCATTGTAACTATCACTATTTAAACGGTGTCGTAAGGCCTGTACAGTAATATTGCTTGTGATATAACAGAAAAGCTCATCATTTTTATTGTCTGCCTTTAATCGGCCAGGATCCAGGCTGTCTATGTCGTTGGCTATTAATAAATCATTGAATGCAACAGTAAAGCCTATTAATGAGAATGATATTGCTCTATTTCCCATTGCTTCCTGATCAAAAAATATTGACCATTTAAGCCCTGCAATCATCCTGGCTATATAGTCGTTTTTTATATTATTATTTATTTCAATTCTAAAAATACTCTGTTCTGTATGTTGTTTAAGAAAATGTAACTGGCTTTTCTGTTTCTGGCCACGATCTATTTTGAGCCATATGGGAATAGATTGTTCAGGTGGCGGACTATCGGTAGAAATAATAAGTAAGAAGTGTGGTGTAGTATTATTATAAGCAATGAGTAACTCATGTTTTTCAGAGTTAATCGTTTTTAACCAGTATGCGTCGTTTGAAGGCACAACTATCCAGTTATCAGCCTGGCAGATGCTGCATGAAATTAATAATATTGCATAGCCTGTAATTCTGTACATGACTCAAACCTTCGAAATGCTGTTATATTGTGATGTTAATCCTTTCCAGGGGTTAAGAAGTTCGGAATATAAAATTCTTTATACTTATCAATCATTCCAACTACAGAGGTATTAATCAGTTCTTCAACTCTACGTGGTGGGTAGCCCAGTTCAGCAAAAGGAAGATAAGGATTTTGTTCCTGATGGCAATTATTACATTCAATCGGTTTTTTGTTTATTTGTTTATGAATAACCCGTTTCATTTGAGATTTCTGTTGCGAGCTTAATTTTTCTTCTTCTGCAATATAGCGTTCTACAAAATTTTTGTCTTTTTCAGACTTCAGAAAGCGAAAAGATTCTCCTTCGACTATACCCGGTCCAATTTTTGCGCCATAGTTGCCATAGGTAGGATATTTAGTGGCGTTTTCATGAGTAAAGGTTTTTTCGATCTCAACTAAAGCAGGCGGATTACTCTTTTCGTTACCTGTGTTTTTGTCGTACCAGCGGAAGACCCAGTTGGGGCCGTCTTGTTCTGGTCTAATATGGCAGGTTTCGCATGCGGTATAGAAGGCGTGCATATTCAGAAAACTACGTACTTCCTTGGATTTGTTATGAGGTGCATTTCCGTGACATCGCACGCAAATACTGGCTTTATCCTGCTCAATTTCAAATCCAATATGATGAAAGCGTCCTTCAATATATGGCTGTTCGATAACACGATAGCCAAGATCTGTTATTGAGGTCTTGCCTGTAGATGAAATTAAATTTACAAACAAGCGCTCTTCTTCAGTGTCTGCATGACCCAGTTCTTTTAGTGAGACTTCGGCCTCTTCCTTGCCTTCAAAGCCAAACACCAGAGGAGCCATGAAATAACCATACCAGACAGTAAATACCATTAGGAAAATGACATAGGATTTGAAAATTATTATTTTTAATAACTTCACCATTCGTAGTCCTTACCACCAAAATTCTGTGGCTTAATCTCATGTTCAAGACCATTTTCAATCATTACACGTATATATTCATTGTAATGCTCATGTATCATGTCATGTTCATTTAAATAGCCTGTTAACCAGACTGTCGCTGCCGGGAATTTTTCTGGCGCATAATGAACATTGTACCAGTGAACAAAAAACAGAAATAATACAGCTAACAGGGCTTCATCTGTGTGCATAATATAAGCAGCATTTAAAACGATGCCAGGAACATAATGGGATAACTCATCTCGCCACCACAAAGCGACACCGGCTGGCCCAAGAATTGGAATACCCCAGTAAGGTGCAAAGTAGTCAAATTTTTCTCGCCAGGACATACGCTCATGGCGTGGTGGGCGGTTAGTGATATAGAGTAAATATTTCCATAGATGAATAATATCGTATAAGTCTTTTTTATTTGGCATCATTTCTAAATTTAAAATTTCCAGAAGGGCATTTTTTACTGTAAGCCTGTTTTCCTGTTTTAGTTTTAAAAGATGATTTTTATAAAATAATGAGATCCAGTAAATTGTATGGTAAACAAATAACCCCAGTAGAACAGTGCCTGCCCCACGATGTATTAAAGGTGCTATATCAGGACCACCCATAAAATTATATAGTGGTTTAGCCCAGGCTTCTTCTGCATGTCGTAGAGGAAATCCCGTCAGTGCAAGTGTAATAACACTGGTAAAAAGAACCACATGCTGTACGCGTTGATGGGCTGAAAAGCGATGAAAGTAACGTTCGCCATCCTTATATATTATTGGTTCATATTTTTTTGACATGGCTTTTCTCGATCATTGGTTATGTTGATCTTTGTCTTTTATCAGTTTTACATATTCATGATAATCATCATGTTTTTTTTCTTTAAAGAAAGCAAATGAGGGGAATAATCTTCGCAGAAGTTCCAGAAAAATAAGCGCCAGGAAGAAATATAAAACTAATGCCATCAATGCTTTGAAAAATACCAGCATATAAAACTGCAAGGGGTATTTCTCACGCTCATAAGTAACATGTGTCTGAAAGCCTGCAAGCATAGGCCCGGCATTTTCATGGCATTCTGACGTTCTGCAGGTGGTACTGACGTTATTCTTGTGTACCGCTGATGTTAAAACGTCTTTTGATTCAATGAGATGTGAATTTTCTCCAGCCACTATATGACAGTCCAGGCAATCAGGTGTTTTTTCTGATCCGAGTATCATTAATTTCCCATGGAAAGTCTCTTTGTATGTGGTGATAACATCATCCAGTTTGTGTCGTTCTCTAAATTCTTTATTTTGATGGCATTTTGCACAAACTTGCACAGTTTCCTTGGAAAATCGTGTTTTATGTAAACGAGTGGTCACGTGGTCATAAAAATCCTCTGCAAAGTCACCATTTGTGTGGCAACTCTTGCATCGCCCCATTGCTCGAGCTGATACGCCAGGTACTAAATCGCCTTTAAATGCTGAAAGTGGCCTGTAAAGCGGTTGGTCATGGCAACTTTTACAATTTGGATAATCCTCCTGATGTTCTTTAGCCAGTCCATCTTTATCTAGTTTGCCATGTACACTGCTGGCCAGTGTTTCAGCAACAGACTTATGTGAAAATTTCTTTTGTCCGGAAGGCTCAACGATATGGCATTCCTGTGTACAATCCACTTTGTTGGCGGCTTTATGTGGAATTCTATCGATATCTGTATGACAGTCTTTGCATTTATTACGGCGATGTGGACCGCTCTCAAATAATTCCTGATTTATATAGAATAGCCTGAAGTTTCCATTTTCATCGATACGACTCAGGCCGCGATGCTTGTGGCATAGTACGCAGTTTAGTTCATCGCCAGAATAAACAGGACTTGAGAATAAGATACCAATGATGATGGTTAGAAAATGATGCTTAAGATGGAGCTGGAAACAAAATTTCACTTGTTAATCCTTTGGAGGCTTCAGCTTGCTGAAATCTTTCTTGAAATCGAAAAATCATCATCTAATGAACTTAAATTATGTGTCATCTTGAATTTAAGTTTTATGTTGCAGGTATATTCATGAGAAATTAGTGAATGCAAAAAGGCGACAAAATTTTCTTTATTCATGCGCAGTTTTGCACTGCTCTTGATATGTGTTTTTATCATACATCACCCCATTGTCAGCTTTAATTACAGCATTGGTTACGCGATCTACTATGTTAGATATTAAGCTAGTGGGTATTTGAATTCATGATCTCTATCAATTAAAGTTAGTGTCTTCATTAATTAATTTGATACAGTGACTTGGCTGGTTTTTTTTAGATTTTCTATCTTATATGATGTATGAGCTGTAATTTAATTTTTAATTACGTTTATAGTTTTACTTTAATTGGTTTAATGTACCGTAAAGATAGACGATAAAAATACAATCCTTGGGCAGTTATCTTATGCCTATGGTGTGTTTTTATAATGATTCAGCAATTTATTTGATGAGTAATAGCCAGATGATTGCTAACAGAGGTATTACGGAAATAGCGACTGAAATACACCAGATACAGGTTTTTCCCAGTTTTTTATCATTTTTTTTATTCATGTCTTTTTCCTTACTATTAAAGTATGTAAGCAATATGTCCATGTATATCATTCGGTTACAATTATTCTGATCACAATGGAAATATAGCATTAATATGCTGCTGTGTTAAATAAAAATAAAATATCAGTCATTTAATCTATGAATGATCCAGTCGCATATGGTGAAGCCTATCCCGCATACTGCTGACCATATGCTGGCCAATATAAACCAGCCGACAGTATTGCTTTGCTGTGTGTTCCATTCGAGGTAGATAAGAAAAAAGCTTCCGGTAAAAAAGGCAATTATCCACATTAAGCGATTTATAAATAAGTTTTGTTTTATTTTTGACATAGTGGAGTTAAAATTTTGTTACAAAGTAATGGTTGAATATTATTTTCATTGAAAACATTGCTTGCTTAACAGTAAATGATTGATCAAGATCAATATAAATAATGTATATCATATTAATACTAACTAAAACTTATTTTATGAATTAAATGTAAACAGGTATATGTATTTTTTTGTAAGGAAAATTATAAGTTTTATCTTGTTCCTCTTGTTATTGATGCAGAGTAATCTGGTCAGTTCTTTTGAAGATGATAGCGGGTGCCTGTTATGTCATAAATATCCTAAAATGGGCAGAATTGACGAGAATGGGGTAAAACGCAGTTACTATGTAATGCCCGGTGTTTTTGGCTCCACTGTACATCGTAATGTTCCCTGTACCGATTGTCATAATTACATTAAGCAATTACCCCATAAGCCGGTAAAAACCGGTGTAAGTTGTGATGCTGAGTGTCATTCTATAAAAAATCCTGCGACGGGTAAAAATTTCAGCCATAGTTCGGTATATGATAAATACAAGGGGAGTGTACATGGCCGGGAAAAAATTGAACAAGGACTAGATTCAGACAAACCTTATTGTATAACCTGCCATACGAATCCTATTTATAACCCCAATGAAACAGAACCGCCTAAGCGTATCATTGATCGCTGTGTGGTTTGTCATGAAGATCGTGAATTTGTAACTAACTGGTACAAACATACTAGTCGTCGAATCCGTGAGGTTAAACGCACCCCAGAAGAAATAGTACAGTTATGTTCAAATTGTCACAGTGATGAATCGCTTTTACAGCGTCATGAAAAAGCGGCCAGTGAAGAAGGCAGGGAGCTAGGCCGAAAATTTTCTATTGCAGTTGAGTCTTATGATGAGAGCTTTCATGGTAAGGTAACAAAGTATGGGTTTACCAAGGCGGCAAATTGTTTGGATTGTCACGCAAAAGAAGATAACTATTATATGAATGTTCATGATATCCGGGCATCCCGTGATCCTGAGTCACCTATGCATTCAAGTAATAAGGTTGAAACATGTCGTAAATGCCATATTCATGCAGATGAAAATTATGCTGAGCTTGATCCTCATCCAACTAGTAAAAAAGCAGATAATCCTTTTCGTTATTACGCCAATATAATTTATAGCTGGGTTGGCGATATAGTCTTAGTGTTATTGATTTCTATGGCTTTGATCGAGACTATTGGCCGACGCCGTGATGGGGTTAGTTGGAGTCTGCGTAAGGGGTCTTCATGGTGGCATCGTTCATCCAAGAGTAAAGATCGTATTGAGTAAATGTAAAGGCATTTATGAAAATTGGAAATAGATTATGAAGTTATCAGAAGAAGCCAGTAAAGTGGTTGAAACATCAATGCGCATGAACAGGGTTGATGAAAATGAACGCAACGAAATTATTCAGCTCATTGATAGACTGCCTGATAGTCGTGTGAATCTTTATAAAAATGTTGTGTCTAATCCTATAGGGGATTTGCCACGCTATTCTATTCATATACGCATTCAGCATATGTTAACTTTTGTTACTTTTCTGACTCTAGCTTTCACCGGGCTGCCTATTGCCTTTCTGGACCATGTCTGGGCGGTACCGATGAATAACCTGGTTGGCGGGATTGATGTTTCGCGGATAATTCACCGCACTCTGGCCAGTGTGATGATTTTTGGTATGGTTTATCACATTGTTTATATAGCTTATACAACAATGCGTCTAATCCTTATCGGTAAGTTTGAACTGCAGCGCAGTATTATTCCAGTTTTAAAAGATGTGCGAGATTTTAAAATGGACATGCTGTATTTTGCGGGTAAAAGAGACCAGCGTCCTGAAATGGACAAGTTTATGTATAAACAGAAGATTCATTATTTTGCGGCTGCCTTTGGTAATCTGGTGATGATCATTTCAGGATCATCATTTATATTTCCTGAGTTCTGGGCTGCAATTTTACCTACCAGTATGGCTTCCTATTTTCAGGAGATGATGAGACTTTCTCATCCACATGAGGCTTTGTTAGCACTGCTGGTTATTGCTTTCTGGCACTGGTATAACGTGCATCTTGCACCGGGACGCTTTCCTATGCAGTGGACTTTTCTCACGGGTAAGATTACTCGTGAGCACCAGATTGAAGAACATTTTCTCGAGTACTTACGTAACTTGGTGGAGCTTCCAGAAGAACGCGCCTATTTACATGATTTACTTGATGCAAGAGAGCTGGCTACAGATTCTATTGAAGGCTTGGAAACAGTTGAGGAAACACCGTGATAAAGGCAATGACAACCGGGCAGAAGATTTTTGCTTATATGACATTGGCAATGATTTTTTTCTGGACCATATTTGGTCTGCTCACTATATGGCTCTACCTGACGGAGTATTGAGTAAGGTAAAATTATGCATGCAATAGCTGATCAACAGATTGTTTTTATTGTACTAACCGTATTGCTGGTTATTGCACTAGGAATTATGATGCTGATTCTGATTGACCATAAAAGTAAAATTCCCGGTGAGTTTCAATCTAATCCATTTGGTATTTCAGGACTGCGTCGTGAACACCCTGTTATTTCCTTTATCACGACAGTAACGCTTTTCGCAGTTATTTTTGCTTTATTGTTAGAACTATTTATAGTGCTTGGGGAGCATACGGGTTTTTTTGGCCAGGTAGAAGAGAAGCCTGAAATACTTAAAAAAATTAGTCAGCATCGCTACTCGGAAACCCAGCGGCATTTCCATAATGTCCCTGTAGTGGATAAATTCAATGAGGGTAGCAAGCCTGTGTGTTTCCAGTGTCATGGCGAATTTCCTCATTCCAAGCAGCGTATGGTTAGAACGCTGTTGAACATGCATACCCAGTTTGTTGGCTGTATGACCTGTCATGCTGATCCACGTAAGATCGCGGAAGAAAATTATCAGTTCCGCTGGTTGAATTACTCGGGCATCGAAGTGAGTGGTGTGCCATTTGGAACAGATATTAATCAGGACACCGGTTATCTTGTGGATACGGATGACTATTATTCAAAAATTGTTATTTACAATAATGAGATTGATGCCAGTGCCTTGATAGAAATAACAGAGAGTAATGTAGATGTTAAGGAGTTCCTTGAAGTTAAGGATACATTATCAGATGAAGACAAAGATGCGATTAAGAAACGCTTTCATGGGCAGGTGATGCCTAAAGGTCGATTCTGTACACGTTGCCACACGAATGAAGAAAAAAGTTATATTCCCTTCAGAAAGCTCGGGTTCTCGGATAGACGTATTCAGGATGTGACTAACCTGAATATTGTTGGTATTGTTGAGAAATATAATGAATTTTATATGCCAGATTTGTTTAATAAGGATATGTCATTGCCAGATATTAAAACCATGGTGGGTGATGGGAAAAAAATAGATGTACCCAGTGAAGAATTACTCGAGGGCCGTGCATGGTGGCGACGTTCAAATGAATCAAAAACAACGGATAAATAATAAGTGCTATAAATTATCACCATGGATCTTCTCCCTGCTTTTCTTGTTGTCGACTACTGTATTTGCTGACAACACTAAAGAGCAAGCCGTAACTAAAATATTAGAAATAACTGATTATGAAGATAGTACACTGGCTTTGCCCAGTGACGTGGCTGTGCTTGATGGAAAAATATATGTAGTGGATGGAGGCAATCATCGAGTGGTTGTTTTTGATATGCAAGGGCGGTATCTGTTTAAGTTCGGTGGCAAGGGTAGTGAAAATGGTCAGATGAATTATCCGGTTGGCATTTCTGCATCTGCTGACAATAGAGTTTTTGTTGCAGACTCTGGTAATTATCGAGTTCAGGTTTTTACTGCCAGGGGACACTTTCAATCTGCATTTAAAATAACAGATGGCAAAAAAAACATACGGCCTGTGGATCTCATTCTACATTCACGTACGGGGCATATATTTTTGACGGGCAGTAATAATCATAGTCTGATGGAATATTCTCATACGGGAAAATTTTTGCGAAAGTGGGGTGGGAACGGTATGAATCAGGGAGAATTTCGTTACCCAGCCACCATCAATGAATTGAATGATGGGCGCATAGCCGTTGTTGATGTGCTTAATTCCCGCGTACAGGTATTTAATCCTGATGGCAGTATTTCCATGGTGGTGAGTGAATGGGGTGTATTACCGGGTCAGCTGGTTAGACCTAAAGGTGTGGCCATTGATAAAAAAGGTAATTTTTATATTTCGGATAGTTATATGAATCTGTTGCAGTCTTTTACTGAAACAGGTGATTTTATTGCGGTGTTGGGTAAAAAAGATAAGTCATCTACACTGGTTACTCCGGTTGGTTTAACAATTTATAAAAACAAATTATTTGTTGTGGAAATGAGGGCTCATCGAGTTTCCGTCTATCAGTTGGTGAACTGATGAATTTCGCATTCAAAAACAAACTATTGAATCAATTCCTGGTATCAGGGTTTTATAGTTTGTTGTTTATTTTATTAATGTCTCAATGGGCTCAGGCCGCTATGCGCTTGCCCTCTGCTAATCGGGAATGTGCCACCTGCCACGTTATGTGGTTGACAGAGTTTAAGCGCGATGATGTAGATACACTGATTCCCTATGACCCTAAGCCGGTTGAGAAAACAGGCAAGCAAGATGCGGCCAGTACCGATGCCATGTGTTTTTCCTGTCATGATGGTTTTGTGCTCGAGTCACGCTTTTTGTGGGAAGATAATAAGCATGCTCACCCGGTGGGTGTGAAGCCATCAAAAAACATCAGCATTCCCATTGTCGATGGTAAAAATCTGTTTCCACTCAATGATGACGGTAAAGTGTATTGCGGCACCTGTCATACGGCCCACGGTGTGGAATGGGGGCAAAAGGATACGGCCATCTTTATGCGAGTGCGTAATCAGCAAGGTCAATTATGCATGTCCTGTCATAAGGATAAAATTAAGGGGCCAAAGCATGGCAGTCACCCACTTAAGCGAAAAATTCAGAAATTGCTCAAACAACCGCCTAAAAGATTAATGGCCGCCGGTGCACAGTTTGCAGAAGATGGCGAGGTTCTGTGTCAGAGTTGTCATAAACCTCATGCGGCACCGGAGAAAAAGCTGTTACTGGTTAAAAATGACAAGTCACAGTTATGCGGTCATTGTCACAGTGATCGCTATGCCATGACGATGAAACAGGCAGGTAGTATGGGTACTCATCCAGTTAATGTAGTACCTAATCAACTGGAGGTGCCAAAAGAGTTGATTAAAGCAGGCGCAAAACTGGGAGCCAAGGGAGAAGTAATTTGTCAGACCTGCCATCGTCCACATGATGCAACACCTGAAACCAGCTTGCTGGTCGCAGAAAATCGTCAGGGAAGTCTGTGTCAGTCATGTCATCTAAGTAAAAATTCGGTGCAGGATAGCAAACATGATATGACCAAAGTCAGGAAGGACAGTCAAAACATGGCTAAACAGCCGGTTACAGAAACTGGTGCCTGTGGGGCCTGTCACTTACCGCACAAAGGCTCGGGGCCGAAGATGTGGGCGCGCAATATTAATAAAGATGAAGAGCCTATGGCCGCTTTATGCCTGAGTTGCCACAGTAAAGAAGGTATCGCTAAAAAACATTCTGTTGGTCAATACAGTCATCCGGTGGGCGTTGATATCAATCGTCTGGGGCATACGGTAAAACTCCCTGCTTATGATAAGGATGGCCGTAAAACCACAGGTAAAACGCAGGGTAAAGTAAGCTGTGCATCCTGTCATGATCCCCATCAGTGGAATCCGCTTGATGCAGATGATAAGGGTGAGCTTGGGAAGCCAGGTAATAATCGAACACGTTTTCTGAGGGTTGCCAATGGTTCTGATGCCGCCCTGTGTAAGAGTTGTCACAATGATAAATGGGAGGTGGCCGGCAGTAAGCATGATATGCGATTTATGGCACCCAAATCAGAAAACAGCCTGGGGCAGAGCGTAGCAAAATCAGGTATCTGTGGTACATGTCATTTGGTACATCATGCTAATGGCCCCAAATTATGGGCAAGGTCAGACTTGCAGGGGCAAGGCACAGGTTATATTGCCTGCACCGGTTGTCATAATAAGAATGGACTGGCCAAACAAAAAGACATCGCTTTATCTCATACGCATCCAATGGACGTACCCATAGATAAACTTGCAATTGAAGTGACTGATAATGGTTGGTTAAGCCGATTACTGAAAGGGCAGTCAATGTTTGATAAGCCTGGAGACCTGCTAAGTCTGCCATTGTACGATCATCGTGGAAAGCCAGCTCAGAAGGGTGGGCGCGTGGGTTGTGGTACCTGTCATGATCCGCACAAATGGTCGCCGCTCAATTATACAAAACCGGAGCATCCAAAAAACCTGGAAGGTGATACCGACAGCAGCTTCTTACGCATAGCGGATCAGGGTAAAAGTCAATTATGCCTGAATTGCCATGTTGAAAAACAGTCTGTTTTATTAACCAAACATGATTTAACCGACGAACCTCAAGATTACATTAGTCGCGCACCGAAAAATAAAATTGATAATGTTAATCAGGGGGCTGTTAGAGGTGTATGTATGCATTGTCATGCGCCGCACAATGTTAAAGGCCCTGCCCTGTGGGGTAGAAGTCAGGGAGATGGTGAAGCACCTATCGCCCGATTATGTGCTGATTGTCACCAAAAAGGCGCGATTGCGGCTGGCAAATTACCCTCAGATCATAGTCATCCGGTAGGCGTCAGCACGGCAAAAGTGACGGATGATTCTCGTATTCCGGTGTTTGACGAAGCGGGCAAGAGGACAGAGCATGATGGTAATGTGGACTGTGCCAGCTGTCATGATCCTCATCAATGGAATCCTGTGAATCCACAATTAAAGAGCCTGCCATTGCTTGAGGAGGATGGGCATACGGCAAATAGCTTCTTACGTTTGCCCGCAAATAAGCAAAGTGATTTGTGTGTGAGCTGTCATGCCGATAAAAAAACCATTAGAGGAACCGATCACGATCTCTCAGTGACTGCGCCCAGCGCCAAAAATGATTTGCAACAGGCGCGCGATGTGTCCGGTTTGTGCGGGCAGTGTCATGTTCCCCATAATGTAACGGAAGAAGCTTACCTTTGGGCAAGGCCGCTAGGTAAAGGCGCTGATCCAGTTGAGCAAAGATGCCGCAGTTGTCATCAGCAGGGGCAGCTGGCCGCAGCAAAAAATCCCACAATAGCCAAGCACTCAGGTTTGATTAATATCTGGTCGCCTGAATTAAGAAAACAAATCAAACAACAGGAAGTGGCGGATATGCCTGCCTTTGATGAGCAGGGGAAACGAGCTGCGTTTGGTAAGATTACCTGTGCTACCTGTCATAATCCGCATCAATGGACTGCCCTCCATCAAAAAACAGGGATAGGGAAAAATCTGGAAGGCGATGCTGAAACCAGTTTTCTTAGAACGGATGACACATCAGGTATTGTTTGTGCAGACTGTCATGGCAAGGATGGTTTGTTCAGGTATAAGTATTTTCATGGTGAAAGTTCGCATAAAAAACACCATATGTTTCGCTAATTATGTATTGAGTCGTTTTTTCAGCAGCAGGTAAGTAGCGGCTATATGTAGTGTATGTTCGATACAATTGATCCTACTCAATGACAGAGTCATTGGGATTTGTTCGAATTAATAAAACAATGGTGGATCGAAGTAAGCAGTGCTGCAGAAAAATCATAATTGTTGCATGCAACAAGCAACCAGGATTGGGTGATCAGATTGCCGTTCATGCAGTAATTTGCACGAAGTTTTATTTAGTGATCTTTCTGCGGCTGATCTGGATGCAATAATTCAGGGGATTTACGAACCAATAGATCATTTCACTTATGAAACAGCTTCTATACTGTACCAGAAAGGCTGTGAAGATAATGCCATTTACACCATTCGTAATGGATTGGTTAAGTAGGTTCGCTATCTTCCTGATGGCAGGGAGCGAATAATCCGTCTGATGAAGGCGACTGATTCTATCGGGCTTGAACGTATTCTTGGAAGACCTTATGGTCATACAGCAATTGCATTACAACCGGTTACCGCATGTCGAATTCCCATTGGTGTGCTATAACAATTAGATGAGGAAAAGCCGCGTTTTTATCGTAAGATAATGGAACGTTGGATAACGGTTTTATTTCAGGCCGATGATCATATTATGATGCTGTTATCTGGTACGGTAAAACAGCGCGTTGTGCGCTTTATTCAGTGGCTGACTGATTATACTGATGCTAAAGATAAATCAACAATGATGTTACTACATGGCAGCGATATGTCGGCAATGTTGAATATTACCCCCGAAAGTGTAAGTCGTATTCTGGCAGAATTAAAACATTTAAATATATTATGTTATCTTGAAGTCGAGCGTTACCAATACTCAAAAAAAGATTTGTTGAAATATACTAATTCAGCTTAAGTGGACTAGCAACTTCATGCATACAAATTTACTAATGTTTAGTCTTTTGGCTGTCTAGACAATTAGTTTTATTGATAAGTCTATTTGTTGTCGTATGATATGCCGCATTATTATAAATATTTCGATCATATGATTTAATAAGGAATCCATAAAAAACATGCTTAAAGATAAAAGAAGGTATTTTTTTCTGGATGTAATAGTCAAGATCTCACTGGCCATTTTTCTTGTTGCTACATTAACTTTGATATTTGTGATGTTGTTTGTGTTTGCAAGTTATGATGGAAGTTATGAGGATTTTATTCGTTCCCAACTGATTACACAGAAAAACATCCAGTTAGCCATGTTGATGTCCGGTTTATTTCTAATAATGGTGACTACACTTATAACATGGCTAATCGGCCTGTATGCAAGTTTTAAAGTTGCAGGGCCATTGTTTCGTTTTTCAGAAAATATTTCTCGCCTTATGGAGAAAAAGGATGGTCGAAATATAAGAAAGGATGATTGCTTTCAGGAACTATCAGTTAGTATGTTGAAGGCTATTGATAAAATGGATTCGCATAAGCAGGAATTAAAACTCAATATTGATCGCTATAGTAAACTGATGGCTGGCTCAAACGGAGAAAATAAAAAAGATGAGTTATTAAAGTCGCTTTGTTGTTTAAAGGATGTTGAATCAAGGATAAAGTTAAGTGACTAAATTTTACCGTCATATTTTGATAGGTATTTTTGTGTCAATAAGTACTGGACTATTGATGGGTGACAATAGGAAACCTTACACTCATCCTGAATCAATGAAGTGTCAACAGTGTCACCTGGCGCAAGGTGAAGTAACAGAAAGAAACGCCCATCAACTTATCAGTGGACAGGAGATTCTTTGTGATTCTTGTCATCAGAATTTGTTAAAAGTCAGTCACCCAAGTGGCTTCAGTCCTGGCAGGAAACTGCCCGATGAATTTCCCCTTGACTGGAAAGGCGAACTCACCTGCAGCAGTTGTCATAATATACACCAACATCAGAATGGCTCTCTTAAGAATCAAAAAGCAGGAAAAGAATTTTGTCTGGCATGTCATGAACCTGTTTTTTTTCAAGCCATGGCTGATAGAGGGCTTTCTATTCGCAATATAGGCCATTCCGGGAATCGGTTGAAAAATAACGCATCTATTGTAGATGTGTATTCAATGCAATGTATGTCTTGTCATGCTAATGAAGGTGATGCTGTTGAAGTGTTCATAAATAGTCGGGGAATAGTCAAACATTCAAGTGGCACAGCTAATCATCCTATAGGCATGTCATATAAAGATGCACAGCTTCGTGGAAGCTATCGCAATGCTTCAGAACTCTCCAGTGATATATTATTGCCAGATGGAAAGGTCAGCTGTGTGTCTTGTCATAATGGGTATGACAGGAAACATGGAGCACTGGTAAAGAGAGATACGCGTACAGCCTTATGTCTAGAGTGTCACAATATGTAGTTTTGTTTTATGGACGATGATAAAGGGTAGTATTATATGACTGATAATAAGAGACACATACACTATATTAATCCAGCTATCCAGAATCGACTTATTATTGGTTTTATTGTTTTTGAAGTTGTTCTGGTGACTTTCATGCTGTATGTGTTTTATATGGATATCAATGGAATTGTTGAAGATAACTTGTATCGTATACATGTTAACAAGACCACGAATATTGAGTTGTTCCTTACCCATCTGTTTAAGGTGGTAGGCGTGTTGCTTATTGTTAATATTCTTACAGCATCAATAGTTGTTTGGTGGTGGCGTCATTATATCAATAGTATTGTTGAGCCACTTGAAAGGCTTATTAAAGCTATAACTAAACTTGATTTAAGTTGGGGTGTAGACGTTTCACATAAGCATGAAGTGATGATAAATATGAATAAATGGTACGCTAAAGAAAAAGAAACTTACCAGAACATCAGAAAATTAGTGGGAGAAATAAGACCAGGTGCCGATGTTGAAATTTATAAGCAGAATGATGAAATTCTTAATAAGATAAAGTTATTTCTATAGTAAATATAAACCGGCTCGCATTCCCATTCCTGGACTATTATCCACCTGAGGACCTTGTTCGCGATCTTAGGCCGAGCTGTATGCCGCCACCAGAATACGCCAGTCGGTGAAGGTCGGCTACGTCACGGTGGCACTTGTTCTCATGGCGCTTTTCTTTAAGGACATACAGGAACGCTTGCCGGTCGTGGTTTCATCTTTTTTTCGTGATCGAGATTGCCGACGTGCTGCCAACGGTGATGTTTGTTGGCTTCACGGGTGCGCTCGGTGTGTTAGCGGGCTCACTGGTCTACGAATGGCTTGCTCGTGTTACGACCAACGCCACATAACAAATCACTGTAGCGGGCGCTGAACGCGGATCGCTGAGTTCTAAGGTTAGGCAAAAGAAGGATATGATAATGATTCTGTCGAAACATCGAATGCTCAAGCTTTTCGTTCTTGTCCCGTTTATTCTGTTGATAACTTCTTGTGCAGCGGGCAACGTACAATTTTCACAAGAAAGCCCAGCCGGTTTCTGGTGGGGCCTTTGGCACGGAATAATTTCAGTTATTAGTCTGATTGTTCATGTTTTCAATGAAAGTGTTGTCGTATATGAAATAGACAATACGGGTGCCTGGTATGATTTTGGTTTTTTACTGGGTGTGATCTTGATCTGGGGTGGGGGTGTCACGCTAGCTGTAAGACTACCAGGAAAAAACAATGTAATAAAGAATGGGAAGAGATTGGTGATAAAGTCGAGAAGAAAGTGATGCGTAAGTTAAAGAAATGGGCCGAAGAAGAGTCTGAAGAATCAGATAAGGAGTGGGAGGAAATTGGCGAAAAAGTTGAGAATAAACTTAAACGTAAAATTCGAGAGTGGGCGGAGAAGGATTGAGAAATATAGGTAATGAAAGGCTAATAGGCACATTAGATCGCTCACTATCATTTGCTGGAACGCAGTCGCTAACGTACCAGTACCCCTTATGTAAACGCCAGGCTAAGGAAAAGCAATGAAAAAGAATATACTCGTCATTCTTGGGCACCCCGACAAAAATAGCTTCTGTGGTTCATTGGCTAAGGCATATATCGATAGTGCAAAGGTAAGCGGTTCAGAAGTTCGTGAACTTCAACTTGGCGAGTTAAAGTTCGACCCAATACTCTGGAATGGTTACAATAAAATCCAGGAACTTGAGCCTGACTTAGTAAAAGCACAAGAGTTCATTCAATGGTCAAATCATATGGTTTTTGTTTACCCTAACTGGTGGGGAGCAATGCCAGCTTTAATGAAGGGCTTTTTTGATCGGGTTTTCCTGCCAGGTTTTGCGTTTAAGTATCGAGGGAATTCTCTACCAGATAAATTACTCATAAAACGTACCGCGCACCTGATGGTAACTATGGATACTCCATCCTGGTATTATCATTGGATATATCGTAGGCCCGGACATAACGAAATGAAAAGAACAATTCTTGAATTTTGTGGCATAAAAGTCGTGAAAATATCAGAGTTTGCTCCAATCAAAGGTTCGAGCCAACAGCAAAGAGAGAAATGGATTGCTATAGCAAAAGACCTTGGTTCAAAAGCCTAAAAATATATAACGGGACATGAAAGGAATATAGTGTCATGAAATTCCTGCGAAGAATTAAATATCTATTGATAGCCATTTTGCTACTTTTCACAACTCCTTTAATACATGCTGATGAACTATCAGGTTACGTTGATCTATTTCTAGGAATGAAGTCAATGGATAGCAGTGATTGGTACAACCTTGATGAGCATTTTGCAATGGGATTTGTAATTGATATCAAAAAAGAATCCAGGCCCGTCAGCCTAGTACTGGAAGTAATTGGGGCAGGTGATAAGTACAATCATGCTGTTCAGGAAGATCTGAGGCACAGTGCAGGGCATTGCCTGGGTGTCAGAAAAATCTTTATTGACGAAGACTCTAAAATTCAACCACTACAGTTATTATGTCTAGCCTGTTTTAGGTCATGTTTAGATATCAGTGTAACCTGACAGCCTTTCACTGGATCCCAGTAACCTGTTTTATTTAAGTATTATCTATCGCCTATTAAGCCATTAATTACTTATTGCCTCCACATCGTTAATTGATTGCATGGGCATGCCTGCATTTTTAGTTATAAAAATACCGGAAAGGCGCGGAGTTTTGGTGTTTTTGCGGGTAAATCTCGGCCACTTAAAAAGCATAATTAAGAAGAAAGTTAAGTATATCGGTGAAGTATATCCTGAATGAATAAGGTTTAGGTGGCCGATATAGTATCGAATCCGTGCAGTTTATAAGTAATTCATGCAATTTATACTACATATGGGGTATAAAACTGAAGAATATGATGAAGTGAAGTACGCAATCCTGCCTAACTGCTCGTTGTTTAGGTATAATGCTCGGCCTTTTATTTTGCACTGGATTTACGTTCCAGCTAGCAGTACAGGTTTATATATGTCACGCATTGTTATTGCTGCCCTATATCATTTTGTTT
>Ga0316209_1001177_pt1 | contig 30324 bp, 25 predicted proteins | sample 6monopyrite_MG_FD_204945 | JGI IMG/M metagenome (GOLD analysis project Ga0316209, IMG submission 204945) | Microbial mat bacterial communities from mineral coupon in-situ incubated in ocean water Damariscotta River, Maine, United States -... | ecosystem: Environmental > Aquatic > Marine >...
TGAATCGTTTGAGTCAGAAGCGGATGATCTGATAAAGCAGTTTAGGGCTAAATCTAAGTAGGTAGTCAGAAACTTTAAAAGCTTTACGAGATTATTTACCACAGAGACACAGAGAGCGCAGAGAAAAGACGGTATATATTGGTGCGTATGAACAAATGCAGGTGTAAATGAATTCACACCTACACAGGGCCTAACGTTACAAATTATTTTCTCTGCGCTCTCTGTGTCTCTGTGGTTCAAGCTTTTGACTTTGTTTTGAAATTTCAAAATAGCCGCTAGCAAAAAGTTAATTTTAGCGACTAAGTTCAAATCATTATTTTTTAACACCATGCAACATCACCCAGTCCTCATCAAATGTCGGTTCATCCATAGTAAAAAATTCACTGTAAGTATTGAGCACAGTCTGTGCCTGTTCTCTTAATATGCCCGACAATACAATGTCTCCGTTCGATTTTGTGTGATGAGCCAGAGTTGGCGCCAGTTCAGCTAAAGGTCCGCTAAGAATGTTGGCTACCACGATATCGTACTGCGCGTCTGCATGAAGTTTGTAATAATCATCTGGAAGATAGGTTTTGATTTTTTGTTGTACATGATTAGTGTCTGCATTATCTGCAGTGGCAATTAATGCCTGTGGGTCAATGTCTACGCCAACAGCCTGTTCAATTCCGAGCATGCATGCTGCGATAGCAAGAATGCCTGAACCACAACCATAATCAAGAATGTTTTGTTGTGTTGTATTCGGCTGGATATTATTGTCCAGCCAGCGTAAACATAGTGATGTGGTTGGATGGGTGCCCGTACCAAATGCCAGTCCAGGGTCCAGTCGAAGATTAACTGCTTCCGGTTCAGGCGGATCAATATGTAATGGACATATCCACAATCGTTGGCCAAATTGCATAGCATGAAAATGTTCCATCCAGGCACGTGTCCAGTTTTGGTCTTGTAAAATTTCTGTGGTGTGAGTGAACTCGATATTGTTAAGACAGCGCTTGATGGTTGTTAGCAACATCGGCTCATTGTCTTCAAAGTTAAACAGGCCAGTCAGAATAACTGTATTCCATACAGGTGTTTCATTTGGCCCGGGTTCAAGAATAGGCTGGTCTGCTGCATCGGTTAAGGTAACCGTTTGAGCGCCTGCGGTAAACAGACAATCTTCTGTCTCCTCGGCATGGTTTTTTGTGGTGCTAATTGCTATTTGAAGCCAGCTCATGTTTTCATTTCCATATAAGAATGTTAAAGGGTTCTTATGGTGTTTTTTGCCAAGGAGGTGTAGCCTAAGCCTAGTTGTATGTAATTAAAAGGATTGTTTCTATGGATGTGCAAGCTTATCAAAATGCGAAGAATGCGCTTAAGGATAAAGATTATAAAGCTGCTGAGCGTGCTTTTAAAATAACACTTGAATCAATAGATGAACACGATGAGTTATACAACAGTGTGTTATCTAATTATGGCCTGACTCGGGTGTTAAATTCAGACGGTAATGGCCTGCTGTTATGTCGTGATGCCGCGAGTAATGAAGTATTTGATGGAGAGGTGTTTTTAAATCTGGCCTGTGCTGAATGGCACAGTAATAATCGAAAGCGTGCAGTTGATGCGGTTCGACGAGGCGTAAAAATTGCGCCTGATCATAAGCAGATAAATCGAGCCTGCGCAAAACTGGATTGTCGTAAAAAATGTTGTTTCTCTTTTTTACCGCGTGGCCATAAACTTAATCGATTGTTTGGTCGTATGTGCAGGCGTCCAGGCGCGATGACTACTGTTCATAGTTTGTTGTATTAGTTGTGTCCAGATTATTATTTCGAACGCCTGCCTTGTAAAAACAAATTAACTCTAATATCGTTCTTATAGTGTAAAATCTCGTCTGGGAGTTGGCCAGGCAATCGCGCCATAATGTTTCGGCATTTTGGGGAGGAAAGTCCGGGCTCCATAGGACAGAGTGCCAGGTAACGCCTGGGGGGTGAAAGCCTACGGAAAGTGCAGCAGAAAATAAACCGCCAGTGCTTGTTTTCAGGCACGGGTAAGGGTGAAATGGTGCGGTAAGAGCGCACCGCGCAACGGGTAACCGCTTGTGGCATGGTAAACCCCACTCGGAGCAAGACCAAATAGGGGAACATAATGCGTGGTCCGCGCTGTTCCCGGGTAGGTTGCTTGAGGTGCATGGTGACATGTATCCAGATGAATGATTGTCCACGACAGAACCCGGCTTATCGGCTGGCTCCCTTTTTTTCTTTTTTTAGCTGTACCAGATCATTGGGATAGGTGTTTGGTGCCGTTCTTTCTTTTTTTGTTCTAGCTTAGCGATATCGTTATCTGTAGGAGCGGAATCTTGTTCCGCGATTCTCTTGTTTGTTTACTTTTGGTTAGGTTTTGAATTCCCAGCTAATGGGATGGATGTTCAGTACAGTTCATTTGTTTTTCTTACTCTAGCTTAGCGGTACTCGCACCGCGGGCGAGTTACTTTTTGGCTACAGCCCCAAAAAGTAACCAAAAAAGGCCGCCCCGAATCGTTTGCCCTCGGCAATTGCTCCTGCATTGCTCTACTACCGTCCATCCATGGACATATGCGGGTGCCTGAATTTGAACTCATTGCCAACGCGCCCGGTCTGATGCGCCATCCGGGCGCACAGACCTAAATTCGCCGTCCATGGCGAATTTGCGCTACCAATGAGTTCAAATTCAGCAAACGAAGAGGGGAGCAAGTCAAAAGCAAAAAACCAAGCCCAGAACAAACTACAAAAGCAGTCGATTAATTCCTCTGTCATTCCCGAATGTTTCTATTGGGAATCCAGCCCCTAATAAACGCACAAAACCTCTGGATCCCCGATAGAAACATTCGGGGATGACAGCAAAGAATGATGGTTTTCAGAATAAACACCCAAGCCCAATTAATACACCGCTTTTGACTTTGACCTTCCTCCCACCTTAGCAAGCCATTGAAGCCTGGCCGTTATCATGGGCCTTCTGCCCCAGCCTGTCTGAGCGTTTTTCTGCGAGTTCTGGGGCAGCATGATAACGGCCAGGCTTCAATGGGAACCCCTGCGTCTTTTGCAGGGGCGCAGCTGACGTGGCGGCATTTTCTGGTTACTCTTTTTTGCTGCTGAAAAAGAGTAACTCGCCCGCGGTGCGAGTACCGCTAAGCTTAAGTAAGAAAAGAGAGGGCTGTACCAAACACCAAACTCAATAGCTGGGAATCCAAACTCCCGCCAGAAAAGCGCAAAGAACTAACCAAACTTAAAGTAAATTCTAACTTACATGAGCAAGTTAATGAATTAAATAGCATATCCTCTATTAGATATTCCTGTTTTTCTTAAATATTAGCTAAGTCGCTGTCAACTATAGAAATTTCTAACTTTGAAGGTACAAAAACGCTTGACATAAGGTGGTCACAATACCTATAGTGTCAATAAGTGGGGGAAAGTGGGGAATTGTGGTTTTTTGTATTAACTCAATCCCTATCTCCGGATGAATTGGCCTCAAGAGGCCTGTTAAGCAAGCAATTAATATAGCAACTGGAAACAATAATAACAAATGCAGTTCCGAGGGATCAACAATATTTCAGTAGACGCCAAAGGCAGAATGGCTATGCCTGCGCGCTATCGCGAGCGCTTGCTTGAAAGTTGCGGTGGGCGTCTGGTTGTGACGGTTGATCGCGATCATTGTTTGTTGGTCTATCCACTTCCTGAATGGGAAATCATTGAGGCTAAATTAAACGATCTGCCCAGTCTGAATAATCAGGCTCGTCTGTTACAGCGTTTATTGATAGGTCATGCAACCGAGCTTGATATGGATGCGCAGGGTCGGATTTTATTGCCAGCTATGTTGCGCGACTTTGCCGGCCTGAAGAAAAAAGCGGTTTTGATTGGTCAGGGTAAGAAATTTGAGATCTGGGACGAAGGAACCTGGAATGATAGTCAGGAAGAGTGGGTGGCAGCGGTACAGGCTGATGACGGTGAGCTCCCGGCAGCATTAGAAGAACTGTCGCTCTAATAAATGGGCGACTTTAATCATCAGTCAGTGCTTTTGGATGAAGCGCTGGAGTCGCTGAATATTCATCCATCAGGTATTTATATTGATGCAACATTTGGTCGCGGCGGTCATAGCCGGGCCATATTGCAGCAGTTAGACGAAAACGGGCGATTGATTGCTTTTGATCAGGATCCTGAAGCGGTGGCTTTCGCCGAGCAGCAATTTGCAGGTGAGCCACGTTTGACGATTGAACACTGTAACTTTAATCAGGTGGCAGATGTGATAGAGCAATATGGCCTGAAAGAAAAAATTGATGGCGTGTTGATGGACTTAGGTGTTTCATCTCCACAGCTGGATGACGCAGAACGAGGATTTAGTTTTTTGCGTTCAGGACCGTTGGATATGCGTATGGATACCAGTCAGGGAGAAACAGCCAGACAATGGCTGGCCAGAGTTAAACCGGCAGACTTAATAAATGTGCTCAAAAGATACGGCGAAGAAAAATTCGCCAAACGAATTGCGACAGCCATTGTTGAGACGCGTGCCGAACGCGAAATTACCGAGACCGGTGATCTGGCTGAAATCATTTCAAATGCAATTCCAGTAAAAGAAAAACATAAGCATCCTGCAACGCGAAGTTTTCAGGCGATTCGTATTTATATTAACGAAGAGTTGCGAGCGATAGAGCAGGGTTTGCAAGGTGCGGTTTCAGTTTTGGCGAAAGGCGGGCGTTTATCTGTTATTAGTTTCCATTCGCTGGAAGACAGAATTGTTAAACGTTTTATGCGAGATGTTTCCAGTCGACCAAAGTTGCCGGCTGGGTTACCTGTTATGGAAGCGGATATAGAAGTGCCTTATCGACTGGTTGGAAAACCAGTTGTTGCGGGTGAGCGGGAACTAAAAGTTAATCCAAGAGCAAGAAGTGCGCGGTTACGGGTACTGGAGAGGCGAATATGAACGAGAGGCAGCGCATATTATTAATCGTTACGCTTTTGTTTAGTTTTGTTTTGGGGTCGGCGATCATGCTGGTTTATAGCAAGCACCAGAGTCGAAAGCTTTTTGTTGAGTTGCAGCAGTTAAAACATGAGGTCGATGCCTTGAATACAGAATGGAGTCAGTTGCAGTTGGAGCAAAGCGCCTGGTCGGGTCATGGGCGTATTGAGCGAGTAGCAAGAAAACGTTTGACCATGGTCATGCCAGATTCTTCTGATGTAGTTTTTGTGAGACAGTAATAAATTGATAAAGTCATATAGACAAAATCAAAGTAAATCGCAACGCGCGCGCTCTGAGTCATCGATGGTATGGCGACGTTTATCTGCGGTTGTGGTTTTTGTGTTGTTAGTAACTGTATTGATTGGTAAAACACTTGATATGCAAATTTTGCATAGTGAGTTTTTTGAACAGCAAGGTGATGCGCGTCAACTGCGTACTGTTGCAATCTCTGCGCACCGCGGTGATATCGTTGATAGAAATGGCGAGCCATTTGCAGTCAGTGCGCCGGTAAATAGTGTCTGGTTGAATCCTAAAGTTGCTGTCAGTCATCTGGATGAGCTGGCTAGCGTAGCAAAATTACTATCCATCGATGTCATTAGTCTGAAAGAAAAAATTAAACGAAATATCCATCGTGAATTTCTATATCTTAAACGCCATGCGTCGCCTGAGTTGGCCGAGCAAGTCATGGCATTGCAAGTGCCGGGTGTTGCCCTGTTAAATGAGTATCGTCGTTATTACCCCAGTGGTGAAGTGGCTGCTCACATAGTAGGTTTTTCAGACATTGATGATAACGGTCAGGAAGGTATTGAGTTAGCGTTTAATGAATGGTTAAAAGGTATACCGGGTAAAAAACGTATTATTCGTGATCGTCTGGGTCGTGCTTTCGATGACGTTGAGCGGATTAAGTCTGCCGAACCAGGCAAGGCAATAAAGTTAAGTATCGATAAAAGATTGCAGTACGTTACGTATCGCACATTGAAAGCGGCGGTATTAAAACATAATGCCGTGGCCGGCTCAGCTGTTGTGCTCGACGTGCGCACCGGAGAAGTGTTGGCGATGGCGAACCAGCCTTCATTTAATGTAAATGATCGTCGTCAGCTACAGCCACAGGCCATTCGAAACCGAGCTGTTACTGATGTGTTCGAACCCGGTTCAACGATGAAGCCGCTTACTATTGCAGCTGCTTTGGAAAGTGGTCGTTGGAAACCATTTTATAAAGTTGAAACTGGGCCGGGTTATATGTCGGTGAAGGGCAACATGATTCGTGATCATAAAAATTATGGTGATCTGGATGTGGGTGGAGTACTGGAAAAATCCAGCAATGTTGGTATTGCCAAAATTGCTTTAGCAATGGACGCCGCACAGCAGTGGTCAATGTATCAAAAGTTAGGTTTCGGTGCGGTTACTGGTAGTGGTTTTCCTGGTGAAGCCGGTGGCCAGTTATCTTTAAATGCCTTGAATAATGATTTTGAAAGAGCTTCGTTAGCATTTGGCTATGGTGTCTCGGTAACGCCTTTGCAGTTAGCGCATGCTTATACAGCCATTGCGGCAGATGGCGTGTTACGCCCGGTTAGTTTTTTGCACGACGAAGAAAAAGCGGGTGAGTCGGTAGCAGGGCAGAGAGTCATGTCTGCTGAAACAGCACGTGCTGTTCGTAAGATGATGCAACGAGTTGTATCAGATAAAGGTACGGGTAAACGTGCTGATGTGGCGAATTATTCAGTAGCCGGTAAGACCGGTACGGTGCATAAATTTATTGCGGGCGGTTATGCAGAAGATCGTTACCTGTCAATTTTTGCCGGTATGGTTCCAGCTGACAAACCAGAGCTGGTTATGGTTGTAATGATTGATGAGCCGAGAAACGGTGAGCACTTTGGTGGTCTGGTTGCGGCGCCAGTGTTTAGTCAAGTGATGTCTGGTGCGATGCGTTTATTAGATATCGCGCCTGATGAGATTTCAAAAAAACAATTAATGAATGCTGATGGAATGCCATCGCAGTCCATTACGGTTAAAGGTGGCAGGGCATAATGATGCAAAATGAAATTGCATTAGATTATTTACTCGAGGGTTTTATCGATGATGCCTTGATTGATCAGTGTCGTGGTATTACAGTCAATGCGATTGTGCAGGATAATCGCAAAGCACGAAGTGGCAATTTATTCATTGCGCATCAGGGTTATAACACGCATGGATTGTTGTATGCGCAAGACGCAGTAGCAAAAGGCGTTACCGTTATTTTGTGGGATGGTGATCTTGAAAACAGAAACGAAATTCTTGATTCCATTTCCAATAAAGTTTTATGTATTCAGTGTGACAACCTTAAGCATAAAGTCGGTTCTATCGCTTCACGTTATTACGAACAGCCATCATTGTCTTTAAATGTAATTGGTGTAACGGGTACGGATGGTAAAACTTCGATTGCACATTTTCTTGCGCAATGTCTGGATGCCTATGATGTGCACTGTGGTGTTTTGGGTACGCTGGGTAACGGATTTATCAATGATTTGCATCCAACAGGTCTAACGACGGTTGATGCCTTACTGGTGCAGAAAACACTGGCTGATATCCAACAAGCTGGTGCAAGGCATGTGGTAATGGAAGTCTCGTCTCATGGTCTGGATCAGGGGCGAGTAAATGGTGTTGCATTCACCACGGCGGTGCTTAGTAATATGGCAGCTGATCATCTTGATTATCATGGCACGGTAGATAATTATGCTGCAGCTAAAAGACGTTTGTTTTACACACCAGGGTTAGGCTCTGCTGTTATTAATCTTGACGATGAATTTGGCAGGTCGCTGGCAAAAGAAGTGCGTGAGCACGTGTGTGTCTGGGGTTACAGTCTTGAAAAAGATGTCTCAAAATACCAGGACTATGCAGATTACTTTGTAAATGCCCAGGAGATAAAACCCTTTGATCGTGGGACTCACTTATCAGTTTTAACGCCTGGTGGTGAGGCTTGTTTTGATATTCCACTGCTCGGTCGTTTTAATGTTTCAAATGCGCTTGCAGTGCTATCAACATTGCTGGTCAGTCAGTTTTCATTAGAGCATTCAATTAGTAGCCTGACAGCCGTTCGTTCAGTTGATGGTCGTGTCGAAATTATCGCTGAAGATGATAAACCTGTGGTGGTGGTTGATTATGCACATACCGAGCAGGGGTTGACCGCTGTTGGTCGTTCTATGCGTGATCATTTTAAGGGCAAAATCTGGTGTGTATTTGGTTGTGGCGGAGATCGTGATCGCAGTAAGCGACCGCTAATGGCAAAAGCCGCAGAAAGTTTTGCCGATAAAGTTATTGTTACAACCGATAATCCACGCCATGAAGATCCGCAAAGTATTATCGATGAAGTGGTAACCGGTTTTTCCTCTATGGATAACGTTGAAGTTATTCTTGATCGCAGGCAGGCAATTGATGTCGCCATTTCAAATGCTCAGCCCGGTGATGTGGTATTGCTTGCAGGTAAAGGTCATGAGACCAGCCAGATAGTGGGTGATGTGCATATCGCTTTTGATGATCGTCGCGTTGCTCGTGAATTTTTAACCGCCAGAGAAAGTGGAGTGCTTGCGTGATGATGATGTCACAAATAGCGCAGGCACTGGATGCAACATTGTATGGCAATGATGTGTTGATGACGGGCGTGTCAAAAGATACGCGTGATATTCATGCCGGTGATCTTTACGTGGCATTAAAGGGTGAGCGTTTTGATGGTCATCAATTTGTTGAGAATGCTAATTCGGCTGGTGCGGTTGGTGCGTTGGTAAGTGATCTTCAATTAGATGAAAAAATACAGAAAATGCCACAGGTGCAAGTCGGTGACACACGTATAGCGCTTGGTCAACTAGCGGCTTACTGGTGTAAGTTGTGGCGACAAAAATCCTTAACCGGAAAAATGATCGGTATTACAGGTAGTAACGGTAAAACTTCAGTCAAAGAAATGTGTGGAAAGATTCTTGCTGATTATGCCGGTGACTCTGCCGTGTTAGCGACAAAAGGTAATCTAAATAACGATATTGGATTGCCAATGATGCTGCTTGAGTTGCAGGAGCAGCATCAGTTTGCTGTGATTGAAATGGGTGCAAACCATGTTGGCGAAATAGACTATCTGACATCAATTGCATTGCCTGATGTTGCTATCGTAAATAATGTTGGTCCGGCACATCTCGAAGGATTTGGCTCGTTGGAGAATACGGCTAATGCAAAAGCCGAAATTTTTAATGGTCTGCCTGAAAATGGCATCGCAGTGATAAATCTTGATGATAATTTCACTCCGGTTTGGCAGCGGATTTGTGCCAATAAAAATATCTGCAGTTTTTCAATGAATGATTCGAACGCGAGTGTGTACGCAAAACACATTACTGATAATAGATACCTGATAGTTGCTAATGGTTCAGAAGCTGAGCTGTCGTTGAAAGTGCCCGGCAAACATAATGTGATGAATGCGCTTGCAGCCACGGCTGCAACCTTATCTGTTGGTGTTTCGTTATCGTCTATCGTTGCTTCATTGTCTGAGTTTGAAAATATTCAAGGTCGTTTGACTGTGACTGTTTCTGATACGGGTTATCGTGTTATTGATGATACATATAATGCCAATCCGTTTTCAGTTTCTGCTGCAATTGATGTGTTGACCGAGCAATCAGGTAATCGAATTCTGGTTCTAGGCGATATGGGCGAGCTTGGTGAAAGTGCAAAAGATCTGCATGCTGACGTTGGTCGTAAAAGTAGGGAAGCAGGTGTGGATAGCTTGTATGCTACGGGCGAGTTAAGCGCGAACACAGTCGAGGCGTTTGGAGAAAATGGTTTTTATTACGAAACCAAAAAAGAATTAATAAATGCTCTACAGGAAAAGTTAACAAAAAACGATGTTGTTTTAGTTAAAGGTTCTCGCAGTGCGGCTATGGAGGAAGTAGTTGAACGGATATTAACCCGCAAAAATAATAACAAGAGGGTGAACTAATGTTTTTAACATTAGCTGAATATCTACAACAATATGAAAGTGGTTTTGCCGTTTTTCAATATATTACTTTACGTGCCATTCTTGGCACCATTACCGCACTGGTTTTATCTCTTGTGATTGGTCCTTACATGATCCGTAAATTGTCCAGTTATAAAATTGGTCAACAGGTACGTGATGATGGACCGCAGTCACATCTTTCAAAAGCCGGCACGCCTACTATGGGTGGTGCGCTTATTCTCGTGTCAATTGCCATAAGTACTCTATTATGGAGCGACCTTGCCAGCGAAAAAGTCTGGGTGGTACTAGGCGTTACTCTGTCATTTGGTTTGATTGGCGGTGTCGATGATTACAAAAAACTGGTCTATGGCAACTCAAAAGGTATTTCAGGGAAAACCAAATATTTTTGGCAAACAGTTTTTGGCTTGGCTGCAGCTTATTTTGTATTTATCAGCGCAAAAACACCAGTTGAAACGACAATGATCGTGCCATTTTTGAAAGACGTTTTAATTCCACTGGGCGAAATATTTATGGGTGGCGCTTTTGTTGTGCTTGCTTATTTAGTCATCGTAGGAAGCAGTAATGCGGTTAACCTGACTGATGGATTAGATGGTCTTGCGATTATGCCAACGGTTATGGTTGCCGGCGCTCTGGGTGTGTTTGCTTATCTAACCGGTCACTCCACATTCGCAAATTACCTTGGTATTCCTTATGTTTCTGGTGTGGGTGAATTAACTATTTTTTGCGGTGCACTGGTCGGTGCCGGTCTTGGTTTTCTCTGGTTCAATACATACCCGGCAATGGTTTTTATGGGGGATATCGGTGCATTAGCTTTAGGCGCGGCATTGGGTATTGTTGCCATTTATGTGAGACAGGAACTGGTGTTGGTCATTATGGGTGGCGTGTTTGTTATGGAAACCGTGTCAGTTATTTTGCAGGTCGGTTCGTTCAAATTGACAGGTAAACGAATCTTCAGAATGGCGCCGATTCATCACCATTTTGAATTGAAGGGTTGGCCAGAGCCTCGCGTTATTGTGCGTTTCTGGATTATTACGGTGGTGTTAGTGCTCGTTGGGCTGGCATCGTTGAAAGTTAGATAGTTTATTTTTTAAGAGTATGAGTGCTTTGAATACAATGACTGCTAAATCCGAACAAACTGTTTATACATTAGTCGTAGGGCTAGGTAAAACCGGTTTGTCTGTTGTGCGCTATTTGCGCGCAATAGGTGAGGCTGTGATTGTTGTTGATAGTCGTGATCTGCCTCCAGGCCTGTCGATTATTAAAAATGAATTCCCGGATATCGAATGTTACACCGGTGGTTTTGATATTGATCTATTTACAGGTGCTCATCGTATTGTCGTCAGTCCAGGTGTGGCACTGTCTGAGCCCGCGCTGATCGAAGCAAGGAAACAAAATATCGAAATTATTGGTGATATCGATTTATTTGCACATGAAGTGACAGCACCCGTTATCGGTATTACAGGTTCGAACGGAAAATCGACAGTCACTACATTATTAACCTTAATGGCATCACAGTCAGGAAGAAATGCCGTTGCCAGCGGTAACATCGGTTTGCCTGTATTGGATGCATTAGATGATGATGTGGATTTATATGTGCTTGAGTTATCCAGTTTTCAATTAGAAAGTTTGCAACACTTGCCGATGAAGGCCGCGGTCGTATTAAACATTAGCGCGGATCATCTGGACCGATATGAAAATATTGCTGCTTACGCGATGAGTAAGCAGGTTATTTATGAAAATGCCGAAGTGTTGGTATTGAATAAAGATGATGCGCTGGCAAATTATTCTGAAGCAGGGCATTACACAAACGCATCCGGCAAGCAAATTAAGTTCACTGTAAACAAACCTGATGAAAATGAATTCGGTGTATGTAAGAAAGGTGATGAAGAATATTTATGTTTTGGTAAAAAAACATTAATCGCTGGAGATCAGTTAAAAATAAAAGGGTCGCATAATATTCAGAATGCACTGGCGGCGCTTGCATTGGGATTTGCGAGTGGTCTGGCAATAGGGGATATGATCGAGACGCTAAAAGTATTTAAAGGCTTGCCTCACCGTGCGCAATTTGTTGCTGAAATAGCAGGTGTTAACTGGATAAATGACTCCAAAGCCACCAATGTCGGCGCTGCTGTTGCCGCGCTTACAGGCATACCTGGTAAACATGTTTTAATCGCAGGTGGTGATGCGAAGGGTGCTGACTTTTCAGAATTGGCAGATATAGTGCAGCGACATTGCCGCGCTGTTGTCCTGATTGGTAAAGATGCAAAAAAAATTGAAGCTGTATTGCCAGCTGGTTTGAATGTCGAAAGTGCAGTGGACATGAAAAGTGCTGTTCGAGCTGCGGCAAAACTGGCGCAAGCGGGTGATAATGTTTTACTGGCGCCAGCATGCGCCAGTTTTGATATGTTTGAAAATTTTGAACATCGTGGTGAAGTGTTTATTGAGTCAGTCGAAGCGCTACGGCAAGAGGTGGTCTTGTGAGTGTGGCTGCTGACATGGTTTCAAAAATGCAATCACTTCCCGCCAGTGGAAAAGGTTTGTTCAGTGGTTTTAATTTCGGTATTAATTTTAAGATTGATCTCGATGATTTCGATCCGGTAATCAGTATTGTGTTTGTTGCCTTGTTAACAATCGGGCTGATTATGGTGGCATCGTCTTCTATCAGCGTTGCCGATAGAAATTTTTCTAATCCATTTTACTATTTTCAACGTCAGCTAATTTTTATCGCAATGGGTGTGCTTGCAGCGATAATTATTTTCAAAATTCGATTAGTGCAATGGGAAAAATCTGGCATGGCTTTATTGCTATTTGCTTTATTCCTGTTAGTGCTTGTTTTGATGCCGGGAGTCGGTAAAACAGTCAACGGGAGTACTCGCTGGTTGCCTTTGGGGCTAATCAATTTGCAGGTATCTGAGCTGGTTAAATTGTTTTTGGTTATTTACGTTGCTGGTTACCTGGTGCGACATGGTGATGCCGTACGTAGCTCTCTGGTTGGTTTTTTGAAACCAATGATGATGGTCGGTATTGCTGGACTGTTGTTATTACTTGAACCTGATTTTGGTGCCACAGTTGTCATTATGGGTACTGTGTTAGGTATGACGTTTTTAGCCGGCGCACGTTTTACACAATTTATTGCTTTTGTCTTTATGTTCGCCTGCGCAGCAATGATGTTGATTGTGACATCACCTTATCGCATGCAGCGTTTAACCTCATTCGCGAATCCATGGGCGGATCCGTTTGATACCGGTTTCCAGCTAACACAATCGTTAATCGCGATTGGTACAGGTGGTTGGTTTGGTACGGGTCTGGGTGGTAGCGTACAGAAGCTATTTTATCTACCTGAAGCGCACACTGACTTTTTATTTGCAGTGCTTTCAGAAGAATTAGGTTTTATCGGTGTGACGATAGTAATCGCACTGTTTAGCGCATTGTTTTTCAGAGCAATGAAAATTGCAGCGCAGGCAGAAGCCGTCGGTAATTATTTTGCTGCTTATATGGCTTATGGCATTGGTATCTGGCTTTCAATGCAGGCTGTTATTAATATGGCTGTGAATGTTGGCCTGTTGCCAACGAAAGGTTTGACGCTGCCATTGATGAGTTATGGTGGCAGTAGCCTGATTGTATGCTGTATGGCCATTGGTTTGTTATTACGCATTAACTATGAAACCAGCGGTGCTGTAAAGCAGGCTAGAAAACAGTCCGGCAGAAAACAGGGCGGTCGTAAAAATTCCAGGAAAACGGCAGCAGCCAAATTTAAACGAGGTGCATTATTATGATAAATGCACGCCCGGTTTTAATTATGGCTGGTGGCACAGGTGGTCATGTGTTCCCGGCACTGGCTGTTGCTGATGAATTGCAATCGCGCGGTATTCCAGTCGTCTGGTTGGGTACACGTGCAGGTATTGAATCCAGGTTGGTTCCGCAGGCTGGTTACCCGATCGAATGGATGAGTATTACGGGTCTGCGAGGTAAAAATACATTAACTTTATTTCTTGCTCCGTTACGAATTGTCATGGCTTGCTGGCAAGCTTTAGTTGTACTATTCAAACGTAAGCCCTGTGCTGTTCTCGGTATGGGTGGATTTGCTTCAGGTCCGGGTGGTTTGATGGCGTGGTTAATTCGTAAGCCACTCATTGTTCATGAGCAAAATGCGATTGCTGGCCTGACAAATAAAATTCTTGCCAGGCTTTCTACTGTGGTATTACAGGCGTTTCCGTCGGCATTTAAACGCGGTGTAACTCTGGGCAATCCCGTCAGGCAGTCAATTTGTGATATAGAAAAACCGGAAACACGTTATTCAAGAAATCAGCGTGATAAACAGTCGAATCGACTTCGTTTATTAATTATAGGTGGAAGTTTAGGCGCTGCGAAATTAAATGAAGTTGTACCTCAGGCTTTGCAAAAAATTGATAAAGATAGACGACCTGAAGTTATCCATCAAACGGGTTTGAAAAATATTGAGTCGGCTAAATCTTTTTATAGTGAAGCAGGCGTCGATGCAAAAGTAGAAGCATTTATTGATGATATGGCATCAGTGTACGAATGGGCTGATCTGGTAATTTGTCGTTCAGGTGCGATGACCGTATTTGAATTAGCTGCAGTCGGTATTGCCTCGGTATTAGTGCCATACCCTTATGCGGTTGATGATCATCAAACGTTTAATGCGAAATACCTGGAAGATGCAGGCGCAGCAATTATCAAACAACAAGATGAATTAACATCAGATAGTCTGGTCGAAATTATCAATGACTTTGATAACAACCGTGCAAAATTAATCGATATGGCTGTGGCTGCGCGCAAACTGGCTATACCTGATTCAGCTAAAAATATTGCTGATGCCTGCCTGGCTGCGGGAGGTATTGCCTGATGTCTGCAGTGCAAAATAATAATGACAACAGCCATGAAAATTTCATGCGACGAATCCGAAAAGTTCACTTTGTTGGTATTGGTGGCGCTGGCATGAGCGGTATCGCTGATGTAATGAATACTCTGGGATACCAGGTGAGTGGTTCAGATATTGCAGATAATGCTGTCACGCAACGCCTGGAAAAACTGGGTGTAACGATTCACCATTCACATGATGCTGGCAATGTCAGTGAAGTTGACGTTGTTGTGACATCAACCGCTATCAAAAAAAGTAATGATGAAGTAAAGGCGGCTAAAAAACTAAGAATTCCGATTGTGCCGCGTGCGGAAATGTTAGCGGAATTAATGCGCTTCAGCCATGGTATAGCCGTTGCGGGTACGCATGGTAAAACCACAACAACATCACTAGTGACATGTGTGCTGGAAGAAGCAGGTTTGGATCCGACCTACGTAATTGGTGGCAAACTGAATAGTTCAGCAACTCATGCGCGTTTAGGTAGTGGAAAATATTTGGTGGCTGAAGCAGATGAAAGCGATGCGTCGTTCCTGTATCTGCAGCCTATGATCGCAATCGTAACCAATGTTGACGCCGATCACCTTCCAACTTACGGAGGCGACTTTTCGCGCTTAAAACAAGCCTTTGTTGAGTTCTTGCACCATCTTCCGTTTTACGGATTAGCTGTTGTTTGTGTCGAAGATGATGAAGTCCGCAGCTTGCTTCCAGAAATTACACGTCCTGTTATTCGATACGGTATCGAATTTGATGCAGATGTTTGTGCGTCAAATATTCGTTACCAGGGTACGCAGAGTGTTTTTGATGTGATGTTGCCGGAAGCTGATAAACCCTTTGAAGTAACTTTGAATATGCCAGGGCGACATAACGTTTTAAATGCACTGGCAGCGATATGTGTTGCGCATGAGTTAGGAGTTTCTGCGACGGATATGCAATCGGCATTATCCGGTTTTGAAGGCATTGGTCGTCGTATGCATGCATACGGTGATATTAAAGTGCAAAACGGTTTTGTCACATTAATTGATGATTATGCGCATCACCCTACTGAAGTTGCGGCTTCATTAAGTGCGACTAAAAATGCATGGCCAGATAAAAGAGTGGTTGCCATTTTTCAGCCGCATCGTTACACACGGACACGTGACCTGTTTGAAGATTTTTCAAAGGTACTAGCTGAATGTGATGTATTGGTTCTGACAGAAGTTTTTTCTGCTGGTGAAGAGTTGATTGCAGGTGCCGATGGGCGTGCATTGTGTGCAGCCATTCGTGCACGTGGAAAAGTGAATCCAATATTTATCGAAGATGTCGAGCAATTAGACGAAGACCTGCAATCAATTTTACAGGATGGCGATCTGGTGTTAACCATGGGTGCCGGTAGCATCGGACGTGTGGCCTCCAACTTAAAAGCAACGCTGGAAGCCGGGTCATGAACATTATGACTAATGTAAACGACATAATTATTAAACAAAATGAGCCGATGTCCAGGCATACAAGCTGGCGCACAGGTGGTGTGGCTAAACAATATGTTGAAGCAAGCTCGTTAACTGCGCTGGCTTCTTTTATTGCTACTCTACCTGATGGTGAAAAATTATTATGGATAGGTTTGGGCAGTAATACATTGGTACGTGATGGCGGTTTTGACGGTACCGTTATAGCTACGCAGGGCGTGATAACGCAACTGGAAATGCTGGATAAAACGACTGTGTATGTTGGTGCTGGCGTTGCGAGTGCAAAACTTGCTCGTTTTTGCAGTAAGAATGAATTACATGGCGCAGAATTTTTCGCGGGTATTCCAGGGTTGGTTGGTGGCGCACTAGCGATGAATGCCGGTGCTTTTGGCGGTGAGACCTGGCCGTTGATTATTGAAGTTGAAACCATCAATCGAAAAGGTGAAATCCAGACACGTCAAGCCAGTGAATTTGATTTTGATTATCGCCATGTTGATGGGCCTAAAGATGAATGGTTTGTCAGTGCCACGCTTAAGTTGCAAAAAAGGGTTGATCAGCCGCAGGACAATATTGTCGACATCAAACAAATGCTGGCTAAACGCAGTGCCTCGCAACCAACAGGTGTAGCAAGTTGCGGTTCAGTATTCAGGAATCCTGAAGGTGATTACGCGGCAAGATTAATTGAAGCTTGTGCTTTAAAAGGTAAGCGTATTGGTGGTGCAATAGTTTCTGAAAAGCATGCCAATTTCATTATCAATGAAAATAATGCTAGCGCACAGGATATTGAATCATTAATTAAATTAATACAGCAGACGGTAAAAGAGAAACAGGGTGTTGTTTTGCAGCCTGAAGTGAGAATAGTTGGAGAACAAGTGTGACAGCACGTGCATCACAATTAAGTAAAAGAGAATTGGGCAAAGTGGCTGTGCTGATGGGCGGTCTTTCTGCTGAGCGTGAAATTTCATTGCTCAGTGGCGGCGCTGTATTGGCATCATTAAAAAATAGCGGTATTAATGCGTATGGTGTTGATGTTGGTGAAGATATTGTCAATGAATTAATTGATGGTAATTATCATCAGGCTTTTATCATTCTTCATGGTCGCGGTGGGGAAGACGGTACGATTCAGGGCTTACTGGAAACCATGCGACTACCGTATACAGGATCGGGTGTAATGGCTTCGTCAATCGCGATGGATAAGTTAAAGACCAAGCAAATATGGATGGCGATGGGATTGCCTACACCTGAATTTCACATCCTTGATTCGCTACAGAGTTGTGAGCAGGCACTGGATATATTGGGATTACCGCTGATTATTAAACCGGTATTAGAAGGTTCCAGTATTGGTATGAGTAAAGTGGAAAGCAGTGAAGAGTTGGCACCGGCATGGGAAAACGCGCAGCAATGTGGCGGTACTGTTATTGCAGAACGCTGGATAGAAGGTGATGAATATACCGCTGCAGTACTGGATGGTCAGATTTTACCGATGATCAAACTTAAAACAGCGCATAAATTTTATGATTACGATGCTAAATATGAGGCCGATGATACCCAATATATTTGTCCATGTGGTCTGACAGAAGAAAGCGAAGCGGAGTATGCGACATTGGTTAAAAAAGCGTTCGATGCCGTTGGAGCTGAGTCATGGGGTCGGGTTGATTTTATGGTTGATGCCGACAATCAGCCATGGTTGATTGAAGTGAATACTGTACCGGGAATGACCAGCCACTCTTTGGTGCCAATGGCAGCAAACCAGACGGGAATATCATTTGATGATCTGGTTTTAACTATTTTAAAAACGGCAGACTGCAAACTTTGTTTGCAGAGTTAATGAAAGTAATGAAAAGAAAAAATAAACCTTCCTTAATTAAACACATCATAAAAAAACTACCCTTGTTTATGGGTGTGGTTGCGGTAATTTATTTAGGTGCATTAGTAAAAGATATAGATATTCCAACAGTGCTACCAGTTAATAATGTTCAGGTAAAAGGCGAGCTGAATTTTATAGACAAAAATGAAATGGAAACATTAGTAAAAGAAAATATATCAGGCGGATATTTCACTGTGAATCTTACCGGGATTCGTGCTTTGTTATTGCAAAAACCGTGGGTGAAAAATGTTTCACTACGAAGAAAATGGCCAGCAAGTTTAGATGTAATTATTGAAGAACAAGTGCCCGTCGCTTATTGGAATAAAAAGGCATTTTTAAGTGAAAAAGGTGATGTTTTTAAACCTGCTGACATCGATAAAAGGTTAAACTTACCCGGACTGAATGGTCCAAAGGGACAGCACCATCATGTCTGGCATTTTATGAATGTTTTGTACAGGGAAACGGCCTTGCTTAACTATGAAGTTGTACAGCTTAATCTTGATGAAAGACGAGCATGGCAACTAATTATTGTCGAACAAAATGAAAAAGATGATAACCGAATTGAAGTTCGACTGGGTCGTTTTGATACCGATAAGCGTCTACAGCGATTTGTTGGTATTCTGCCTGCCTTAAGTACAGAGCATGGCCGTGCAAGCATTGATGGATATGCTGAAAACAAATTAAAAGTCATCGACATGCGTTATCCAAATGGGTTCGCTGTGCAGATGGATAATAAACAGTTAACAAAAAATAAACATTCTCAGATTTTGAGTCTGGCCAGAAATTACAAAAATAATAACAATAATAATTCACGTTACTTTGTGTGTTCGAAGAATCTCGATAACACAAAAGGGTGTGAGGCTTAATATGACAAAAAAGTCTGATAAAGGTATGTTGATTGGTCTTGATATAGGCACTTCGAAAGTGGTCGCTATCGTTGGCGAAGTTAACGATGAAGGCAATATTGAAATTATCGGCTTGGGATCACATCCTTCAAATGGTCTGAAGAAAGGTGTGGTGGTCAATATAGAATCTACTGTGCAATCAATTCAGCATGCGGTTGAAGAAGCTGAGCTGATGGCCGGCTGTGAAATCAATTCTGTATATGTCGGTATCGCAGGCAGTCATATCCGCAGTCTGAATTCACATGGTATCGTTGCTATACGTGAACGTGAAGTCACCAGCGGAGATTTAGACCGGGTAATTGATGCGGCACGTGCGGTTGCTATTCCTGCTGATCAGCGTGTGCTACATATTTTGCCACAAGAGTTTATTATCGATGATCAGGAAGGTATTCGCGAACCCATCGGCATGTCCGGTGTTCGCCTCGAAGCTAAGGTTCACCTGGTAACGGGTGCGGTCGGTGCGGCGCAAAACATTATTAAATGTATACGACGTTGCGGTTTAGACGTTGATGATATCATCCTCGAGCAACTGGCATCCAGCTATTCTGTATTAACTGAAGATGAAAAAGAACTGGGCGTATGCCTGGTTGATATCGGTGGTGGCACAACTGACATCGCAGTATTTTCAGAAGGTGCAATTCGCCATACTGCAGTTATCCCCATTGCCGGTGATCAGGTGACGAATGACATTGCTGTAGCGCTGCGCACTCCTACGCAATATGCGAATGAAATAAAAATTAAATATGCCTGCGCATTACGCCAGTTAGCTAATCCAGAAGAAACAATAGAAGTGCCCAGTGTCGGCGAACGTCCACCAAGAAAATTATCACGCCAAACTTTGGCAGAAGTTGTCGAACCTCGATATGAAGAGCTACTCAATCTGGTACATGCCGAATTACGTCGCAGTGGTTTTGAAGAAATTATCGCTGCCGGTGTCGTGTTAACGGGTGGCAGTTCCAAGATGGAAGGTGTGATCGATCTGGCAGAAGAGATTTTCCATGCTCCCGTACGTTTAGGTGTACCGCAATATGTTTCAGGTTTATCTGATGTGGTGAGTAATCCAATTTATGCGACCGGTGTCGGCTTATTACTGTTTGGTAATCAGCATAGAACGATGGGCACCAGTCATATCATGATGGAAGGTGGTGTTAAAGGAGTTTTTGATCGGATGAAGAGCTGGTTCCAGGGAAACTTTTAACCCAATAAAAGGATACATAAACAAATGAACAAATTAAATATAAATAAACTAATACTAATTGAGGAGAAGGGCCATGCCTATGTTTGAATTGATGGATTCCGGTGCACAAGATGCAGTAATAAAAGTCATCGGTGTAGGTGGCGGTGGTGGTAACGCTGTTCAGCATATGGTGAACAGTGGTATCAACGGCGTTGATTTTATCTGTACTAATACTGATGCTCAGGCATTAGGTCGATTTGATGGTGCAAAATCTCTGCAGATTGGTAGCAACATTACTAAAGGCTTAGGAGCGGGTGCGACGCCTGAAGTTGGTCAACAAGCAGCATTGGAAGATCGTGAGTTAATTCAGGAAGCCATTTCCAGTACAGACATGTTATTCGTTACTGCGGGTATGGGTGGCGGAACCGGAACCGGTGCAGCACCAGTGGTTGCACAGATTGCTCGTGAAATGGGCATTCTGGTTGTGGGTGTGGTGACTAAGCCATTCGCGTTTGAAGGTGCGGCTCGAATGAAAATCGCGATGCAGGGCATCAAAGAACTAAGCGGTCATGTTGATTCTTTAATCACCATTCCAAATGATAAGTTACTGGATGTTTACGGTCGTGACTTTGATTTGATGAATGCGTTTAGTGGTGCGAACGATGTACTTTGTGGTGCAGTACAGGGTATTACTGAACTGATTACCAATCCTGGTGTCATTAATGTTGACTTTGCAGATGTTAGAACGGTTATGTCCAAGATGGGTATGGGTATGATGGGTTCAGGTCGTGCAATAGGTGATGATAGAGCACAAGTAGCAGCAGAAGCTGCGATTGCCAGCCCGTTACTTGAAGATGTGAATCTCTCAGGCGCACGTGGAATCCTGGTGAATGTGACCGGTGCAAATATGACACTGGGTGAATTCCAGGATATTGGTGCAGTAATAAACGGTTTTGCTTCTGACGATGCGACTGTTGTTATGGGTACAGCGATTGATGAATCACTGGATGGTGAAATCAGAGTAACAGTTGTTGCTACAGGTTTGGGTAATGCACATAAGGCTGCCATTCCAGCACCACAACCAGCTGCCGAAATTAAAGTAGTAAAAGAGACTGCTGTCGAGAGTGAGCCAAGTTATAAAGAGTTTGATAAACCGGCTTCTATTCGACAGGCAAAGGCGGCGGCTAAGCCAGTTACAGCAAGTGGTCAATATGACGAAGAAATGCTGGATATACCTGCATTCTTGCGTCGACAGGCTGATTAATGAAAACCGGTGTGTATCTAATTATGTAACATACTGTTTTTTATAGTTTTAAATATACTTTGAGTAGAGTTTTATCGGTCTGAATGAAGGCGAAAAGCAAACTGTTAAACCTTATGTTTAACGACGAGCTTCCATTATAGGCGGTAATTATGTGATAATACGGCGATTTTTCTCGAAATTGCTGTGCTGTGTTAGCATTTGAATTCGAGATTTTGCATGGGATTTATGGTTTTGATTAGGCAAAGAACATTAAAAAATGTCATCCGAGCAACAGGCGTCGGTTTACACTCGGGTGAAAAAGTTTACCTCACGTTGCGTCCGGCCCAGCCCGATACGGGGGTGATTTTTCGCCGTGTTGATTTAAATGAGCCGGTGGAAATTAAAGCCAATGCGTTAAATGTTGGTGCAACATTATTATCGACAACCTTAGAGCAGGATGGCGTTTGTGTTTCAACTGTGGAACATTTACTTTCAGCTATGGCCGGCCTGGGAATCGATAATGCTTATGTAGATGTTAGTGCATCTGAAGTTCCGATTATGGATGGCAGTTCTGGCCCATTCGTATTTTTAATTCAATCAGCAGGTATTGTTGAACAAGATGCACCTAAACGTTTTGTCCGTATTAAAAAATCTGTCATCGTTGAAGAAGAAGGTAAGTGGGCGCGCTTTGATCCTTTCGATGGTTTTAAAGTCAGTTTTGCAATTGACTTCGATCACCCTGCATTTAAAGATTCTCCCTGTACTGCAGAAATAGATTTTTCTACTACATCATTCGTAAAAGAAGTGAGTCGCGCGCGTACATTTGGTTTTATGAGCGACATTGAAGCTTTACGTAAAAATAATTTGGCATTAGGTGGCAGTATCGATAACGCTATCGTAGTCGATGAATACCGCGTTTTAAACGAAGACGGACTCCGTTACGAAGACGAATTTGTTAAACATAAAATATTAGATGCAATCGGTGATTTGTATTTATTAGGCCATAGTTCGATAGGTGCTTTTTCTGGTTATCGATCAGGTCATGCACTTAATAACAAACTGCTAAAAGCTTTGTGTGCTGATAAAGATGCATGGGAAGAAGTTACCTTTGAAGATGAAAAAGCGTCTTCGCCTATTTCTTACGCGCAACCACTACAAACGTTCTAAGTTTTTTATCTTTTGTAAGAGCAAAAATATCTTTCGCTAATTTTTGTTTTTAGTATGGGGGTCATTACTATGATCAACATGCTTTGCAATTTTCAACAATGCCGTTTTGAGTTTTTCGCTATTTATGCTGTTAGCAGATTGAGATAATAATTCTGCGGTCTTTTCACTGATTCTTGGTACAGGTTTTTTTTCTATTTTTGAGGCATGTAGCTCGTTATTTCCCGCTGCGTTGTATCGAGTACGAATTTGAACATGATGAATCACTTGATTATTGCCATCTCTGGTGTCAGTATCCGTGCTGTTTTCTTGAATATACTGCAAAATCTGTGGGCTAAGCTGGCGAAGTCTGGTCGTCCACACTGGGGAATCGGTTATAAGCATTAAGTTTTGATTGCGAATGTTGGCAACTTCAACGTGATTACGGCATTCTGCGGGCAAAATTTGGTGCAATAAATGGGTGAATTTGGCCAGTTTTTTGGCCTGTATCACAATTTCAGGACTAATTTGCTCGTTTATTGACTTCATGCTGTTAAAAAAATTGACATATTGACTATACTTATTGGCCTGTGGACCGATATTAAACATACTTATGAATATAATCTTTGTTGGAAAATTTAGAGGTAAACCGTTGCGTTGCCAGTTAGACGGGTCGCGACAGCTAATTACCTGTGCAACCATTATAAGCCTTTTTGCTGGCTTGTTGGTAAGCAGTGGTTACTGGTATGGTAAAACCAGCGCGGCTGTCAACGAGCTGGTCGCACTCGAACAGGATATCTCTACGCAAAAAATATTAATTAACGAAGCCCGCCAATCTGCTGAATCAGAACTAGATGCGTTGGCTGCACGTTTAGGTAAGATGCAGGCAAATGTCATTCGTTTAAATGCATTAGGGCAACGTTTAGTCAAAGTGGCTAAACTGGACTCTAAAGAATTCGACTTTAAAAACACACCTGCATATGGTGGACCTGCTGAAGCTGACGGTATAACAAGCGTGCATTTTGATGATGTTGTTGCAGATCTTGATAAACAGCTAGCCAGTCGTGAAGAGCAGCTGGATGTGCTCGAAGATGTGATTATGAACAGACAGCTACGTAGAGAGTCAAAACCTCGTGGTCGTCCTATCAAAAAAGGCTGGACCTCATCGTACTACGGCAAACGTACCGATCCCTTTAGTGGTCGTCTTGCTATGCACAAAGGAATGGATTTTGCGGGCAAAGAAGGCAGCGAGGTTGTTGCTGTAGCCAGTGGAGTAGTGACCTGGGCAAGTGATCGATATGGATACGGCGAGTTGATCGAAATTAATCACGGTAATGGATACAGCACACGTTATGGTCATAATGCCAAATTGCTGGTTAGCGTGGGGGATACAGTCGAAAAAGGTCAGGCGATTTCTACTATGGGCTCAACAGGTCGATCTACCGGTCCGCACGTCCATTTTGAAGTGTTAAAAAATGACAGACAGATAAATCCGGCTAAATTTGTTGCTTTAAAATAAAGAACGGGCATAAAACAATAATGAACTGGCGATAAAGCGCCATGTCACACCATTTCAGGCTGTACCCTCTTATCCAAAATTCCTGTATAGAAATACAGTTATGATACAAATCTTTGAATCCACAGCACTTCATAAAAATGCCCGCTGAACCTATGGGTGCAGCTAAGATTTTTCTAAAGCACTGTAAATTTAAATCTTCGCACCCTACCAGTATTTCTATACAGGAATTTGGGATTAATTTTATATGACCCGCCAGCGGTTCTCAGGCATAATACGTCGTATTTTTCAGCATTAGAATAGGCTTCTGGCCATCTAATGACACATAATGTTACAGGTTAAATATTCATAATGATTTTAAATGCCGTTAAAAAGGTGTTCGGTAGTCGAAATGATCGGCTGGTTAAAAAACACCGTAAAGCTGTAAATCAAATAAATGCCCTGGAGCCAGAGTTTGAAGCACTCAGCGATGAGCAGCTTGCTGCAAAAACTCAGGAATTCCGCCAACGTTTAAAAAGTGACGAGAATCCACAGGGTGAAACCATTGAGCAATTATTACCTGAAGCTTTCGCCACAGTAAGAGAAGCAGGACGCCGTGTTTTTAATATGCGTCATTTCGATGTGCAACTTATTGGCGGCATGGTTTTACATAACGGCAAAATTGCAGAGATGCGCACCGGTGAAGGTAAAACTTTGGTTGCAACATTAGCTGCCTATCTAAATGCGCTGCCTGGAAAAGGCGTGCATGTGGTCACAGTCAACGATTATCTTGCTGCACGTGATGCCGAATGGATGGGCAAGCTGTATAACTTCCTTGGTATGACAACCGGCGTCAGCATTTCAGGTCTGGACCATGTTGCCAAAAAACAGGCTTATGCAGCAGACATTACCTACGGTACCAATAACGAATTCGGGTTTGATTATCTACGCGATAACATGGCCTTTACTGCTGAAGAAAAAGTTCAACGTGCCCCCTATTTTGCTATCGTCGATGAAGTTGACTCAATTCTGATTGATGAAGCGAGAACGCCGTTAATTATTTCTGGATCCGTCGGTGAAAACAGTGACCTTCACCTGAAGTTTAAAGACATTGTTAAAAAACTCGAGCAGGGTCGTTTAACCACAAAAGAAGAGCCGGAAGAAGGCGACTTCTCAGTCGATGAAAAGAACAAGAGTGTTCACATAACTGAGGAAGGGCACCAAAAAATAGAAGATATTCTTGTTGAAGAAAATATTCTTGATGAAAATGATTCCTTATATAGTGCGACTAATATTAACCTGGTGCACTATCTAAACGCTGCACTGCGTGCCATGGTTCTGTTCGAGAAAGATGTGCATTACATCGTGCGTGATGATCAGGTCATCATTGTTGATGAATTTACCGGTCGTACAATGGAAGGACGTCGCTGGTCAGAAGGTTTGCATCAGGCCGTTGAAGCTAAGGAGAATGTTTCTATTCAAAACGAAAACCAGACTTTAGCATCGATTACCTTCCAGAATTATTTCAGACTGTATGAAAAACTTTCTGGTATGACAGGTACAGCTGATACAGAAGCAGAAGAGCTGTTACAGATTTATGGGCTAGAAGTTGTTGTGATTCCAACCAATAGACAGATGACGCGTATCGATAATACCGATCTGGTATTTTTAACGCCAGCTGAAAAATACACCGCCATTGTTAATGATGTTAAAGGCTGTATAGAAAGAAAACAGCCTGTTTTAGTGGGTACCGCTTCTATTGAAGTGTCTGAATTGATTTCAAAATTATTGAAAAATAATAAAATTGAACATAGCGTGCTCAATGCCAAGCAGCATGAAAATGAAGCGCACATCATCGAAAATGCAGGCATGCCTGCTGCGGTAACGATTGCTACTAATATGGCTGGTCGCGGAACAGACATCGTGCTGGGTGGTAATCTGGAAGTCGAGCTGACTAAAAATAAAGATGCAGGTGAAGAGAAACTTAACAGCTTGAGACATGACTGGGAGCAGCGTCATCAGCAAGTATTAGATGCAGGTGGGTTACATGTGATCGGAAGTGAACGTCATGAATCACGCCGTATCGATAACCAGTTACGTGGTCGTTCAGGCCGTCAGGGTGATGCGGGTTCCAGTCGATTCTATCTGTCTTTAGAAGATGATCTGATGCGAATTTTTGCATCCGATAAAGTCGGTTCATTGATGAAAAAACTGGGCATGGAAGAAGGTGAGGCCATCGAGCATCCCTGGGTTAATCGTGCAATCGAAAATGCACAGCGTAAGGTTGAAGGGCATAACTACGATATCCGTAAGCAATTACTCGAATATGATGATGTTGCTAACGATCAGCGTAAAGTTGTTTATGCGCAACGTAATGACATGATGGCTGAAAGCGATCTGTCAGATACGATCAAATCGATTCGTGAAGAAGTCATCAATAATATTATTACCACAAGTATTCCACATGGCAGCCTGGATGAACAATGGGATATTGAAGGTCTGGAGAAAGGCCTGGATCAGGAATTTGGTCAGCGCTTAGCTGTATCAGATTGGCTAGAACAAGATAATATGCTGGATGAACCCGGTTTGCGAAGAAAAATTCTTGCTGAGATTGTCGCTGATTTCGATAACAAAGAGCAGATGGTTGGCGCAGAAGGTATGCGTAATTACGAAAAACACGTGATGTTAAACGTGCTGGATAAACTTTGGAAGGAACATCTGGCTGCGATGGATTACCTGCGTCAGAGTATCGGTCTTCGCGGTTATGCGCAAAAAAATCCGAAGCAAGAATATAAACGTGAAGCCTTTGAAATGTTTTCTGAGATGTTGGAACGTGTTAAATATGAAGTGGTAACGATTCTTTCAAAAGTGAAAATTCAATCAAATGAGCAGGTGGAAGAGCTGGAAGCGAAGGACAATCCACAAGTTGAAAATGTAAATTATCAACATGCTGATGCAACAGGTGCCGGTATGCAGCAGCAGCCAAAGGGTGAGGGTTCAGCTAATAATGAACAGGCTTCAGCTGAAGGTAAAACGGCACAACCTTTCCATCGAGACCATAAAAAAATAGGGCGTAATGATCCTTGTCATTGCGGTTCGGGCAAAAAATATAAACAATGCCACGGCAAATTAACCTAGTTAATATTAATAATGGCTGTCGGACTATCTGAACCTGAAAAAATTCTACCTATAGCGGGAATCAAACTTGGCGCTATTGCTGCGGGTATCAAAAAAAATGGGCGGGATGACCTCGTCGTTCTGGTTATAGACGAGGGTGCCAGTTGCGCTGCTACATTTACCCAGAATGCATTTTGTGCAGCGCCGGTCACACTTGCTATAAAACATCTTAATCATGCTTCTCCTCGCGCACTCTTAATTAATTCTGGAAATGCCAATGCCGGTACTGGTGCTGTAGGCATGCAGAATGCGAAACAAAGTTGCCAGTGGTTAGCAGAAAAGCTGCAGTGTTCTGACGATCAGATCTTACCCTTTTCTACCGGAGTGATAGGTGAGCAACTCCCCATGTCTGTTTTACAAAATGGCATAGAAAAAATTACTAATGAGCTCTCTGAAGATAACTGGTTGTCTGCAGCGCAGGGCATCATGACGACGGACACCATCGCTAAGGCGGTGTCTAAAATAATAATGCTTGATGGTGTAGAAGTTACCATCAGTGGTATCGCTAAAGGCTCGGGAATGATCTGTCCTGATATGGCGACCATGTTGGCTTTTATTGCTACTGATGCTGTTATTGAAGACGATTATTTACAGCTTTGCTTATCTGCTGCAGTCGGTCGGTCTTTTAATGCGATTACTGTTGATGGTGATACGTCTACCAATGATGCCTGTGTCCTGGTCGCAACTAATAAGGCTGGTAACAAGCCACTCAATGAGAATTCAAAAGAATCAAAGCATTTTACTGAAGCCCTGGATGAGGTTTGCCAGCTGCTTGCTCAAGCGATTGTTCGTGATGCTGAAGGTGCAACAAAGTTTGTTACGGTTTCAGTATCTCAAGCTATGTCTAAAGCTGAAGCAAATGATGTGGCTTACACCATCGCTCACTCACCGTTAGTTAAAACAGCGCTATTTGCAAGTGATCCAAATTGGGGAAGAATTCTGGCTGCTGTCGGACGTGCAGGTGTGGAGAAGCTGGATATCTCAGGTGTGAACATTTATCTTGATCAAGTGTGTATCGTCAAAAACGGTGGTGTTGATGCTGCTTACACAGAAGAAAAGGGGCAGGCTGTGATGAATCAAAATGAAATCACCATCGCAGTTGAGTTATCCCGTGGTGATGAATCGACATCGTTGTGGACATCCGATCTATCGCATGAATATGTCCGAATCAACTCCGAGTATCGTTCCTAAATACTTATCTATTTCAAATGACTAAAATCACCCAGGTTGCAGTCGCGGTAATCGTTAATCAAAAACAGCAAGTGTGTATTAGTCTGCGCAATAAAGATGCGCATCAGGGTGGTTTGTGGGAATTTCCCGGTGGAAAGATAGAGCAGGGTGAAAACGTCGAGCAAGCGCTTGTTCGAGAAATCAAAGAAGAGCTTAATCTTGAGATTATAAATTCTCGTCCATTAATTCGTATTACGCATGAGTATGTAGATAAAAGCGTTTGTTTGCACGTAAATAAAATTTTGGATTACAAGGGTGACGCCACAGGAATGGAGGATCAAATTGTTAAATGGGTTTCATTCTCTGAGCTTTCTAAATACGACTTTCCAGAAGCAAATGCTCCAATTCTAAAATCATTACAGCTACCAGATAAATATCTTATTACCGGTAAGTTTGCTGATGCTGACGACTATACCGACAAGTTAAAAAAAGCGTTAGAAAATAATATTAAACTTGTACAATTGCGTTTAAAGCCAGGCAGCTGTAAAGACAAAAAAGAATTACTCACAATACTTACGCAGACATCAACTTTATGTAAACAGTTTGCTGCGAAATTAATGTTAAATATACCGGGTGAGTATTTTGAACTGGTGAATTTAAATCAAATAGAGTTTGATGGATATCATCTTGACAGTAAAACACTAGGTTCATTATCTACTGGCAGTGCATATATGCGTGACGATAAAAAGTTGTTATCAGCTTCCTGTCATAATAAGGCAGAGTTGCAAAGTGCCATTAAGTTAAATGCTGATTTTGTCGTATTATCTCCTGTGCAGGAAACAAGCAGTCACCCTGAAATGTCTGCATTAGGCTGGCAGGCTTTCTCTGATTTGATAGAACATATTGAGGTGCCGGTTTACGCGCTGGGTGGTGTTACAGTTGAGGATGTTGAAACAGCGTGGAATCACGGTGCACAGGGTGTGGCAGCGATTAGTGCCTTTTGGAACTGAGTGTATTGATTAATACCAGGTTCTTAAAATTTCATTTCAAACTATAAATTTAAATCGAACACATCATCATTTTAAATTCTACGTCTTCTTTGCATTGTTCAGGTCGTAGTGAAGGATCGTCGTTTTTCATAAACCGTACTGAGAACCGATGTTTTCCGGCGCTGATCTCAGGGTAGCATTCGCCATCTTTAGGAATGGATATACACAACAATTGTATTGCCTGGTTAGTATCTAATGACTTTTGAAAAAAACCATTCTGGGCGACTTCATCAGTATTTTCGGCGCTATGCCTGAGTACATCTAAAATTAACTGGACAGAGCGATCGAGATGGCCAAAGGGTTGGAACCATTTTTCGATGTGCTGCTGGCGTGTCGCTTTTGGCAGGGTTAGCCAATGTTTGAGGGCTGGTAAATCGAAGTCACAAATACTGCCAGGTACTGAATTTTTCTGTGAAATAGCAGTAAGCAGTTCTACATTTTTTGTATCCTGCCCCAGTTGCCCACTAATAGACTGTAAGTCGCCTATTCGTTTATTTATATTTTTTAAAATAGACGATAATTGAGACTGGTCAATCTGAGGGCGTTTTGATAATCGTTCCAGGCGTGTGTGTTGACGTTCAAGTTCTTTCAATACTTCTAACTTGATATCGCTGCGTGTGGTAAATGCCAGTAATTCTAAGATAGAGTCTATCGCCACCCGGTTGTTCCAGTCAGAGCCATGGTTCAAATTGAAACTGTACTGTTGAAACAGTTTCTCCAGACGCAGAAATGAGCGTACTTTTTCGTTTAATGGTTGTTCGTAAACGTAATAGTCAGTCACTGCGGTACTTCTTGGTTGATGATTGGATTAACATTCGGGTGAATGTTGCTGTTCATCAAATT
>Ga0316209_1001178_pt1 | contig 30320 bp, 22 predicted proteins | sample 6monopyrite_MG_FD_204945 | JGI IMG/M metagenome (GOLD analysis project Ga0316209, IMG submission 204945) | Microbial mat bacterial communities from mineral coupon in-situ incubated in ocean water Damariscotta River, Maine, United States -... | ecosystem: Environmental > Aquatic > Marine >...
GGCACCGGGCTGCTGGACATATTGCCGGAGCGCGCCACCAAGTTGCATGCCATCAGGTTTCTGATGCAACACAAAGGCTTCGCCCACCAACAGACGGTGTTCGCCGGCGACAGTGGCAACGACCTGCCCGCGCTGAGCAGCGGGCTGCAGGCGGTGCTGGTCAAAAACGCCCGGAACGACGTGCGCGACGAGGCGGTGCAGCGCCTGCAGGCCGCTGGTCAGCGCGATCGCCTGTACCTGGCGCAGGGCGGCTTGCTCGGCATGAACGGCAATTACAGCGCCGGCGTGCTGGAGGGGCTGGTCCATTTTCTGCCGCACACACTGTCCTGGTTGCAGGATACAGCGGCACGGGAGGCGCCATGAACGCTAGCACCCGGCACGCCGCCACCCAACGCCGTCCTGGTAAGGAGCAGAACAAGATGCAGATCGGCATGATAGGCCTGGGGCGTATGGGCAGCAATATGGTGCGGCGATTGATGCGGGGTGGGCACCAATGTGTGGTGTACAACCGTAGCGCCGAAGCCGTCAACGCACTGCAGAGCGAAGGCGCCGTCGGCACCGTCTCGCTGGAGGATTTTACCGAACGCATGACCAAACCGCGCGCGATCTGGTTGATGGTGCCGGCGACGGTGGTGGATGAGGTGCTGGCGCAACTGGCGCCGCTGCTCGAAGCGGGCGACATCGTCATCGATGGCGGTAACTCCTATTACCGCGACGATATCCGGCGTGCGGCCGAATTGCAAAAAAACGGGGTGCATTATGTGGATGTGGGCACCAGCGGCGGCGTCGCGGGGCTGGAGCGCGGTTATTGCCTGATGATCGGCGGCGAGACCGACACCGTCCGCCACCTTGACCCTGTCTTTACCACGCTGGCCCCTGGCGCAGGCACGGCACCCCGCACCCCCGGCCGGGACAAGCCCGATGCCACCGCCGAACAGGGCTATTTGCACTGCGGGCCGCACGGCGCCGGGCACTTCGTCAAGATGGTCCACAACGGCATCGAATACGGTCTGATGGCGGCCTATGCCGAGGGCATGAATATTCTGCACAACGCCAACGTTGGCAAGCGTACGCACGATAGCGATGCCGAGACCGCGCCAATGCGTGACCCGGAGTATTACCAGTATGATCTGGATCTGCCCGAGATCGCGGAAGTCTGGCGCCGCGGCAGCGTGGTCGCGTCATGGCTGCTCGATCTGACGGCCGCGGCGCTAGTGGAGGATGCAGATCTCAGCGGCTTCTCGGGGCGGGTGTCGGATTCGGGCGAGGGACGCTGGACGGCACTGGCGGCTATCGAAGAAGGCGTGCCGGCTCCGGTCATCAACGCGGCGCTGTTCGGGCGCTTTGCCTCACGCGGCGATGCTGACTATGCTAACCGGGTGCTGTCCGCGATGCGCAAGCAGTTTGGTGGGCATAATGAAAAACAGGGAGGTGACTGAAATGGAGCCTGGCAACGGCAGTGCGCCGTCGTCCGATGCGCTGGTACTGTTCGGCGCAACCGGGGATCTGGCGTACAAGAAGATCTTCCCGGCGCTTTATGGCATGGTTAAGCGCGGTGTCCTCAACGTGCCGGTGATCGGGGTGGCGTCCTCGAACTGGGCGTCGGCGCAACTGCGTCAGCGGGTCACGGACGCCGTCCAGGAAGCCGGCGGCATCGATGACAAGCCAGCCCTCGACCGTCTGCTCTCCCTGCTGGATTACGTCAGCGGCGACTACAACGAGCCAGGTACGTTCGAGGCGATCAAACAGGCGCTGGGCGAGGCCAGCCGCCCGGCGCACTACCTTGCCATCCCGCCTTCGTTGTTCGAGACGGTGGTCGGTGGGCTCGATGCCGCGGGCCTGGCCGGGCAGGCCCGCGTCATCGTCGAAAAGCCGTTCGGACGCGACCTGGCCTCCGCTCGGGAGCTTAATCGTCTCCTGCGATCGGTGTTTGCGGAAGAGGCGATCTTCCGTATCGATCACTACCTCGGCAAGGAAGCGATCATGAACATCCTCTACTTCCGTTTTGCCAATTCCTTTCTCGAGCCGATCTGGAACCGCGACCACGTGGCCAGCGTGCAGATCACGCTGGCCGAGGATTTCGGTGTAGAGGGGCGCGGCAAGTTTTACGAAAGCGCCGGCACCCTGCGCGACGTGGTGCAGAACCACCTGTTGCAGATTGTCGCGCTGCTGGCTATGGAGCCGCCGGGTTACCAGGACTACGGCGCCGTGCACGCCGAGAAGCACAAAATCTTTCGGGCCATGCGCCCGCTGGCGCCCGATGACCTGGTGCGCGGCCAGTACGCCGGCTACCGCGACGAGCCGGGGGTGGCGCCGGAGTCCGACGTCGAGACCTTCTGCGCCCTGCGCCTGCGCATCGATTCGTGGCGCTGGCAGGGGGTGCCGTGGTATCTGCGCGCGGGCAAAAATCTGGCCACCACGGCGGCCGAGGTCCTGGTCGAGTTGAAGTCGCCACCGCAGCGGCTGTTCGACGATTCGGCGCCGGCCGACGGCCGCGCCAACTACCTGCGTTTCCGGCTCTCACCGCGCTCCGCCATCGCGCTGGCCGCGCGTGTCAAGCGCCCGGGCAAGGAGTTCACCGGCGAGCAGCACGAGCTCTTCCTGCTGGACGAGCAGCTGGATGCGCAAACACCTTACGAGCGCCTGCTCGGGGACGCCATGGCCGGTGACGGCGCGCTGTTCGCCCGAGCAGATTGTCTCGAGGCCGCGTGGGCGGTGATCGAGCCGGTACTGACGGAGCATCACCAGAGCATGTCGTACAAATCCGGCAGTTGGGGACCCGAGGCCGCGGACGCGCTCACCGCGGCGGACGGCGGCTGGCACAACCCGAGTCCGGAGGCGGCGGAGTGACGGCGCCGGAGAAAATCGTATTCCTGCTGGATGTGGACAACACCCTGCTCGACAACGACCGCATCACCGCCGATCTGGATGACCATCTTGCGCATGCGTTTGGTGACGAAAACCGGGATCGCTATTGGGAAATTTTCGAGGCGCTGCGTGTTGAACTCGGCTATGCGGATTATCTGGGCGCCTTACAGCGCTACCGGCTGGAAGACTTGAACGATCCGCGCCTACTGATGATGTCGTCATTCCTGGTGGACTATCCGTTTGCCGAACGCCTGTACCCGGGTGCGCTCGATGTGATCGCCCATCTGCGCCGCTGGGGTCCGACGGTGATTCTGACGGATGGCGACGTGGTGTTCCAGCCGCGCAAGGTACAGCGATCGGGTCTGTGGGACGCGGTCGAGGGCCGGGTACTAATTTATCTGCACAAAGAGCAAATGCTCGATGCCGTCGAGCAGCGTTACCCGGCACACCATTACGTCATGGTGGACGACAAGCTGCGCATTCTGACGGCGATGAAAAGAATCTGGGGCGAGCGGCTGACAAGCGTCTTCCCGCGCCAGGGACATTACGCGCTCGACCCCGCAAACAGCGCCGCCTATCCGCCCGCCGACATCATGATTGAGCATATCGGCGAGCTGATCGAAATCGATTTTACACCTTGCCCGGCACCCATCAGGCCGGCTGCACGCATTAGGAGATAGCATGAAAGTTACACAACAACTGCACGACCTCGGGCAAAGCCTGTGGCTCGACAACATCACGCGCGGACTACTCACCAGCGGCACGCTGGGTCGCTACATCAACGAGCTTTCCGTCACGGGGCTGACCTCCAATCCCACGATCTTCGAGCACGCCATCAAAGAGGCTGATTCCTACGATGACGCGATCCGCCAGAAAGCGCTTGCCGGCAAGTCGGGCGAAGCCTTGTTCTTCGAACTGGCGCTGGAGGATTTAACCCAGGCCGCCGATCTGTTTCGGCCGGTCCACGACGCCACCGATGGCGTAGACGGCTGGGTATCGTTGGAGGTGTCGCCCTTGCTGGCGGACGACACCACCGCCACCATCAAGGCGGCGGTGGAACTGCATGCGCAGGCGCAACGCCCCAATCTCTTCATCAAGATCCCCGGCACCCCTGAAGGCATTGCCGCAATCGAAGAAACGATCTTTGCCGGGGTGCCGGTGAATGTGACCTTGCTGTTCTCCCGTGAGCACTACCTTGCCGCCGCCGAGGCGTATATGCGTGGTATTGAACGGCGCATCGCCGCCGGCCTCGACGCCAGGGTGGCTTGCGTGGCATCGCTGTTCATCAGCCGCTGGGATGTCGCCATCAAGGACAAAGTGCCAGAGGTACTGCGCAACCGTCTTGGTATTGCCATCGCCCAGCGCAGCTACAAGGCCTATCGCGAGCTGCTGGCATCAACGCGCTGGCAAACACTGGCCGCCGCCGGGGCGCGGCCGCAACGCCTGCTGTGGGCCAGTACCGGCACCAAGGATCCCGAGGCTTCAGATACGCTTTATCTTGAGGCGCTGGCGGCTCCGGATACCATCAACACCATCCCCGAGAAGACGCTGCTCGCCTTTGCCGAGCACGGTGAACTCAAGGGCATGATGGCGAGGGATGGCGGCGAAGCCGAAGCACAACTGGCGCGTTTTGCGCAGGCCGGTATCGATATCGATGCGCTGGCGATGCAGCTGCAACGCGACGGCACCGCGGCCTTCGCCAAGTCATGGGGTGATCTGATGGACCGCATCGGCTCAAAAAGCGCTGCGTTGACGCAGACTCGCTGAGGTAGGGCCATACCATGACAGTTGCCGCTCAACTTGAACGGATTCAGTTCCACGTGCACGACGTCGGCGACGTTCAGATTGCACATGAACAAGTAGTCGCGCATGAAATCCGCTAAGGCCCACATTCTGACGATCAACGGCGGCTCGTCGAGCATTAAGTTCGCTGTGTATCAGATGGTTGGCGTGGTGGAGCGCGGGCTTGAGGGACAGATTGATCGCATTGGTCTGAGCGGCCCAAGTCTGACCTTCAAGGGCACTACCGGACCATCACAGGAAAGTCGCGCCATCGACGTTACCGATCATCGTTCGGCAGTCACTTTCCTGCTGGACTGGCTCGAAGCGCGGCCGGAGTTTGTTTTGATCAATGCTGTGGGCCACCGAGTGGTGCATGGCATGATGCATAGCGAGCCGGAGCGGGTCACGCCAGAGTTGCTGGATGAATTGCGTCACATCACACCGTATGCCCCGGAGCATCTGCCGATGGAGATCGAGTTGATCCATGCCTTCTGCCAACGCCATCCGGCATTGCCGCAGGTGGCATGCTTTGACACCGCGTTTCACCACGACATGCCGCGGGTCGCCAGTCTGCTGCCGATTCCGCGCCACTACGAGGCGGCGGGGGTGAGACGTTATGGTTTCCACGGGTTGTCTTATGAATTTCTCATGCAGGAACTCGCCCGCCTCGGCGATCCAGCGGCAACCCAGGGCCGCGTGATCCTGGCCCACCTCGGTAACGGCGCCAGTCTGGCCGCAGTGCACGATGGCAGTAGCATCGATACCAGCATGGGCTTCACACCCGCCTCGGGATTGGTAATGGGTAGCCGCTCCGGGGACCTGGATCCGGGATTGATCGGCTACCTGGCACGGACCGAACACATGAGCACGGCGCAATTTCAGGACATGGTGAACCACGCGTCGGGGCTGCTCGGCGTGTCAGAGACCAGTTCCGACATGCGCGACTTGCTTGAGCATGAATCGCAGGATGTGCGCGCGGTGGAAGCAGTCGCGCTGTTCTGCTATCAGGTCAAAAAAGCGATCGGCGCTTACGCCGCAGCCTTAGGCGGACTCGATACGCTGGTGTTTGCGGGCGGTATCGGCGAGCACGCGCCGGTGGTGCGGGCGCGGATCTGCGACGGACTGGCATTTCTTGGTATCGCCATCGACGAAAAACGCAACACGACCAATGCCGACGTGATTTGCGCGGAAAACAGCCAGGTTGCTGTTCGCGTCATGCATACGAATGAGGAAGTGGTGATCGCAACATCGGTCTGCCACGTTTTGGGTCTCCCAATAAAAGAGGAGAATGGATATGGTCAAGGATATGAAGTCAGAAAAACCTGAGCGCACGAGCACACCGCTGTCGCCAGAATTGCTGCGCAACATGGATGCTTACTGGCGCGCCGCCAACTATCTGTCGGTCGGCCAGATTTATCTTTACGACAATCCTGATCTCGTCGTCGCCTGCGTCGTCGGCGACGGCGAAGCAGAGACGGGATCTTTAGCCACCGCATGGCATTCGAACAAATTCCTCAATCCAGTCACCGACGGCGCGGTGCTGCCGATTCTGCATCTTAACGGCTACAAGATTGCTAATCCGACCATCCTCGCCCGGATCACCCGCGAGGAATTGGAGCAGTTTCTCCGTGGCTGCGGGTGGACGCCTTATTTCGTTGAGGGTCATGAGTCAGAGTTGATGCATGAGGCTATGGCCGCGGCCCTGGACACGGCGGTGGAGCAGATCAAAAAAATTCAGCAGGACGCCCGAGACCAGGGTAATTTCACACGGCCACGCTGGCCGATGATCGTCCTTAACTCACCCAAAGGCTGGACCGGGCCGAACATCGTCGATGGCAAACAGATCGAAGGAAACTTTCGTTCGCACCAGGTGCCGCTCCATCCCAGAGCGCATCCCGAACACCTCAAGCTGCTGGAAGACTGGCTTAAGAGTTACCGGCCGGAGGAGCTTTTTGATGAGCAAGGCCACCTGAAACAGGAACTGGCTGAACTGGCGCCCGAGGGTGAACGACGCATGGGAGCCAACCCCCACGCCAACGGTGGCATGCTGCTGCGCAACCTGCGCATGCCGGATTTCCGTAACTACGCGGCCAACGTTCCCGCGCCAGGAGTGCAAGGTATCGGCGACACGCGCGTGCTCGGACCTTTCCTGCGCGACGTGGCGAAGCTGAACGATGCGCAGCGGAATTTCCGGGTGTTTGGCCCTGACGAGACGATCTCAAACGGCCTGGAAGCGCTGTTTGAAGTGACCCAACGCCAATGGAACGCCGCGACCGCACCGAACGATGAATATCTCGCACCCAGCGGGCGCGTGATGGAGATGCTCAGCGAGCACCAGTGCGAGGGTTGGTTGGAAGGATATCTGCTCACCGGACGGCATGGGCTCTTCAACTGTTACGAGGCATTCATCCACATCATCGATTCGATGTTCAACCAACACGCCAAGTGGCTGAAGGTCACGGCGGACCTGCCATGGCGGCGCAAGATCAGCCTCGCTGAACTACCTGCTGGCTTCGCATGTCTGGCGCCAGGATCACAATGGCTTCACACATCAGGATCCCGGTTTTATCGACCACGTCGTGAACAAGAAGGCCGAGGTCGTGCGGGTTTATTTTCCGCCGGACGCCAACTGCCTGCTGTCGGTAATGGATCACTGCTTGCGTAGTCGCCACTACGTCAATGTCGTGGTCGCCGGCAAACACCCGGCGCCGCAGTGGCTGACGAAGGACGCCGCCATCAAGCACTGCACCGAGGGCGTCGGCATCTGGCAGTGGGCCAGCAACGATCAGGCCGTTGCGCCCGATGTAGTGATGGCCTGCTGTGGCGACGTGCCCACACTGGAGACGCTCGCTGCCGTTTCCATCCTGCCCGAGCTCAAAATCCGGGTGGTCAACGTCATCGACCTGATGAAGCTGCAGCCGCAAACCGAGCACCCGCACGGCTTGAGCGACACGGATTTCGACGAGATCTTTACCAAGGACAAGCCGCTCATCTTCGCCTTCCATGGTTACCCGTGGTTGATCCACCGGCTGACCTACCGCCGCACTAACCACGACAATATCCATGTCCGTGGCTACAAGGAAGAAGGCACCATCACCACACCCTTCGACATGACGGTGCTGAACGATCTGGACCGCTTCCACCTGGTGATGGACGCCATCGACCGCCTGCCGCAGACTGGCGACAAGGGCATCTACCTGAAGCAGCAGCTCAAGGACAAGCTCGTCGAGCACAGGCAATACATCAACAAGCACGGCCGGGACATGGCGGAAATCCGTGACTGGAAATGGGGCGCTATTGACAAGCCGCCACGTCCGGGGGCAGTCAAGTAGTCAAGCCGAGGAACCGCATGAGTCTTTTCACGACAGAGCACAGCAAGACGGCGTACCTCGTCGATTTTGCATTGTATGAGGCGGCAGTGGCGGTGCTGACGGCTTTCTTGCTGGTGGCCGGGCCACGCGGTCAACGGCTGGAGATCGCGGTCTTCGTGGGGGTAGGTCTGGTAGGTTGGACCCTCATCGAGTACGTGTTGCATCGCTTCGTGATGCACGGTTTGCAGCCATTTCGCCGTTGGCATGCGAAGCACCATCAGCAGCCGACGGCGCTGATCTTCACACCGACGATCCTGAGCGCAACACTGATCACAATACTGGTCTTCCTGCCTGCACTGGCGTTATCGGGTAATCTGTGGCGCGCCTGCGCTCTGACACTCGGTGTACTGATTGGCTACCTGTTCTTCTCCATCACGCACCATGCCATCCACCATTGGCGCGCTGACAGCAGCTGGCTAAAGCATCGCAAACGCTGGCATGCGCTGCACCACCACGCCATCGGGGAGTCGGGCTACTTCGGAGTAACCAGCGCATTCTGGGACCATGTTTTTGGAAGCGCCCGCCGTCAGCATGCGCCACCTACATGGCCTGCGCGTCGATGAGGAGACCGGGCCATCAACGCACTTATCCGGCACTACCGTCATCGCCGGCAGAGACAGTGAGATCGGAGGAAACATGACCTTACCAGAGGCAGCATCATCCCGGTGGGCGGCGACGGAAGGGCTTCCGTTTCCGCTGGGCCCGGCCCGGATAGTGGAACAGGGTGCCTACAACTTCGCGCTTTACTCGAAGCATGCGCACAGCGTCACCTTGTTGCTCTACACTGAGAACGATGTGGTCAATCCCGTCTTTGAATATCGGTTTGATTACCTGAAGAACAAAACCGGCCGGATCTGGCATTGCCGCATCCCGCTTGCGTCAATGAAGGACGCGGCCTACTATGCGTACCGCGTCGATGGGCCTGCGCCCGATGGCCAGTTCGAGTGGCACGGCTTCGATCGCGACAAGATCCTGCTCGACCCCTACGCCAAGTCCGTGTTCTTTCCCCCGGATTTCGAGCGGATCAAAGCCGTCCGGCCGGGCTCGAACGCAGGCAAGGCGCCTCTGGGTATCATTGCGGGAGACAGCGAGCACTTCGACTGGCAAGGCGACCATCGTCTTCCCCGGCACGAGGCAGATGCCATCATTTACGAGCTGCACGTCGGCGGATTTACCCGCAATCCCAATTCCGGCGTCAGGGACGAGGCACGCGGCACCTTTGCCGGCCTGGTCGAAAAAATCCCCTACCTGAAGGAGCTTGGGGTCACCGTGGTGGAGTTGATGCCGGTGTTCCAGTACGACCCTGCCGATGGCAACTACTGGGGCTACATGCCGCTGAATTTCTTCTCCCCCCACCCTGGCTATCTCAGTGACCAGACGGTCCAGGCGCAACACAACGAGGTGCGCGACATGATCAAGGCGCTGCACCAGGCGGATATCGAGGTGGTGCTCGACGTTGTCTACAATCACACCGGTGAAGGCGATCACAACGGTCCGGTCTATAGCTACAAGGGGATCGACAACAGCACCTACTACTTGATGGCCGACCGGCCGGATGCGCCCTACGAAAATTTCTCCGGCACCGGCAATACGCTCAATACGGTGAACCGCGCCGTCCGCAAGATGATCATGGACAGCGCCCGCCACTGGGCAAAGGAGATGCACGTCGATGGCTTTCGCTTCGACCTCGCGTCGCTGTTTACCCGCAAAGCGGACGGCTCGGTCAACGCCGACGACGTGCCGCTGCTCAGCGATATGGCCTCCGATCCGGATTTGGCGCAACTGCGGCTGATTGCCGAACCCTGGGACGCCGCCGGGGTGTATCAACTGGGCCGGGCGTTTCCGGGGATCAAGGCGTGCCAGTGGAACGGCAAATACCGGGATGATCTGCGCCGCTTCGTGAAGGGCGATCCGGGCAGGGTGCCGGCCCTGATGCGCCGCCTGTACGGCAGCGACGATCTGTTCCCCGGCGATCGGATGCATGCCTATCACCCCCACCAGAGCGTCAATTACATCGCCTCCCATGACGGCTTCACCCTTTACGATCTGGTGGCCTATAATCAGAAGCGGAACTGGGCTAATGGCCACGACAACAGCGACGGCAGTGATGAAAACCATAGCTGGAACTGCGGCTGGGAAGGCGACGAGGGCGTGCCGCCGGAGGTCATGAAACTGCGCAAACAACAGGTCAAGAATTTCTGTTGCCTGCTGTTGCTGTCGAACGGCACGCCCATGTTCCGCGCCGGCGACGAGTTCATGCGCACGCAGGGCGGCAACAACAATCCTTACAACCAGGACAACGAAACGGGTTGGATCGATTGGGACCGGCTGGATGCCAACCCGGACATGTTCCGCTTCTTCAAGCGGATGATCGCGTTTCGCAAGGCGCATCCGTCACTGGCAAGGAGCCGGTTCTGGCGCGAGGATGTGCGCTGGTATGGCGTAGGGCAGGATACCGACCTGGCAGACGATTCGCGCAGCCTTGCCTTTGCGCTGCACGGCGCATCGCAGCAGGACGACGACCTCTACGTGATGATCAACGCCTACTGGGAGGATCTGATTTTTGAGATACAGGAGGGCGCGGCGAACGCGTGGCGGCGGGTGGTCGATACCAGCCTCGACAGCCCGTCCGACTTTCTTGAACCCGGCAACGAAAGCCCCTTGCCGTCGATGGAGTATCGCGTGCCGGCCAGGGCCGTCGTTGTACTGATCCGCGACAGAGATGAGGGTGAACCGCAGTGAAACTAGATCCTTTAGCAGGCAAGCAAGCCCCGGCAGCCATGCTGGTCAATGTGCCCAGACTCATCACAGCCTACTACTCCGGCCGGCCTGATTTCTCGGAACCCTCGCAACGGGTCGCGTTCGGCACGTCGGGACATCGCGGTTCCGCGTTCGAAACCAGTTTCAACGAATGGCATGTGCTTGCCATCAGCCAGGCTATTTGTGACTACCGCACACAGTGGGGTATCGATGGCCCACTGTTTCTGGGCATCGACACGCATGCGCTGTCCGAGCCCGCCTTTACCAGTGCGCTCGAAGTGCTGGTGGCCAACGGTGTGGACGTGATGCTCGCCGAGAACGACGAATACACTCCCACGCCAGTGATTTCTCACGCCATACTCGCTTACAACCGCGGCCGCGATAGCGGACTGGCGGACGGCATTGTGATCACGCCGTCGCACAATCCGCCCGCCAGCGGCGGCTTCAAGTACAACCCGCCCAACGGCGGGCCGGCGGATAACAACGTCACAAGCTGGATAGAAACCAGGGCCAATGTGTTTTTGGAAAGCAGCCTTCGGGGCGTGAAAAGAATGTCTTTCGAACGGGCGCTGCACGCCGCCACCACGCACCGGCACGACTACCTCAACGCTTATGTCAACGATCTTGACAAGGTGATCGACATGGAGGCGATTGGCGGCGCGAACATCAGTATGGGCGTCGATCCACTCGGCGGCGCCGGCATTCATTATTGGGCCGCGATTGCCGAGCGCTATGGTTTGAATCTGACGGTGGTGAACGATACCGTCGACCCGACCTTCCGTTTCATGACGGTCGATTGGGACGGCCAGATCCGCATGGATCCGTCATCAATCTACGCGATGCAGAGTCTGATCGGCCTCAAGGATCGCTTCGATATCGCCTTCGCCTGTGACACCGACCACGACCGGCACGGCATCGTTACCCGCAACGCGGGCTTGCTGCCGCCCAACCACTACCTTGCAGTTTCCATTTTCTACCTGTTCCAGCATCGGCCGAAGTGGAGCAAGGATGCGGCGGTTGGCAAGACGCTGGTCAGCAGCCAGATGATCGATCGCGTCACGGCGAAGCTGGGCCGAAAATTGTACGAGGTGCCGGTCGGTTTCAAGTGGTTCGTCGACGGCCTGCTCGACGGTTCGCTGGGCTTTGGCGGCGAAGAGAGCGCCGGTGCTTCTTTTAGCCGCCTGGATGGCAGCGTCTGGACGACGGACAAGGACGGCATCGTCCCGGCGTTGCTGGCGGCGGAGATCACCGCGCGCATGGGCCGCGATCCCGGCGAAATCTACTCTGAGCTGGCGCGCGAATTCGGCGAGCCGGTTTACGATCGGGTTGAGGCGCCGGCAACACCGGAGCAAAAACGCATGCTGGCGCAGCTCTCGCCCCAGCAGATAACGTCTACAGAGCTGGCGGGTGAAAAAATACACAGCATCCTTACCCAGGCGCCCGGCAACGACGCGCCCATCGGTGGTTTGAAAATGGTGGCGGAGAGCGGCTGGTTCGCCGCACGGCCGTCCGGCACCGAGGACATTTATAAAATCTACGCGGAGAGTTTCCGCGGTGCGGAGCATCTGCGCCGTATCCAGGAGGAAGCACAGGCTATCGTCAACGCTGCGCTTGCGGCAGGGGCGCCGCCGGGAAATGGCTTGAGGAAAGAACATGATCGAACCTGAAAACGCGCTTGATGCCGCACACAGTCGCTTCAGTCACGATCGAGTTGACGCCGGAAGCCGGAGACCCGGTGAAACCATGAACACCGACAAACCCACGGCCGATGCCGAACTGGAATCACTGCAGCGCGATACCTTCAGATACTTTCTACTCTGGACCAATCCGCACAATGGACTGGTGCGCGACAAGACCGCGCCCGATTGGCCCGCCAGCATTGCCGCGACCGGCCTCGCCCTGGCGGCGTATCCGGTCGCGGTCGAGCGCGGCTTCATCACGCGCGCAGCGGCGATCGAGACAGTCCTCGCCACACTGCGATTTTTCCGGGACAGCCCGCAAGGCCCCGAGGCGGACGCTACCGGTTACCACGGCTTTTATTATCATTTTCTCGACATGCAGACCGGCCGGCGCGCGTGGCAATGCGAATTGTCCACCGTGGACAGCGCCATTCTGCTCGCCGGTGCGTTGACGGCTGGCGCATATTTTGACGCGGATACGACGGAGGAACAGGAGATACGCGCCGTCGCTGACGCCCTGTATCGCCGTGCCGACTGGCCGTGGGCGCAAAACGGTGGCCTGACGGTGACGCACGGTTGGAAACCCGAAAGCGGCTTTCTCGCGTATCGTTGGGAAGGCTACGACGAGGCGTTGGTGTTGTATATCCTGGGACTCGGCTCGCCCACCCATCCGCTGCCGGAGAGCAGCTACGCCGCCTGGGCCTCCACTTACGAGTGGAAAAATAGATGCGGCTACGATTATCTCTACTCCGGGCCGTTGTTCACGCATCAGATTTCGCATATGTGGGTCGATTTTCGTGGCATCCAGGACGCGTTCATGCGCGAAAAAGGCATCGACTATTTCGAGAACAGCCGCCGCGCAACCTATGCGCAACAACAATATGCGATCGAGAATCCGCTCAAGTTTGCAGGATATGGCAAAGACTGTTGGGGCATCACCGCCAGCGACGGCCCCGGCCCTGACACCATCAAAGTGAACGGCATCGAGCGGCAGTTCTTCGATTACCTGGGACGCGGCGTACCGTACGGACCGGACGACGGCACCGTCGCGCCATGGGCGGTGGTGGCGTCGCTACCGTTCGCGCCGGATATCGTGTTGCCGGCCATCGACTATCTGGTGCATCAGCTCGACCTGAAAACAGGCAATCCCTGCGGTTTCAAGGCAACGTTCAATCCGACCTACCCGGACAAGCGCAGCAATCCCTACGGCTGGGTATCGCCGTGGCATTACGGCCTGAATCAAGGGCCGATCGTTTTGATGATCGAGAATTACCGCACGGGCCTGGTATGGCGCGTGATGCGAGATTGCGCTTATATCGCCCGCGGCTTGCGGCGCGCGGGGTTTGATGGCGGTTGGTTATGAAGGCTTTGGTGACACAAGGGGATAACGATCATTTTTATTCAATCCTAAAAAAGGAGCATCACCATGCAAACTGAACAATTGAAAGTAACAGGCATGAGCTGTGGCAGCTGCAGCAGCAATGTAACAGGTGCACTGAAAGCGGTCGCCGGGGTCAGTGATGTACAAGTATCGCTGTCGGCCGGTGAAGCCACAGTGCAATACGACGAGCGCCTAACATCGCCTGAGCAACTGAAGGCGGCTGTGAAGGACGCGGGCTATGGCGTGGATGCCACCGGCGCGGTGCAGAAACCCCCGGGCAAAGGCGGCTGTTGCTGCGGCTGATGCGTAGCGGCAACAACAAGATGCGCAATTGACGCGCGTTGCATATTTAAGGAGAGACCATGTCAGACCAACTCGATCAGCTTTGCATCAACACCGTGCGGTTTTTGTCGGTAGATGCCGTACAGCAGGCCAACAGCGGGCATCCCGGCATGCCGCTCGGTGCGGCGGCGATGGCCTACGTACTGTGGACACGCCGGCTCAAACACCATCCGCGCAATCCGGAGTGGTTCGATCGCGACCGCTTCGTGCTCTCGGCCGGACACGGCTCGATGCTGCTCTACAGTTTGTTGCACCTGAGCGGTTACGACCTCTCGCTGGATGATATCAAGCAGTTCCGCCAGTGGGGCAGCAAGGCGCCGGGACATCCCGAGCGTGGCCATACGCCGGGCGTGGAGACCACCACTGGGCCGCTCGGGCAGGGTCTTGCCAATGCGGTCGGCATGGCGATCGCCGAGGCGCAACTGGCGGCGCGCTACAACCGCCCCGGCTTCGAGGTGATCGACCACTCCACCTATGCGCTGGTCAGCGACGGCGACCTGATGGAGGGTGTCGCGGCGGAGGCGGCCTCGCTGGCCGGACATCTCAAGCTCGGCAAGCTGACTTGTCTGTATGATGACAACCGCGTCACGCTGGCCGCCGGCACCGACATTTCGTTCTCCGAGGATCGCGCCCAGCGCTTTGCCGCCTATGGTTGGCATACCGTGTTGGTCGCGGACGGCAACGACCTGGCGGCCATCGACGCCGCACTGCAGGCCGCGCGGGCGGAGACGGCGCGACCCTCGTTGATCCTGGTGCGCACCCACATCGGTTATGGCTCGCCCAACAAACACGACAGTTTCGAGTCCCACGGATCGCCGCTCGGCATGGACGAGGTGCGCCTGACCAAACAGAACCTCGGCTGGCCGACCGAGCCGCCGTTCCTGATCCCTGAAGCGGCGCTGGCGCATTTCCGTGAGGCGCTGGCGCATGGCGCGCGCGACGAGGCAGTGTGGAACGAGCGCATGGCGGACTATACGCAGGCCTTCCCCGAACTGGCCGAAGAATTGCGGCGCAGCCGGCGCGGCGAGCTGCCGCCGGACTGGGACGCGGATATACCGGTGTTTCCCGCCGACGCCAAGGGACTGGCCGCGCGGGCCGCCTCGGGCCAGGTGATGAACGCCATCGCGCCGCGGCTGCCGGCGCTGACCGGCGGCTCGGCGGACCTCGATCCGTCCACCCACACCGCGCTCGCGGGCTTCGGCGATTTCCATCCGCCGGCCGACCCGGAGGACGATACCCAGGGCGCCGACCGCGGCGGCTGGAGCCATGCCGGGCGCAACCTGCACTTCGGCGTGCGCGAGCATGCCATGGGCGCGATCGTCAACGGCCTGGCGGCGCACGGTGGCACTATTTCCTACGGTTCGACCTTCCTGATCTTTTCCGACTATATGCGGCCGCCGCTGCGGCTGGCCGCGCTGATGGGGTTGCACGTCGTGCACGTCTTCACCCACGACAGCATTGCCCTCGGCGAAGACGGCCCCACCCACCAACCGGTGGAACAGCTGGCTGCGCTGCGGGCGATTCCCAACCTGACCGTGATCCGTCCCGGCGACGCCAACGAAACCGCGGTCGCCTGGCGGGTCGCCATTGAGATGCGCGAGGGTCCGGTGGTGCTGGTGCTGAGCCGGCAGAACCTGCCCACCCTCGATCGCGACCGCCATGCACCGGCCGACGGCCTGCGCCGCGGGGCCTACGTGTTGTCCGACGCGGCGGACGGCCAGCCCGAACTGATCCTGATCGCCAGCGGCGCCGAGGTCGGACTGATCGTGGCCGCGGCGCAACGCCTGCGGTGCGAGGGTCTCGCGGTGCGGCTGGTCTCCATGCCCAGCTGGGAACTGTTCGAGGCCCAATCGCAGCCGTATCGCGACGCGGTGCTGCCGCCCTCCATCCCGGCGCGGCTGGCGGTCGAGGCCGGGGTGAGCCAGGGCTGGCAGCGCTACGTGGGTGACCGCGGAGATGTGTTGGGCGTGGATCGCTTTGGCGCCTCGGCGCCGGGGCCGGAGATGCTGCGCGAATATGGATTCAGTGTGGATAATGTCTGCCAGCGGGCGCTGGCCCTGGTCGAAAAAATGAAGGAGAACTTATGAACAGTGAAACACCTGTCAGCCAGCCGCTATACGGCCTGTTGCACACCGACGTCGAGGGATTCGACTTGCTGGCCGAGCTGGCCCTGGATATGCGTTCGTCGTGGAATCATGCCACCGATCAGGTGTGGAAGCAGCTGGATCCCAAACTCTGGGCGCTGACCCAGAATCCCTGGGCCGTCCTGCAGACCGTATCACGAGAGAAACTGCAGCGTGTTTTGGCCGATCCCGATATCCGCAAAAACATTGATGATCTGGTACAGGCCAGGCGGGATGCGGCGGAGGCACCCGCGTGGTTTCAGAAAACCTACCCGCAATCGCAGCTAGGCTGTGTTGCCTATTTCAGCATGGAATTCATGTTGAGCGAAGCGTTGCCCATTTACTCGGGCGGGTTGGGCAATGTGGCGGGTGATCAACTCAAGGCCGCTAGCGATCTGGGTGTGCCGGTGATCGGCGTGGGGCTGCTCTACCAGCAAGGCTATTTTCGGCAGATGATCGACTCGGATGGCGCGCAACAAGCCCTGTATCCCTATAACGATCCCGGGCAATTGCCGGTCACACCGTTGCGTAAAGATAATGGCGAGTGGTTGCGGCTGAAACTCGACCTGCCGGGGCATCCGATCTGGCTGCGCGCCTGGCAGGTTCAGGTGGGGCGGGTGCAACTGTACCTGTTGGACAGTAACGATGTGGCCAACTACCCGCCGTACCGGGCGATCACCAGCGAGCTGTACGGCGGCGGGCCGGATCAGCGCCTGATGCAGGAGCTGGTGCTTGGCATCGGCGGCTGGCGCCTGCTCGCCGCGCTCGGCATCGAGCCGGAGGTCTGTCACCTGAATGAAGGACATGCGGCGCTCGCCGTGCTGGAGCGCGCGCGCAGTTTCATGCAGGCCACCGGGCAGTCCTTCGAAGCCGCATTGGCCGTCACCCGGGCGGGCAATCTGTTCACCACTCACACGGCGGTGGCCGCCGGCTTTGACCGCTTCGCGCCGGCCCAGATTGAACATTGCCTGGGGGGTTATGCGCAAACGCAGCTCGGCATTTCGCTCGATGATTTGTTGGCCCTGGGCCGCCGCAATCCGGACGACGCCGCGGAACCTTTCAACATGGCCTACCTGGCGATCCGCGGCAGCGGGGCCGTGAATGGCGTGAGCCGCCTGCACGGCGAGGTGAGCCGGCAGCTGTTCGGGCCGCTATTTCCGCGCTGGCCGACAGACGAAGTGCCGGTCGGGCACGTCACCAACGGCATCCATGTGCCGACCTGGGATTCGGCGGCCGCCGATGATCTGTGGACGGAAGCCTGTGGCAAGGATCGTTGGCTGGGGACGACGGAGGATCATGAACAGCACATTCACGCCCTCTCCGACGCCAGGCTCTGGCAATTCCGCACGGCTGCCAGCATGGCGCTGCTCGACTATGCCCGCGAGCGCTTGTCGCGGCAACTGGCCGCGTCCGGCGCGCCGCACGAGGAGGTAGAGAGTGCGAAGCATGCGTGTGATTGCAATACCTTGACGGTGGGGTTCGCGCGCCGTTTTGCCAGCTACAAGCGACCGAACTTATTGCTACATGACCCGGAGCGGCTGCTGCGCCTGCTGACGAATCCACAACGTCCGGTGCAGCTCATTATGGCGGGCAAGGCCCATCCCGCCGACAAGGCCGGGCAGGCGCTGATTCAGCAATGGATGCACTTCATCCGGCGGCCCGAGGTGAGCGGCCACGTGATCTTCCTCAGTGACTATGACATGCATTTAGCCGAGCATCTGGTGCAGGGTGTGGATGTCTGGCTCAACACGCCGCGCCGGCCGTGGGAAGCGAGCGGCACCAGCGGCATGAAGGTGCTGGTCAATGGCGGCATCAATCTGTCGGAACTGGATGGCTGGTGGGCGGAAGCCTATACACCGGAGGTGGGCTGGGCCTTGGGGGATGGTCAGGAACATGGCGATGACCCCGCCTGGGACGCGATAGAGGCGGAAGCACTTTATGAATTGCTCGAACGCGAGGTGATCCCCGAGTTCTATGGCCGCGACGAGCAGGGTATCCCCAGCGCCTGGGTGAATCGGATGCGGGAAAGTATGGCGCAGCTGACGCCGCGCTTTTCCACCAACCGGGCGGTGCGCGAATACACCGAGCAGCACTATTTGCCAGCGGCGTCAGCCTATCATGAGCGGAGTGCCGACAAAGGCAAACTCGGCGCGGAGCTGGTTGACTGGCGGCGTGCGCTGGAACAGAAATGGGCCGCGCTGCGCTTCGGCGAAATGAAGCTGGAGACTGACGGCGGGCAACACCTGTTTGAGGTTCAGGTGTATCTCGATGATCTCGATCCGGATACCGTGCGGGTCGAGCTGTATGCCGATGGCGTTGACGGTAGTGCGCCGGAGCGGGTGGAGATGACTCGGCTGCGGCAGTTGGTGGGCGCCGCGAACGGCTACGCCTATCGTGCAGAGGTGCCAGCTACCCGTCCGGCGGTGGACTATACGGCGCGGCTTATATCCCACCGTGGTGACGTGGCGGTGCCTCTGGAAGATGCGCATGTCCTGTGGCAGCGGTGATTCAATAGCGAATGGGGAATGGCAGAATAGTCAGCGAAAAAGCGGAATCGGTACCAGCTGGTTTTTCAAGCGCTGCGCATCGCACTGTATACGGAAAGAAGAAAAAACTAAGTCAACTAAAATAGGAGAACAGGGCATGCGTATCTATTCGGTAAATACATTCTTGAAGGCCGTGCTTCTGGCGGTCGGCCTGGTCAGCCTTAATGTTGTTGCGGCAGCAGATGCCCCGGAGACTTTTCAATTGGTCGATGGGGTGGCGATCTATCTGGGTGTGATGCCGGCGCAGATTGTCCAGGGCCACCCCAAGGAGCACCCGGAAGCTAAAATGCATGGCGGTGTTCCGGCCAGGGGCCACCGTGACCACGTAGTCGTGGCCCTGTTTGATAATGCCACCGGCCAGCGCATCGAGGATGCGCAGGTGACTGGCGGTGTGATGGAGATCGGCCTGGGCAGCAAGCAGAAAAAACTCGAACCTATGCGCGTCGCCGACAGCGTCACCTATGGCAATTACTTTGAGATGCCGAGCAACCGGATATACCACATCAAGGTACAGATTCGCCGCCCCGGTATACAGGATGTCGTTGAAGCACAATTCACCCACCGGCACTTTGATAAGTGAAGTAGGCGGCCCCATGCAGAGACCCTGTGTAGTGTAAAGTTATTTTGCTCAAGGAGTGAACGATGAAAACCAGTATTATTGAAGTGGGCGGGCTGTTGTCGGCACTGAGTGCCCGCGGTGTGGAGAAGCAGCTCGCGAAATTGACCGGCGTAAAAAAAGCCGAGGTCAATTATGTCGCCGGCAGCGCGACCGTGGTCTACGATGAGACGGCGATCGATCTGAAGGCCATCAAGGCCAGGGTGCAGGAGTGCGGGTACCACTGCGCCGGGGAACAGCTGCCGAAACATGTCTGTGTGCCCGAAGATCCTCCCGCTGCTGCGGTTGCGATAGCGCCCCACGCCGCGCCTGTCCATGACGAGCATGGCGAACATGAGGCGCCCCAGGTTCATGCGGAACACGCCACGCCTGGAAAAACGGACGCCATGGCTCATGAGATGGGCCATGGCGGCAGTATGGATATGCAGGCCATGGTGCGCGACATGCGCAACCGTTTCTGGGTCTGTCTGCTATTCAGTATTCCGATCTTTATCTATTCACCCATGGGCGGGTTGTTCACGCCGCCGGCGCCGCCCTTTGGACTGGACCTCAATAAGTGGCTGTTCATCCTGGCAAGCATCGCTGTTATCTGGCCGAGCTGGCCGTTCTTCGTCGCCGCCTGGCGTGCGCTGAAAAACGGTGTACTCAACATGGCGGTACTGGTGGTGCTGTCGGTGGGTACCGGTTATCTGTTCAGTCTTGGTGCGACCTTCCTGTTTCCGGGGGTACAATTCTTTGAGGCCGTCGCGGTGTTGCTGGTGTTCATTCTGCTCGGTCACTGGCTGGAGATGCGCGCCCGCGCCGGCGCCTCCGACGCCATTCGCTCGCTGATGGATCTGGCCCCGCCCAAGGCCATGGTACTGCGCGATGGCGCGGAGGTGGAGGTCCCGACCGCCGAGGTGCTGAAAGACGAGGTGGTGGTAATCCGCCCCGGCAACAAAATCCCGGTAGACGGCGAGGTACTGGAGGGCGAGTCGCAGGTAGACGAGTCCATGCTCACCGGCGAGTCCATGCCGGTGGCGAAAAAGCCGGGCGATACGGTGATCGGCGCGACCATCAACAAGAGCGGCAGCTTCAAGTACCGCGCCACCAAGGTGGGCGCCGATACGGCGCTGGCGCAGATCGTCAAGCTGGTGCAGGCGGCGCAGAACTCCAAGGCGCCGGCGCAGCTGCTGGCGGACAAGGCCTCGCAATGGCTGGTGGTGATCGCCATCGTCATCGGCCTGACCACCTTCGCGGTATGGTTCTGGGGGCTCAGCGCAACGCTGTTGTTCGCCGTGACCCTCACCATTACCGTGTTCGTCATCGCCTGCCCGGACGCCCTCGGGCTTGCCACGCCCATGGCGGTGATGGTGGGCACCGGGCTCGGTGCCAGGAACGGCATCCTGTTCAAGAATGCCTCGGCGCTGGAAGACGCGACCAAGCTTGACATCGTGGTATTCGACAAAACCGGGACCCTGACCATGGGCGAGCCGCAGGTGGTGGAGGTGGTAGCGGCGTCGAATTCGGATCAGGATGCTGTGCTGGGTCTGGCTGCCACGGTGGAGCAGGGCTCCGATCACCCCCTTGCCCAGGCCATCCTGCGACGTGCTGAGGGGTTGAAACTGGAAGCTTTGACCGGCTTTACCAACATCGAGGGCAAGGGCGCTCGCGCTGAGGTGGCCGGAAAAACCCTGTTGCTGGGGAATCGTCGCCTGATGGATGAAGAGAGCGTCGATATGGCAGGTCTGACGGATGAGGCCGCCCGCCTGCAGGACTCGGGCCAGACCGTGGTGCATGTCGCCCATGGTGGGAAACTGGCAGGCCTGATCGCGATTGCCGATGCGCCGCGGCCCACCGCCGCCGCCATGGTGAAAAAAATGCGTGAACGCGGTGTCGAGGTGGCGATGCTCACCGGCGACAACCAGGCCACCGCCGAGCGCATCGCCGGGGAGCTCGGCATTAGCACCGTGATCGCCGATGTGTTGCCGGGGCAGAAGGCCGACAAGGTCAAGGAACTGCAGGCTCAGGGCAAGAAGGTCGGTATGGTGGGTGACGGCGTCAACGATGCGCCGGCGCTGACGCAGGCGGACGTGGGCTTCGCCATCGGCGCAGGCACCGATGTGGCGATAGAGAGCGCTGATGTGGTCTTGATGAAAAGTGACCCCTACGACGTGTTGGGCGCCATCGAGCTGTCGCGCGCCACGTTGCGCAAGATGCACCAGAACCTGTTCTGGGCGGTGGGCTACAACGTCATCGCCTTTCCCGCCGCGGCCGGGGTGTTCTACCCGTTGGTGATCAGCCCCGAGGTGGCGGCGCTGGCCATGTCCGGCAGCTCGGCGCTGGTGGCGGTGAATGCATTGCTGCTCAAGCGCACCCGGCTGGAAGGTATCCGCGCGTTCCGATCCGGGTCCGCTGAGGCGAACAGCGCGGGAGATCAGGGGTGAATCCCAAGGGGTTGCCTGTTTGGATCTCACAACGCCGCTGCCTGGATAGCTCAAATTGTGGTACTACCGCGTAGCAGATGAATTCGGGTTAACCTTCTTTTGACTGTCGTCTATCTGCGGGGCTTTTCGTTAGCGCTTGAGGGATATCGGGAGAGGTAAGCATGAAAAAACAGTGGCTCTGGACTCCTGCGGTGTTGATCGCGGTTGCGGCAATTTCCTATGGTTTGTTCATCATTCTGCAACCGCCGTTGTTACCACAGGGTTTCTTATATGGCAACGGCCATATCGAGGGTACTGAAGTCAGTATCAGTGCCGAGGTCACCGGGCGGGTGCTGGAGAGCCATCTGGTGGAAGGGCGCTCTGTAGGCGCCGGTGAGCTGCTGTTGCGCCTGGATGATACGGATCTGAAAACCCGTCTTGCACAGGTAACCGCGGAACAATCGGCCGTCAAAAACGAGCTTGCTGCCCTCGATTCTCAACGGCGCACTTGGCGGCATCATCTGCGCACAGCGGAGTCGGATCTCACGCGCCACCGCGAACTAAAAAAATCAGGCACCATCACGGCGCAACGTCTCAATCAGGTAGAAGATGTCTTTCAAGAGACCCGGGGGAAGATGCAAGTATTGGAGGAGCAGGTCCAGCAGAGCGAAAACCGCCTGGAGGCGACGCGTCAGCAGATAGAGCTGCTGCAACTGCAACTGAACAAGACACAAGTCTACGCACCGATGCCTGGAACCGTGTTGGTCAAGGCTATCGAAGTGGGCGAATTGGCAGTGCCTGGCAAGGTGGTGACCGTGCTGGTGGATCTGTCGCGTCTGGAGATGAAAGTTTATATTCCCGAGCGCGACATCGGCAAGCTGAAGCTGGGGACGTCGACCCGGATCCGGGTGGATGCCTTTCCGCAGCGTTATTTTGAGGCGCGTGTGTCAAGGGTCGATCAACGCGCGCAGTTTACGCCACGGGACATTCACATGCCGGAGGAACGTGTGCGCATGGTATTTGGTGTCACCCTGTCTGTGGCCAATGGAGAAGGGGTTCTCAAACCGGGCATGCCGGCCGATGCCTGGCTGAAGCTGCAGAACGATCTTCCCTGGCCGGAACAACTGGTCGTACCACGGTAATCATGATTATGGCTGACTCCGAGAACACAGCCTGGATCATTGAAACACAGGGTATCGGGCGACGGTTCGGCAGGCAACAAGTGCTCACGGATATCGATCTGCACATTGCCGAGGGCGAGATCTTCGGCCTGCTCGGTCCCGATGGCGCTGGCAAGACCACCCTGATGCAAATACTGGCGGCGATTCTCGATCCCACAGAGGGAACTTGTCGGGTGCTTGGGTTTGACACGGTCAAGCAGACGGCATCGATTACCTCGCGCATCGGTTATATGTCACAGGGTTTTACGCTTTATGATCGGTTAACTGTTGACGAGAACCTGATCTTTGCTGCCCGAGTTCGTGGCATTGAAGGCAGCGTATTCCAACAACGACGCCAACGCCTGCTGGCGATGGCCGGTCTTACTCAATTTGGTGGTCGGAGGGCGGGAGACCTTTCCGGCGGCATGCGCAAGAAATTATCGCTGTGTGCCAATCTGATCCACGAACCACCGCTATTGCTGCTGGACGAACTCAGCCTCGGCGTGGATCCGGTGTCGCGACGGGAACTGTGGCAGATGCTGCACGAGTTTCGCGAATCGGGTGCAAGCATTGTGGTGACCACGCCGTATATGGATGAGGCAGATTACTGCGATCGCCTGGCCCTGCTCGATCACGGACAGATCCTGGCACTGGATTCACCCGATGCGCTACGCCAACTTGGCGAGGGAACGGTTTTTGAGCTGACGACAAACCGCGCCGAAGACGTTTTGGAGGTGTTAACGGATTGCCCCGAATTAAGCGGCTTGCAGTGGTTGGGCTCTGTATTACATATCCTGCTTCGACCAACCACGACGCTTTCCGCTGACGTCATGCAGACGCTCCAACATCTTGGTGAGCTGCAGCCGGTGCCGTCATCGCTGGAGGACGTGTTTGTGCAGTTGACCGCGCCGCAGACCGCCGTTCAGGTACCGGCATTCGTGCCTGCATCACCGAGCTCGGATGCGACCGCCGAGCTTGATGTGGTTCAACTCGAAGGCGTGACCTGCCGCTTCGGAAATTTCACCGCTGTCGATAATGTCACGCTCGCGGTATCCGCCGGGGAGGTGTTTGGATTCCTGGGCCCCAACGGTGCCGGTAAAACCACATTAATACGCGCTATGTGTGCCTTGCTGAAACCTGCCAGCGGTAAACTTCGGGTGGCCGGAGTTGATGTGGCTGCTGAACCCATGCGTTTGCGCAGCCGGATCGGTTATATGTCACAGCGTTTTTCGTTATATACCGAGTTGACGGTAGCGGAAAACCTGAGTTTCTTTGCCGGGGCCTATGGCGTTGAGGGTCATGCACGGGCGAAGGAGATCACCTGGGCCAGCGACATGATCGGCCTCGGCGGTATGGAAGATCGCAAAGTGCAGGAAATATCCGCCGCCCTGCGCCAGCGTCTGGCGCTGGCGTGCAGTATCCTGCACAAACCCGCGGTGTTGTTTCTCGACGAACCGACCTCCGGCGTCGATCCAGTTTCGCGTCAGCGATTCTGGCAGTTGATCCAGTCCCTGGCCGATACCGGCATGACGATTTTTGTCACCACTCATTACCTTGAAGAAGCGACCTACTGCCATCGCCTGGGCCTGATGTACGAGGGTCGCCTGATTGCAGCGGACAGCATCCCGGGTTTGCGGTCGACCTTATCCATGGAAGAATCTGCCAGTATGGAAGAGATTTTCATGGCTTACATCGACCGGGAAAAAGCGTCTGAACAAGTAATGGAGGCCATCCGATGAACCGGCATCGATTGATGGCAGTGATGGCTAAGGAGTCGCGCGAGATTATTCGTGATCCGATCACGGTCGGGGTTTCCGTGCTGTTGCCTTTGGTCATGTTGTTTCTGTTCGGTTACGCGATTTCCCTGGATGTGGATGACGTTGCGCTGGGAGTGCTGGATCAGGACAGGAGTCCGGCCAGCCGGGCGCTCACGGATAGTTTTGTGCAAAGCGGCTATTTCAATCTGATCCGTGACTTAAAATCCGTTGGGGAGGTGGAGGATTCCCTGCAGCGGGGCCAGGTGAAACTGGTACTGGTGATCCCGCCGCGCTTTCATGCCGCCCTGGTGCGTAGTGACAATCCCGCAGTGCAAGTGTTGGTGGACGGAACCTACTCCGTCACCGCACTGGTCGCCGCCAATTACGCCCAGACAATCGTGGCCGGGTTTCGGCAACCGGTCCGGCCGAGCGCCATCCAGTTGGAAACACGGGTCTGGTACAACGCGCCCATGCGCAGTATCAATTTTGTGGTGCCCGGGCTATACGCCGTGATCCTGATGGCCTTTCCACCCCTGCTGACGGCGCTGGCGCTGGTGCGGGAGAAAGAAAACGGTTCGATCCAGCAGATCTTCGCCTCGCCGCTGACAGCAAGCGAATATATTGTCGGCAAACTGATCCCCTACGGTCTGATCGCCTTTGCCCAAATGATCATGGTGATCACGATCGGTTTTTTCTGGTTCCAGGTGCCGTTCCAGGGCAACCTGGGATTTCTGCTGGCGACCGCCTTCATTTTCGTGTTTTGCACGGTCGGCATCGGCCTGCTGGTCTCCACCATCACCCGCAGTCAACTGACCGCTATGCTGTTGGCGTTGATTATCACTCTGATGCCGTCGTTTCTGTTTTCCGGCTTCCTGTTCCCGATCTTCACTATGCCTTATGTTTTACAACTTTATACCGCGATTTTCCCCGCCCGTTACTTCGTAGAGCTGTCGCGGGGCATCGTGCTCAAGGGTGGTGGTCTGGAAGAACTATGGGTCAATCTTGCTGTCTTGCTGCTCTACACCTTCGCGGTGTTCTGGCTGGCGGCCTGGCGTTTTAGCAAGAAGGTGGCCTGAGATGCGACTGGCAAGCCTGCTAACCAAGGAGATCATCCAGTTTTCGCGCGACCGGGTGATTCTGATCCTGATCCTGTGGCTGTACACCATCGAGGTGGTGATCTGTGCCTATGCCCTCAGTTTTGACGTGAAACACCTACCCATGGCCGCGGTGGACCAGGACCGCAGCGTCGCCAGCCGGGCCTTGCTGGAAAGCTTCCGCATCAATGAGGCCTTTGATTTGGAGGGTTATCCATCGAGCATGACCGAGGCAGGCGACTGGCTGGATAAGGACAAGGCCAGCCTGATTATCGTGATCCCCGAGAATTTTGACCGGGATCTGCGCCGCGGTGCAGTACCTGTGGTGCAACTGCTGCTGGACGGCAGTAACTCCAATACTGCGGCCATCGCCAGGGGCTATGCCGCGCAAATCCTGGATCGTTTCCAGCAGGAATGGCTGCCCGATGCCGTGGCCCCCGCCGTGCAGGTCGAAGCGGTGCTGCGTGTCTGGTACAACCCCGGCCAGAGCTACACCTCGTTTATGGTGTTGTCCATGATTGCGCTGGCCGCACTGATGGTGGGCGTCATTCACCCGGCCGCATCCATTGTGCGGGAAAAAGAGGTCGGCACCATCGAACAACTCATGGTGACCCCCATTCGTATTGGTGAACTGTTTCTAGCCAAGACCGCTCCCACCCTGGCGATGGGTTTATTATCTGTTTTTCCCAGCCTGCTGATCGTCTGGTGGTTTGGCGTGCCACTGCGTGGCAGTCTGCTGTTATTTCTAGTACTCACCGCACTGTTCCTGCTTAGCGCCATCGGTATTGGTGTGCTGGTGGCCGCCGTCAGCAAGACCCTGCAACAGGCGCTACTGCTTTCATTTTTTGGCCTGTTTCCGCTGATGTTTTTATCAGGCACGCTGGTGCCGGTGGAGAGTATGCCCGAGTTTCTGCAGACCCTTTCCCTGGTCAGCCCGCTGCGTTATTACATGGACGTGATCCTCGGCATATTCCTCAAAGGTGCCGGCATTGCAGAACTCTGGCCGCAGGCTTTGGCTTTGCTGGTGATTGGCTCGTTGCTGTTTGGGATTGCTATCGGTGTTTTTCGGCGGCAGCTGGCATGAAATAAATGAAGGTCAATTCCAGAATGGAGATAACTAGCATGACAAAGAAAAAACGTACAGGCTGTTACCTGGGTGGATTTCGCAACGCCACTGCATGGACAGCCCAAAGGGTTACACTACACGCATGATGAATGAATCCGGGTTGATCTTTTTTCCTGTCCCCGCTGATCACCTCAAAGGGGACGGCACTGGTGGCGGTCAATGCACTGTTGCTCAAGCGTACACGGCTGGCGGGTATTCACTCATCGCGTATCCCACCCAGTCAATCCGCAGCAGTGGCGATGCCTGTATGACACTGCGTGGCAGGCTGTCGGCAAGTGCCTTTAGCGCAACACGCCATTTACCTCGACGGCGCGTGCGTGAGGGTGGAGGGTGCTTATTGTGAGTATCAAGGATCTGTCACGCTCGCAGAAGGCAGCCGGCCTGACTACCCTCGCCGCCATGCTGCTGGCCTTTACCGTGGCCAATTCGCCCGCGCGGGCCTGGTATGAGGTGGTTCATCACCTGCCCGTGATGGTGGGAGTGGGCACGCTGGCTATCGATAAACCGCTTATCCTCTGGATTAACGACGGGCTGATGGTGTTTTTCTTTCTACTTATCGCCCTGGAATTGAAACGGGAGATTATGGAAGGCCAGTTGTCCACGTACAAGTCTATTGCCACCCCGGCTTTCGCTGCCTTGGGTGGCATGGTGGTACCGGCGTTGATCTATGTGGCGTTCAATGCTGGTGACCCGGTGGCCATGCGCGGCTGGGCGATCCCCACCGCCACAGATACGGTGCTAGCGCTGACGGTGCTGGTGCTGCTCGGTACGCGGGCGCCGGTCTCGCTCAAGGTGTTTTTGACGGCATTGGCGATCTTCGACGATCTGGGGGCGATTCTGGTCATTGCACTGTTTTATACCGATCAGCTGGCCGTGACATCGCTGGTAATGGCGGCCGTCGGGATCGCCGCACTTGTCAGTCTTAATCGCTTCAAGGTTAGCCATAGTGCGGCCTACGTTATCGTCGGTCTATTTCTCTGGGTTGCGGTGCTCAAGTCTGGCGTGCATGCGACTCTTGCAGGGGTGGCCATCGGCCTGGCGATTCCGATGCAGGTGATGCAAAACGGCAAATCCTTGTCGCCGTTGCGGCAGACCGAACATTCACTTTATCCCTGGGTGGCGCTCGGTGTAGTGCCGTTATTTGCTTTTTTTAATTCGGGTATCACGCTCTCGGCGTCTACTGTCGGATCATTGGTTTCGCCGGCTTCGCTGGGTATTGTGTTGGGGCTTTTTGTCGGTAAACAACTGGGGATATTCGGCGCCGTGTGGCTTGCTGTGCGCATTGGTGTAGCGCAGCTGCCGGATGGCGCCGGCTGGTGGCAGCTTTACGGAGTAGCGATGCTGGCGGGGATAGGCTTCACCATGAGCCTGTTCATTGCCGGTCTGGCGTTCTCTGACCCGGAGGTGTTTCGCAGCGCGCGATTGAGTGTCGTGGTGGGTTCGCTGTTAGCGGCCGTCGTGGGTGCAGCTGTGTTGTGGTGGGCGGGGCGCAGGCAGCCCAGGGAAACAGGAAAACAAGTGGGGCCGTTTCCATGATGGCCGTAGTATCGCTGTGGCTGTGGCTGTGGCTGTGGCTGTGGCGGTTGATCACGCCTATGAGTACCCGCTAACGGAGGAGGAATACGACATGATGAACACGCAAACAGATGCAGCGGGCCTCACGACAGTCGAGGCACAGGCACGGCTGGCCCAGTACGGCGAAAACGCGATTCAGGAGGAGCGCGTCAGCCCCTGGCGTAAATTCCTCGCCTTTTTCTGGGGACCGATCCCGTGGATGATCGAAATCGCCGCTATTCTGTCGGCCTTGGCCGGGCGCTGGGAAGACTTCACGGTCATCGCCATATTGTTGCTCATCAACGCCGGTGTTGGCTTTTGGGAGGAGTTCAAGGCCGGTAATGCCATCGAGGCGCTCAAGCAGCGCCTCGCGCCCGTGGCCCGCGTGTTGCGCGATGGAGAGTGGCGCGACATTCCGGCGCGCGAGCTGGTGCCTGGTGACCTGGTATTCCTGCGTCTCGGGGCTATTGTGCCGGCCGATGTCGAACTGACGGGCGGCGATTACCTGAGCATCGATCAGTCGGCGCTCACCGGCGAGTCTCTGCCGGTGGACAAGAAGACCGGCGATGCCGCCTATTCGGGCTCGGTGGTGCGCCAGGGTGAGATGCAGGGCCGGGTGACCGCCACCGGCATGAGTACCTACTTCGGCCGCACGGCGCACCTGGTCGAGACCGCGCAGACCCGTTCACACTTCCAGCAGGCGGTGCTGCGCATCGGCAATTTCCTGATTCTGACCACACTCGGCCTGGTGGTGGTGGTAATCCTGGTGGCCCTGTTCCGCGGCGATCCGTTCATCGATACCTTGCTGTTTGCGCTGATCCTGACGGTCGCGGCGATCCCGGTAGCGCTGCCCGCCGTGATGTCGGTGACCATGGCGGTCGGCGCGGCGGCCTTGGCGCGCATGCAGGCCATCGTGTCGCGGCTGGTGGCGATCGAGGAATTGGCGGGCATGGATATGCTGTGTTCCGACAAGACCGGCACGCTCACCCAGAACGCATTGACCGTGGGCGATGCGGTTCCGATCGATGCCGAGAGCCCGGAGGAGGTCATCCTCGCCGCGGTGCTCGCCAGTGAGCGGGACAGTCCCGATGCGATTGATGCTGCGGTGCTCAAGGCATTGCCCGACCCGCAGGCACTGGCGGGCAGTGAGATCCTCGCCTTCCGGCCGTTCGATCCGGTGGGCAAACGCGCCGAGGCCGAGGTGCGTCAAGGCGACCGACGGTTCAAGGTCGCCAAGGGCGCGCCGCAGGTAATTGCCGCCCTGATCGAGGCCGATGGTGAGCTGGCGGCGCGGATAAACAATGCTACCGACGAGCTGGCGACGCACGGTTACCGCACCCTCGGCGTGGCGCGCACGGACGCTGATGGGCGCTGGTGTTTCCTCGGGCTTGTGCCCCTGTTTGACCCGCCGCGTGAAGACTCGGCCGCGACCATCGCTACTATCGAAGGTATGGGCATTGACGTCCGCATGGTGACCGGCGACCACGGCGCGATCGCCCGCGAAGTTTCGCGCGAGCTTGGTCTTGGCACCAACATCGTCTCGGCACGCGAGGTCTTTGAACACGAGGGCGGCGATGGCGACGGGGCGCGCATCGAGGCCGCCGATGGTTTCGCCGAGGTCTTTCCCGAGCATAAGTTCAAGATCGTGCGCACCCTGCAGCGCGCCGGCCACATCGTCGGCATGACCGGTGACGGGGTCAACGACGCACCGGCGCTGAAGCAGGCTGATATCGGCATCGCTGTCAGCGGTGCCACC
>Ga0316209_1001181_pt1 | contig 30228 bp, 41 predicted proteins | sample 6monopyrite_MG_FD_204945 | JGI IMG/M metagenome (GOLD analysis project Ga0316209, IMG submission 204945) | Microbial mat bacterial communities from mineral coupon in-situ incubated in ocean water Damariscotta River, Maine, United States -... | ecosystem: Environmental > Aquatic > Marine >...
ATGTCCATGAATAAAGCGATGCCGTATTCGAATCAGCGACCGTGAAATCAGTGTATTGACCGAGATACGTTTTACCCACCGAATCGGTTGTACTAAAACCTGCGGTACCGGTGGCATTAGTCGCGTAAGCAATGTGAAGATAACTTGTTTGGCCATTCGTGCCATTGGTGCCGGGAATGCCATCAGAGCCGTTAGCCCCATTCGCACCTTGCACTAATTGCCAATTCCACAGGCCGCTACCCGATCCCGCATCAGCAACCGTCGAATCAACATAGGTTCCAATGTAAGCCTTGCCGGTCGGACTTTGGCTAAAGCCACCACCGCTACTATTGTCCGCATATGCGATATGAAAATAGGTGTTAACGCCATCCGAACCGGGTGGTCCTTGAATACCTTGAGTCCCATTCGCGCCTTGAATACCCTGCAATCCTTGAGAACCAGTGGGACCGGGTGCGCCGTCACTATAGGCTAAGACTGGCGTCGACCATGTTAGCGTTGCATCAACACCTGAATTTCCGGTAATAGCCGCGATCGTTTTTGAAATATAAACATTTGCGCCACTGCCAGGAAGTACATTAAAACCCCAACCGGTTGGCGCGACACCAGAGCCTGAATCAAAATCCCAACTCCCGCCAGTAGGCGTTGCCGGTAGGCTCGAACCACGCACGTAAACGCTAAGCTGAATACTTGAATTTCCATCGACTCCATCGCCGTTATCAATCGGATCATCGACAATCGGTATTCTTGGTTGAGGTATAAATTGAATTCGGGAGGCATTTTGTTTTAGATCGAATGCCGACTGATTCTGCGGGTTATTCGATAGCGCGGTGATACGCCCATTAATAGCTGGGACTGAACTCGTTCCACCATCAAGCAAGATTAAAAGACCGCCCGGTGTTGAATGTCCAGCGTTACCGCCGACCACGCTGCCAGATGGCGTGACGGCATTACCGGCTACACCAGACATATCAATTGCGGCTGTACCAGCCAGTGACCAGCCACGACAAACAACGACAAGTGCCGAGCCAGAATCGTTACCAATGCCGCCTGCTGACACGTCGACAACTTCGCCAAGAGAATCAACGGTCGTACTTGGCGCACCATTGGCACCCGCGCTGCCCCGTAAATCGGTGGGAATACCGTCAATAGAAAGTCCGTCCGGGTTATCCAGTGAAAGCGATGGGAACGCTTCGTGAAGACCTTGATTGGTATTACCCGTTCTGACCGTACATGTTTCACTTTGTCCGACTTGACTCGATTGGGTGCAAAACGACCCATTGCCAGCTACCGATGAGCCGACAAATCCAGCGCCGGTCGCGCGGCCATTGCCGACACAATTAATGTTTCCTAATTGGGTAATAAACCCCATGACTCGAAGCTGGATATTATCAAGTATCGTTAAGGTGACGCCTACAGGGATTGTTAAATCGCCAAGGTGATAAACCACACTCGTCGAATGGTCAGAATTACCGATTAACGTTGTATCGACGGTTAATGAATCGTTCGTCACATTGACAAGCGCAATACCAGACGAATTGTAAAAGCTATCCGCCATCACTCTAACTGAACCATCGGTTAGTGGCGCTGGTGTGAAGGTTGAGCCAAACAATTCGAGATCGACAATCCCTTTTCGCTGATCAACGCGAGTCGAAATAATTTGCATGGCTCGGCTAATGGTTGAGCCTGAGTTGAAATCTTGGATGCTAGAGTGATTAACGTTCACGACATCGCCAACTTCTAAACTATTATTTCTAGAAAATGTGGAGACTTTAAGCCGTGCACTTTCACCCGCAAAGCGATCAGAAAATGAATTAACCGCATTGAGTAACGTAGTGGTGGTCGCAGTGACGCCGTTAAGCAATCGAAACTTGAACGACTTGTTTTTTTCACCATAATCGGTAATTGAGTCAGCAAACTTGAAGGTACTTTTTCGGCGGTATTCGGGCTTTTTAGGCAGCGGGTCGAAACTCCATTCGATTTCGAATTTGTTCGACGTTGCCGATGAATCAAAGGTTAAGTCCGAATGCTTGGTAATGTTTGAGTTATCAAGTGTAAAAACTGGCGACGCTTCGTCGTTGATAGCGAACAATCGTTTAACATCAAGACCACCGGCACCATTCACGCGAAGATAACGCGAGTTAGGCAGTAGAATTTCTGATTCAATAAACTTCTTGCCATCGGTTTTTTTAAGCTCGACCGCATACGCCATGAAATCGTCTTGGCTAGTAAAATCGGACTGGCTCAGTAGCGTAGAATCCATTCCTAGTTGCCAGTGCAGTGGAAATGTTCCCGTTTGACCGATTTGTATTCCTGTCATGACGGCATAAGCTAATTTAAGTGATTTCATTTGAACAAAAATTAATTCTTTAATCTTTGGACCTTTTTCATCGCTTGTGTCATTCGGCAATACCCATGTCTGAGCGGTGGTTCCCAATACACCACGCACACACGTAAATGATGTGCCGATGGCGGTCACTCGGCAATATTCTTTATTATTACCGTCCGATATTTCTAAGTAGGTGCACGTCGAACTTGGCGCATCGAGAAAATCGGAATCTCGCTCGACCAGCTGCCAGTCAGTTAAGTTATAAACTTGAACGTTTGTATCAGTGGGCGAAAGCGCGACCGATAATCTCGTTTCAAGCGGTTGCATAATAGGTTGGTTCATACCGTCCTGTGGATCTTTGCAGGACATGGCGTAAATGCCTTTTTTATACCGAATTTTTTTATCGATGTATTGTGTTTGCTCAAGCCGATAATCAGCCCATGCCATCCCTTCATAACCAAGATAAAGCCGCACTCGCTTGCCAAATAAAACTTTTCGATTAACACGTTTGGAATTGAAAACAGCCGTCACCGATTTGCTAGCATCAACAAGATTAAAGGACAATGATCCAATGGAGCTATTTGCGCGTTCTGGAATGAGCTTTTGACTGACAGACGAAGTGTCTTTAAGGACACCATGAGTGACGGGTGAAACAGTGGGAATATCAGAATGGCTGGTAAAGTAGTAAAGATCCGTTCCATTCGTTGAAAAATCAATTTCAATAACGAAACGAGGGGACTTGAATTTTGAAGTGTTATCTTGATCAAACGCAATAGAATTACTTCTCATTGTTCGCGGATCCGCGCACTAAAAGAGTAATACATATTTCCAACGCGAGAAGGCTCGTAAGACTTTTTAGCGACCAATACTCCAGTAAGGACATTATTTGGCGATGCAATAGAACCAAGCAAGTCAAAACTAATCGACTCACCAGAACTAGAAGATAAAAGGAATTCTCTAAACTCTAACATCTTAGTTTGTCCCATCGGGATGGTCGTAATTTGATGCTCCGTATTGACAGCATTCAAAATCGTTTCTGAATCGTTATAGGTAAATTGCTGGTTAATATCCAAACTGTCAATTGGTGAATGCGCCTCTAAATCAATTTCTATTGTGTAAACCGTACCGACAACGTGGCCAAATATTAGGCCGCGCTTTGCCGTGTATTGAAACGTTGCCATTTATCCCCCTGCAAGTATTTGTTCTTCTTGTCGCGAGCCTGCTGGAATGATTTCGCCACCATCCTCAATAAATGTACGGATCTGCTCCGCCACCCGATTGCCGTCATTGCCGCTCGCATTGATAATGTAAGTATTGGAAATTTTTTGATCTTGAAGGTCGTTCAAAGGTGGTTGAGACGCACTTAAGTCGACGGGCTGGCGGTCGGAAGCCTTAGAAATAGTCGGCACTCCCACCGATGCGCTTCCTCCGCCACCTTTAGAACCCGACTTTATTCCTTGTTGTGATTTAATTCCTTGCGCCCAAACAGTTGCGTATGCTGCCGCACCTAATGCAGGGCCTACAATAGGTATTCCAGCCAACGCCTTGTAGGCAGCCATCGCCCCTGAATGAGTGTTTGTTATGGTTTCTTTTAACGCTATTCCGCGAGAAAGCTTTTCTCCTTTTTCACCAAAAGACTTTGAAAGCGAACTTAGCTGACCTAAAGTTTTTGATTCTCCCTCGACGCTCTTCTTTTTGATGGCGTCACGTTTTTTCTCGAATCGTTGTTCTGTTTTATATTTTTGCTCAAGAAACTGTTGGTAGTTTATGGCGTTTGCTTCTCTAGCAGCCGTTATGATCGCGAGCTCTTCGCTTTCTTTTTGTTGAAGCAATTCAAGCTCAGCAAGGTTTGATTGAATTATCCTGTCGAGCTTAGCTTGTAATTTTTCCTTAGCCTTATCTTCTTTTTCGCTAATACTTTTTTGCATCTTTTTATTGATGTTTTCTTCGATAACGTTGCCAGCATCAATAGCGCCAACCTTAATATCTTCAAACGTTTTCGTGATTGCTTCGCTAGGTAAAGGCTCCATCATCATATTGTGTAGTTTTGAGTTTTCTTCGCTAAGCTTGTCGACCATGCCAGTGTAAGCGTCGTCAATAATTTTAGGCGTTTCGAACGTTAGACCCTCATCAATATCATTGAACGCTTGGATCGCCTCGTCACTAATCACTCCTATCGCGTTCCCAGCATCTAACAAAGCGCCAATAGGCCCTAAAACTAAATCCTTCAAGGTATTTGATAGAAATCCAACACCGTCAACAACTAGCTTAATCGCGCCAACAATTGCGGCACCGAATCCGATACCCGCGATTTTTATTCCTTGGAATATTATTTCGACGCCGTGCAATCCATCAGCCATAACCCCAATGACCGCCCGAACGCCGTCAATCCCTTTAGTTATCCAGCTCGTGCCACTGGTGGCCGTCATGGCCATTTTCGTGAACTGCTTTGCTGCTGAAACAATGAAAGGCGCTAGCTCTTTCGATATTTTTAGTCCCACACCTGATACAGCATCTCCAGCTTGCTTTATTGCTGTTTGAGCTGCAAAAAGCCTTTCTGCGTCTAACCGATCCATACTGACTCCGAGTTCGTCAGCTTCATTACTAAGCCGTTTCAGCTCTTTTCCGTTATCATCTAATAGAGGAAGAAGTCTGGATGCATCACCAGCCAAAGCCTCCATAAAAAATATTTTCTCTGACTTCGTTGCGACTCCATCCAATGCAGATCCTATTTTAATTAGTTGGTCTGGGGCAGATAATCCGATGAAATCTTTAACATTTAAATTTAGTTTTTCAAACATATCTACCGCACCGCCACCGCCAGTAACAGCCAGATCGCCAATTTTATCTTGGACATCCTTGAAAATATCCGCCATCTTGTCGCCTTCAATGCCAACCTGTTCACCAGCGTATTGCCACTGTGAAAGCTCTTTAACCGAAGCGTTTACCGTATTCGATAATTTCAGAAGTTCAGAGCCAGCGTTGATTGATGAGTTAACTATCGCGCCAAGTCCGGCAAAACCAGCCATAGCAGCAAGCTGAATTCGCGTGTCATTAACGCCAGAGCGCACACTTTTTAGGCCGCCTTTTATCGACTTAAAAGCAGCTTTCGTTTTATCATTGGCGCTGATTATAAACTTGTAGTTTTTCATTCTTGGATGTTGCTCTCAATTATTTGCATTGACTCAATGAATCGGTTTGATTGCTCTAGCAAGCCACCAGAAAAAGGCATCAGACTTTTTTTAAAGTGAGGAAATAATCGCAGCATTAATTCTGACGCCTGAGTGACCATTGGAAGTAAGCAAGAATGGCTTTCGATGACGTTTTTTATTACCCATTTCGGGTAGGGTGCAGGATTAGAGTCGTCGCAATAACGGTGATGGCAGGTTGAACAATTAAACTCTTTAGCCTGTTGATTAACCGTTACTGCGATAATTAGTTTTTTATTTCTGCACCACTCAGTGATGACACTGTAAATATCTCTCTGGTTAACTCTTGAAGAGTGACAAAAGGGATCAGTTCAAAGTTGTCAGACGAAAAGGGAACCACCTCTTTGCCATCTTTAAAATTCTCCCAATCGACAATCCCTTCAATCCATAAAAGCTCTCTTGCTGTTTTATTTGGCCTTGGGTTTCCGCTTACTAGCTCGCAATCATCTGCCACTTCATAAAATTTTGCTGCAGACAGGGGTTTGATTTTAAATCTTGTTGGCTTTTTCTTGCGTTTTTCGCTATCTGGCGTAAACCAGAACGCGGTTAGTTTAGAAACGTTCATTGATTATCCCTATGTGAAAAGAATGGTGATTTCGTCATCAGTTGTCGCTTCTGACGCGCCGTAGCCGATTTCGTAAGTTCTCAGACTGTCTCTGTCGCCGGGACTTAACTCTCGATAACTAACGGACGGCATATCAATTCGGTATCGATTTCCTGCAGTGGTTCCAATCACGCCACACGCAAGCGCTTTCGTCGATGATGACTGCAAATCGCCAAGGAAATCCTGAACAGCAACTAAGGTTGCTTCGGGGTCAAATGAACCGTTAACATCTCGGCCAGTAATAATGACATCGCTATAACCATCGGCTGATGAAATACTGGCAGGTGTCGTCAGTTCGTTTCCTAGATCAAAGGAAAGATTGTTGATAATTGCGGCATAACCACCAATCGTAAATGGCACACTTATCAGAGGAGCTGGCAACGTTGAATCGTAGCTAGGTGACGGTAGCGCACTATCAGTTTTCGATAATAGATGTCCAGTAAATGTAAAGCTTAGCTTTCCAAATCCGCCCGTTTCTAACGCTCCAGAAACCGTACCACGACAACCTGTTAATTTTATCAACGAACCATCTTCATAATATTCGATAGTTGCTGATTCGATAGCTGTTGAAACCGGCGAATAGGCGACACTTGTCGAAGCAACAATTGTTTCCCCCATAGCGCAAGCTCTCAGAGCTTGGCCACACTCGGGAGCAACGCCAGCGCTACCAGATCCTTTTATTTCGACGTCAAATGACACGGTATAAAGCGAACCACCGTAAACGCTTTGCTTTTTGGCTATGCTGCCATCAATCGGCGCTCGCTCAACCATTCTTAGACCTTCAAGGCCATTAGAAAGATTTTCGACTAGTAACGCGTCGACGCTCGCAGAAGGGACCGCATCTGTATTGTAGGTTGACTCTACTTTTAAAAGTACAACCTCTCTTCGGACTAGCTTAACCATTCTTTTTCACCTCTTTTGTCTTTTGAGCTTTCTTTTCGGGCTGTATGGTTTTAGTCCCGCCGCTTTTTAAAATAACTTTCTTCTTCATGGGTCACCCACTTGGATCGGTTAATAGTGATCGATAAATAACTTTGTATTCGACGGTTGCAAAAGCTGTCGGTTGTTCGTCAGCTGAGACATCAGGCGAACTCATGCCGTTTGGTAATGTAATTAGGACAAATGGCAAACCTTGGGTTTCGTCTGCCATCAATGCAATTTGAATTTCTTTTCTGATTGCGAGTAAAATACTATCGATATTCGGTTCATCACTTTTAACAAACATCTCAACCAATATGGTTAGCTCGTTGTCAGATTGCGTGTTGTGAATACTTTCAGGTCTATCTGCACCCATTTTTAAATTAATTGCTGGCAACGATTCGATGGCATATACGCGCGATTGATAAATGTTTTGGCCTGTCGTTAAAAGACCGGTTAGTTTTGATTTTATTGCTGCCAGGATTTGATTGGCTTTATGATCAGCCATTTAATATAACCTCGATAAATCCATCGCCATCTGGTTGTAACTCGGCGATTTTGTAGGAACGCTCATTAATCACGACAACATCGTCAACTTTTATCGTGATACTATCTGAAACGGTTAACACCGGCTTATTGCCGGATATTCGATTAGTTTCCACATAGACATACGAGAATAAGCCGGACACATTTTTGTTAGCAATGTTTGCTAAAACGTAGCCCGGCATATCTGGATCTATAATTTCAGAAAACATTTATTTTTCAGATTTCACTTTCTTTTCAGATTTCACTTTCTCAGCGCGACCGCCGGATAATAGGTATGTCGCGTCTTTATCCGAGACATCAACGATAGAATTAGCTTTACAGTGTTCACCTGCAATACCCATATCATGCTTAATTTTGATTTTCATAAATCACCTAAATAAGAAAAGCGCCGCGAGGCGCTTTATTTGTAAATGTATCTTCCGGTTTTTTATAACTAACGAGATCTAAGTGATCGCGTCTGCCATAACAGCAAAACTTTCAGGGTGACGAACAGCCAAATCACAATCTTGAAATGCTGTAACTCGGATCGCGCCTTTGGTTGCTTGAGTGTATGGGTCAACTTGAACATCAAGACCGCCCCACATACCAATAATTAAGTCCGCGAAGTTGCCAAACATAATTGCCGAAAGGTTTGCACCCGTTCCCTTGGTTAAGTTGCTTGGCACTTGATTGGAGACAACTGCATCATAACCATTGATCGGATTATCGCCGACCGCCCAAACAAATCGACCAGAACCGCTATCCAGCAATGTTTGCTTTAACGCACCTCTCACTTTCGTGTTTGTGAGGTAACAGAAACGAGAACCAGCTACGTTTGCATTTGCGATTGAGCTTTCAAGATCAACAACATCAGCCCAGTCGGGAGCTGCGCCATTCGTTCCGCCAGCTATTGAACCGATACCACTCTGATTCATAATGCCAAGAGGTTGATTACTCGCGCCGGTACCATTAATGCCAGCTTGGTCGATTGCGAGAGCAAGACGCATTGCTAATTCGTTTCGCACGAATGCTTCTGCTGAAATTGAACCTTGCAATAATAGGCGTCTCGAAATATCCGAAAACGCTCCAACCGTTTTAGGAGTTAGTGCTACTTGGTCGAATGTCGCGCTTGACTCGGTCGGTGCGCCATTTTCAGCAAGCCAAAAATGCGAGGCTCCACCGGTCTGTCTTGGAATAGCGATATTACCGTTAAGACCATTTAGAATGGTTGCCCCACACTGAATAAGCGCCAGCGCATTTTCGAGCGATTCGATAAATGAACCGCTCAATAAATCCGTTGATACTAAATTGCCGCCATCGGCAGCCGTTCCAACACTATAAGCGCGAGTTAGGACATCATAGGGGACCATCGCACCCTTTGACTCTTTTCCAGTTTTTTCAAGCGCCGCACTTGAGCATTCTAATTCGAAAGCCGCAGCACGTTGAAGACCGACATCTTGCGGATTAGCAAGCGCGGTAATCAAGCGAGAAAATGAGTATCCGCCCTGCTCTTTTTCAGTCATCCCAATGTTTGGGTCTTCTGCTTTGGTCGGGTTCAATCCACCACGCTCAAGTACTGCTTGGTTAAAATCGTGTATGGATTTTCCTTCCGAGATCATTTTTTCTGCAAGATCCTGCGCTTGATAACTTACACCTGCTTTCTGTAATTCAATTACTCGCGCGCGCTCTTTTTGCTCAGCTTCGTCTGCAGCGTTTTTACGTTCCGCTTGAACGTCGATTTTTTCGATTTTGTCAGTCATTTTAGTTTCCTCATTGACTATAGGTTCATTGATAATTTCATCTTTTATTTTTTCGGTTTCTGATTTCGGCACACGCGCTTCAACCTGACGACCAACACCCACCGAAGGATCGGCGGCTACACTAACCAAAGAGACTTCGTAAGGCTGCCAATCTGTAACGCGGTACAGATCTGCTCCATCCTCTCTCTCTTCGATTAATTTCATTTCGTTGACCATATAGCCAACTGATACTTGAGTTCTAATTCCGTCGATCACGTCTTGATAAATCTCTTCTCCACGTACCGATTTGCTGAATCGAACAACTGCACGCCCTCGCAAATCAGAATCGATCCGAACACTTTCGACAACTCCAATTTGATCATCCCAATCGTGTCCAACTAGAAGCGCTGCACCTGTTTCCATACGAGATAAATCAACTTCTTTACCTTCATGGCCCAATACTTCATCACCAAACCATCGGCGGTAAGGTTCTTCGCTCGAAAACGCAATTTCAACGGTTCTCTTTTCTTCATCGTGCTGCATTTTTTCCAATAAAAAACCCCGCGATTGCGGGGCTTTTTTAAAGTCATCAAATTTTCTATCATTCTTAGGTTTCATCTTCAACCTCTTCTGGTTTGTCTGGTGTCGCCATCAAGGCCAACTCTGTCTTAATTCCATATTCGTCTAAAATTTCGTTTTCCTTTTTTAATTCTTCCCATACTTGCAATGGGTCGCCACCTTGTTCGCGAATTATGTCGCCACGAGAACGTAGGCCGTTATTAACTGCTAGTACGCCAGCTTCTAAATCTTTCTTAGGATCAACCCATGCCCAACGCCTTGCTTGAAATCGGTGCTCTTTGAATCGCTCCAACTCACCACTTGATAGTGGTTGGCCAGTTGAGGGAAAAACCAACAGCCCACGAACTAACGCAGCACTTATCCATCGACAAAAAATATCTGAGGCTACATGTTCAATAAACCATTCTTGAGCCACTTTCCAAAGCTCTCGACTTTCCAAAACCCCGCCTCGCAAACTCGAAAAGTTCACTCCTTCTAAATCATTAGCGAGTGTGTTGTAGTCGACACCAAGACCAGAGGCAATACCTCTAAGAACGCCTTTTACATAATCTTTATACGCTCCATTCGGATGACTTGGATCCCACGTATGAACTTTCGCCCCATTGTCCAAGTAGTGCCAGCTTCCCGGATCGGTTTCGATGACTGGCTCATCATCGTAATCATCGTCACCCTCAAAGCCTCGACCGTTTTCACCACGCTCAATAAAGCCCATTGAGCTAGATCCTGTTCTTGCAGCAACCAATTCCGCTTCTTCATAACCGGCTAAGTAACGCATACGAAGCATCGCCGCAGCGCTATGCGGATAACCACGAATTTGATTAACGTACTCAGTCATAAATTTGTGGATAACATGCTTTTTATCAAAACGGACGTACCCTTTTCCACCGAATAAATAGTAGTTAGAATGGGTCGTATCTGTGCTGTGAAAATGATAAGCGACCGCGCGGCCAATAGGGTCTAATTCCACCCCCATCCGAACACGGTTCTTGCCGCGCCATTCGTTTTGGTTCACATCCATCAACTCTGGATCCATGAACTTAAAGCTAATGCCGTGTTCGCCCTGCGCATATTCGACAAGAATTATTTCACCATCCCGAAAAAGTGAATCGATTGCAAGGTTCTGCATATCTCTCATGGATAATCTTTCTTGTGCGCAACATACGCTTGGCTTAGAAAATTGCTGCCAGCCTTTTTCGATGATGCCTCTAACTAGTTCATCTGGTTCGCCTCGCCGTTTACCCAACCCTCTAACGACTTGCGAACGAAGTTGAATACCCGTAGAGCCAACGATATTAGAACGACACAGCTGAAAAAACCGACGAAGGTAAGGATCGTTTTTAGCGAGCTGTCTAGATCGAGCACGTAACTGTCTCAACTCATCTTCGAGCTGTGCGTTGATTGGCCGACTTTCGATGCTCCAACCACTTACCAAGTTATCGAATTTGGAAGCATCCCAAGCCGATCGAGAGCGTTTTTTTGGTCGATGAATTTTAGAGTGTTTTTCTGTGTTTTTATTTTTGAAAGGCCAAAACATTATTTAAACCTCACCTGCATTTTTCCAGATACTTGCCCCAACTGCTTGGATTTACGATTAGACTTTTCTATTGCGATCTCGCGTTTAAATCGATCGCGGAATGCTATTAGTTGCTCAGGAGCATAGCGAGTAATACTTTTGCCGTTGATCGACATTGTTAGTTGGTCTTTGGTTGCCTTGTTTAAAATCGTTGCTTCAATTGCTTCTATAATTTTTTCTGCAAACGACCTTTGATCGATTGGCATGGTATGGTTCGGTAGTACTTCGAAATCCTTATCGACAACAGTAACACGCTCGTTTGTTTTTTCGACAAAACCAATTAACCGATACGATCCCGGAGTCCAGTTATTAGTAGCGGCGTTAGTAATTGAAACCGTGTAATTTTCTCCAATGGCGCTTGCTAAAACCTCATATCGACTGATCGCGGAAACGATCGAATACTTTAGCGTCCAGATGGTCGCTGGATAACCACTTAAGGATTTTTCCCAGCTTGCGCTATTTCCAGCGGTAATTTTATTTGGTTCAGTCATGATCACCACTTATTGACAAACCCGCCACTTCGTTTAATTCTCGATGGTCGCTGCTTTGTCGGTTGTTTTTGTTGATGTGTTTTTACTTCCGGCTCAGGAATAGCGTTAGAAATCAGTTTCGATTTAATCGCGTTGATGTTTGGGTTCAATATTTCATAGGCCGCTAAATTATAAACATCGCAGTCAAGCGCCTCATTTCTTGGCCTCGTCTGAACGTATTCGAATACTGGCCGCCCCTTCAAATACTTGGTTATCCGTTTTTCGGCTGTTACTTGTTGAAACCATTCTTCGTCATAATGCTGTGGAAAATGGCAGTATCCTGCGCCGACTTCGCCAATATTTAATCGTCCGAATATTATCTCTTTTGCTGTATCTGTGCCGACCGAAAATAAGTTGACCTTTCCTTTGTTATTTTTGCTAGGTCTTGAAACTATCGGAGCGGCTTTGGTACTGGACCCTTTGATTGCAAAAACTCTCCTAGCTTGACGAGGTTTTACAAACTTATAAACCTGATCGGTGTAGTGACCACCTGAATCGATACAAGTGCAACTTATTCTTAGCGTCAATCCAGATTCGTGAGTAAATTCAGATAATAGAAATACATCGAGACGTTTCCATAATTCAGTACGACCCGGATCACCCCAAAATATTTCGTGTTTAATTTGCCAGCTTTCGCCGTCTTGGCCCCACGCTTTCACTTGCGCTTCTAATCGGTCATCCTGAACATCAACACCACAAGTTAAAACGACACCATTTGCCGGAACCTCTGCGGGGTAGTGCTCTCGACGCATGTAAAGAGCGTGGTGTTCAACTTGCTCCCCCGCTTCTTCCCATGTTTCAGCCAAAGAGACGTTAATAAATGTTTGCAGATCGCCTTGCGCTTTTTTTTCTAAGAACGAACGAACAATATCGCTGAGCTTTCTAAACGTTGAAGCTAGCTCAGGTAGGTGATAACTAGCATGGCCATTGAATTCTTTTTCTGCAACCCATCTACCATTTCTAATAGATTCATATCGTTCGGCATCATCCCAAACAACACCGCAATGCTCACATGCATATCTCGCCGTATCAGGAAAATGCTCTTTTTTCTTCCCCTTATCCCACCCAACTTGCGACCACTTCAAAAATTGTGATTCACCGCAAGCGTGACAATCAACATACCAACGTCTCTGATCGCCTTCTTCAAACGCGCCCTCAATATGAGAAACGTTTTTAATTGTCGGTGTACTTGTTTCAAATAATAGTCTCTGGTCACCAAACGTTGCCGCTCGCTGCCAGAGCAACCCAATTGGATGGCCTTCGGACGTTCGCTCGTATCCGTCCGTTTCGTCGGGATAGATTTTTGGCGCTGATCGCCCTCGCATCGTTTTCGGTGAACCAGACCATGCGAACATAAGAAATCCGCCGGGGTATTGCTTCATCCTTTGATTGTTTACACCTTCCCTTCCTCGGGGCGCTGCAATTTTTTCTTTTAATGATGGCGTGTTTTCAACCATCGGATCAAACTTTGCGCTTAACCAAGTTTGTAAGTCGCCTTGGCTAGGCTGCATGTGCATAATCGATTGAGGATCATGATCAATAAAATATCCCATCGACATTAACTGAACTTGACTCTTTCCAGTCTGAGCGCCCCACATTAAAGTAATCCGGTAGCAACCTTCTTTCACCGCCATATTTAATGGCTCTACTTGATAGGGTGCATTTCTAAATCTGATGGGGCCGGGCAATGCGTTTCCTGCCGGAATTCTGCACTTATTTTCTGCCCACTCGCTCGGCAGAAGTTTCAACGGAGGCTTTAAACTTCTTAATGCTCTTCTTGATAAAAGTCGAACACCTTCCGTATTGCTGAAATCATTCTTCTGATTCATCGTCAAACTGATAAGCTAATGTAGTTAACGTTTCATCGACCTCGTCGAGAAGGACTTCTTTTATCTCTCCGAGGTTTTTCACCCCAAGAATTTGTGGCGCAACCCTCGCTGGCAATTGTCGTAATCTTGAGCGCAATTCGATCATGGTATTGGTCCACTGCTTTTCAATTTCTACCAAGTCAGCGACTTCGCCCCTTCTAGTCGCAGCCTCAATTTCAGCAATCGTAGTTTCTGCCGCTAGCTTCCTTGTTTGTAATTCTTCCTTGTCTACACTGGCGGTATCACCAATGAGGTCATGAACAGCCTGATCAGTTCGCCACTGTGCAACCTCGGCGGTTGAGAATTTCCACTCTTGTCCACGGCTTCGATCAGCCTTTTGAATATAAGGACATCCCTTTTTAACCCATGAAGAAACCGTGTTTCGATGAACCCCAAAGAACCCAGAAAGCCGCACCAAGCTAACAATGTTTCCTTTTTGTTTACTTGTCATATGCTGACGCTGAACTTAGATTCAAAACCCACGCACACCGTAAACCTCGCGCTGCCGCGTACCCTCAGTGAGGAAGGCTCCAAAGTACCTTTTGTTTTCGATGGTAAGCTTAAGAATATTTTTATCATCGCACGTACTTCCTCAGTGCTATGCGAACAGCGCTATCCAATTCGATTGGAATTCGCTCTCGTAATTTTGCTTTCATTAATGATTGAATGTATGGCTGCTCAAAGGTACGTCTTGGCGATGGTCCAGACACAGTTGTTATCTTGTTTTTATTTCTTTTAAAAACTAACGTCTTACCACTTGTTCTACCGCGCCCAATAAATGTTCCATTGTATTGCTTTCTATTTCCCCAAGCGTTAGCCGATACTCCACCAAACTTAAAACCTTTTCTTGTTCGCTTTCTAAAAGACTGAGGATTGCGTCGAGACGTAGTAACGAAATCTATTAGATTAGACGCCTTTGACTTAGTGAAATTTATAATGAACTTTGGTTTACTTTTACTGGCCGTAAACATTAGCGGCACGACTGACTTACGAATATCTTTCTGTTTTACTTTTGTTTCCTTTGACACAGCCTTTATTGCCACAGATTGGACTGATTTCCCTACCCTATTTAATGCTTTCGGAATTGCTATTGGAATTACTTTCTTGGAGATACTGCCTAAATCTTTTTCTAATCTTTTTAATTCGTGCTTAATTGAAAACATTCAAACGAACTTTATGTGAATTTTTCTTTCGCTATTCTCGTCGAATACGACCTGCCCTAACGGGTGAGAAGGATCAAATACAATTAGTTCCGCTACATGAGTACCAATAGGGATGTTTTCACTTTGAATATCGAATGTAATTTCTCCTAAGCTATCACCCGAAATACCACTAGATACAGTGATGCCAGCCACATTTAATTCGAAATTTGTTGCTGCAGACCAATCGACCCCAACACCATCTTGCTTTACGGTTAATGAAAAGGTGTTATTACGACCTTGATATACGATTTCAGAAATATTCATTAAGTTAAAGAAAGATCCGAGTCAAGCAAATCATATACACCTTGCCCTGCAAACACCTCGGGTGTTGCTAAAACCTGACTACCCATGAAAACGGCACCAGCCCAGTATCCAATGTATGCTACTGTTACACCATTAACGTCAAACTGTGGCACGTCGGAGCTATCTCTATTTGCTGCAGCGGCAGGCGAATGGGTTATATTTTGGCGAGCGTATGCAGGTGAACCTCCACTAATTTCATTTAGCAAGCCGCTGGCACCGGGATCGCCCGAATGTGCTGAAACTTGTGTTATTAGCAGTGCGTCCAACATAATATTTTTTGCGGTAGTTGAAAATGGCATGTTTTAGTTCCCGTTTTTGATTGGTGTGCTATAACTCAATAACAAACTTTCTTGTCGCCGATTCAACTAAGAATTCGTTTGTTGTCGAGTAAGCTATAAATTCGTTTGTTGTCGAGCTAATTAGAATGTTTTTTTGATCCAGTGATATAAATAATAGGCTGATGCCTAATAATGATATATTTCCGTTAGCTAATAATTGAATATTTCCAAATGATTGTTTTCTTCCTAAGAAATTTATTGTTGATTGGGCTTGTTGTTGTGTGTTCCCAAATCCTTTCTTCGCCCCATCATTCGAAATCAAAGATAAGGTCGATATGGAAACACTTCCCCCTCTACTTTGCGTTTGTTTTGAACCAGAAATAGCGATATTAGTAATCGCTGAAACGCTAGCGAAACCCTTACCGGCTTTCATTCCTTGAGTTGATATATTTAAGACCGCGTTTAACGATAATGTTCCGTTAGAAGTCTTTTGACCGTTAGCAGATAAAATCGATTGCGCTGATAAGCTAATTGTTCCCAAACCGGTCTGTTTGCTAGATCCAACAGCCGCCAGATTAGTGACCGCGGATAAACTTGAAAACCCTAGTCCGCGCTTTCTTCCGCTTATAATATAATTAGTCGCCGCGTCTGCGATTGTTGAACCGCTAGATCCTTTTGCGGCAGAAACGATAAAAGACGATAACCCGTTAATCGATAACGAACCACCCGCCCCTTTAGAGCCGGAAATCGATGCCGAAATAATGCTATCGATCGATAAAGATCCGTTAGATGATTTTCGACCAATGTTGGAAATATTCGTTACATTAGATAAAGAAGCAGCGACGCCAATGCGTTTTTGACCGACTGAATTTATCGCTGATAAAGCGCTTAGCGATATAGCTCCGCCAATAACAATAACCATCCATGTTTGTGACTCATTCGGTTCGCCCCAAATTTTTAGAAATTTTTGACCTAAATTATTAACTCCTAAATACAATCCTTCCGGTTGCGAAAAACCGGTTAGAATAATTCGATCGATAATATCGCCATTCGCCGCATCGACTTCTAAAATAATATTTGATACTTGACTTAATAATAGTAAATTTCCGGTTACCGAATCGAATTCTATCGATGCTAAGTCTGACAAAACTCCGTTGTATAAAACTTCTGGGTCAAATGGCTCAATAACTGTTAAATCAGTTGTATAGTTATACGCTGTTAAATCGGCTTTATCTGCAGGAATTGTTATTCTCATAACTTTCATCGGAGAAAGCTCTTGAACAACGTACATATAATTATTTGCTAAATCAACAGCAACACCTTCCAAGCTTTGATTGGAAACTGTTCGAGGAGGAAAAATATAACTTTGATTTGATCCGACCTGCAAATTTACGTTTGTAGTACTTGAATCAATCGTTACTTTCCAAACTTCACTAGATTCATTAGAAAGAAAATATTCATCATTCTGATAATGAGTAATGCCTTCTATATCGTTTGTTGAGCTACCTGATTTCGTTATCGTCGCAACATAATTCCCTGATGTATCGTAACGAATTATTGAGCCAGAACTATTAACGACTACAAGCCAATTTTGTAGCGTTTCAGACCAAGCGACATCTGATTGATTAGTGACCCCACCACCACCAGCAACGGTGTGAGTTTGAATAGAGCCAACCCCTTCAAAGTTTCCTAAATTCAAAACGCTAGTTGGATCAGAGGGAGGGACCGCTCCATCATCTCCAGGTTGTAGCATCATAGCAACGCAACAAATTTTATCGGTTGACGAGCTGTTAACTAGATTTGTTAATATACCGTTTGCAATGGCCGTCGTATCTTTGGTCCCGACCACTGCCGCCATGCTTGTTCCGTCGTTTGCGGTAGTGCTATATTGAGAATAACCCCCGTTAAACGTCCATGACCCTGTGGTTTTGCTATTGCCACCAACCACAACGGCTAAACCGTCAACGATTTCATCTAATGTGTAAGGGGCTGTTCCGGTTGCATTTTGAGCAAATCCAGAATAACCCTGATTTAATAAGTTTAGAAACGGTTCAATCTGGTTGACATATTGAAAAACAATACCAATTTTTAACCGACTTTGTGCAGTTGCTCCACCTGTCCTAGTAGTGCCCGTTCCAGACATTGCTTGAATGCCTAGTTCATCGATATAGTAGGCATAAAAATTCATCGTTGCATTCGATAGCTGATGAATAAGAGTTGCGTTAACTCCCCCTATTGTTGCGGCGGTCATAATGCCAGTGCCGCTCGTTTCTACAATATCAAAAATTACATAAATTCGGTTAGACCCGATAGTTGGTGTAATTCCGGGTGACGAAGCCCCAGTAGCAACAAAATCAATTATTTGTGGTCGCTGTAAAGCCATTTGATTTCGCGAAAAATAACGCTATTTACCTTTCCATTTATCGACGACTTTCTCTGAACTACGCCCAACAACATACCCACCTAAACCCAATTTAATTAACTCCCATAAATCAACCGGAATTTCTAAAACGGGTGCGTTTTCTGTTAGAAGAGACAGATATGGATAAAGGATGTAATTGTTAAAAATGATGAATCCAAACATCAGCATGATAATCGGTCGCCAAATCGCCGCTAACCGATATTTGCTTTGAGCTTCCGATATAATGACTTTCATTTGAGCATCAAGACCCGCTAATTCACCTTTAGCTTGCATCTCGACAATTTTTAGCTTTGCTTCGTTAGCTTTTTCTTTATCTGGAAAAATGCTGTCAAACACTTTTCCGATTAATGGGATAAACGCAGTTACACTCATTGTTCAAATCCTATTCATTGCGACAAAAGAAACCGATTCGTAATCATCTAACTCTAATCGGATGGTCTTGTGATTACAGCCAATTTTATGGCCAATGGTTTTAACCGCTGATACTTTTTTACGGCTATTATATTTCGAGATCCTTAAAGTTTTATCGCTATCATCAATCCGCTTGATAGTTATTTCAGCAATCAACGCTGTAGTCCTTTAATGTAAATATTTGGGTCGATGAATGCGCCTTCGTGTTTCACCTCTAAATGAAAATGAGGTGTAATACTTTGGTAAATTGGTCTTAAGTCTTGTGACTCACCAATAACACCTTCAAGACCTATTTTGTCACCTAACTTAACGAGTGGATTGACGTAAAAGTAGCGGACTTGAATTCCTACAGAATCAGTTACTTGAACGTATCTTAAATGACCTTTTTCTGTATCGTTTGGGTTGTAGGGATAACCAATTTTAGTTACCTCACCAGAGCTAATTGACAGTATTTTTGATTTTGGTAAACAACCATAATCTCGACCATTATGTTTTCTGTTGCCTCGCGGTGCGCCAAACTCGCCAGAGCCTTGAGAGTCTTGCCCTCGCTCTGGTGGAACTAGTTTAATCATTTAAAATACGCCATTACTGCGACGACAAACGCCCACAATGCAGAAACAACAATTGACGCACCAAAAATAATGCCTTTCGTTTTTGTCATCGCAGCTGTTTGCGCATTTACCGCTTTAGTCAGTATTGCGACGGTTTTGGTTAAATCTTCGACATCACGTTTAAGTAACGCAATATCAGTTTCTTGGGATGTATCAACCATTAAAAATTCCATAAAAAAAGCCCCAAGAGAACCCCTTGAGGCATTAAGTCACACGGCAAATTTTAGGCACAAAAAAAGCCGCAATTCCGTAGAACGCAGCTTTTAGCAAACCTTTTTATGGACCGGATTATGGCACTAAAACAGATCGATTGCAAAATAAATCTGTGGATAACTTATATTTTTAATGAAACGTACAGTTTTGCATTGTCCAGAATTTGGTTAAGTTTAACAGTATTTACCCGCATCGCCTTACATAGCTTAGCTTTTGGCATATGCATCACGTAGATACCTTCGAGCGCCGTTTTGCATTCGAGTCCGCCTTGTTTGTTTTTCATGTCGGCAATAATTCGGTCGAGCTTAAGTGCGTAATCTTCGGATATGTTGAAAATTATAGGGACAAAAGAAATATCGTAATCCCAATCTAACGGAGCACCTGCTAGTCGTCTAAATCCGGTCATGGTTGGAAAACCCATACCGTCGCTATACCGTCTTGACCATTCACCCCACTGTTCTAAATCTCGCTCTATTTGAGCACCACAAGTGATCACTATAACTTGCTCTCAATGACTAGCTGATTTAGCAATTGGATTTCTTTTTGGCAGATTTGAAGTTGTGCGCTAATCGTTCGATGCTTGTCGTTTTCTCGTGGCGGCCATTGAGTCAATCGCTTATCGTTAATCTTGGTAATTTTATTAAGACTCGATTGAAGCTCAACAATTCTATGTGCTGATTCAGTTCGTAGCATTTCCACAACCCTCAATTAATTTATTTTGATGTTCTAGCCATTCTTAGTAAAATTAAATATCCCAACAAATCGAATTCGGCATCCTCATCGTCGTCATTTTGTTGGTTTTCTAATCTTGATATTTTGTCATCAATACGAACTTTTAATTGCTCTATCGGATCCGCTTTAGAAAATATTCGTTTTGGATCTAATGCTGAATTTCCGTATTTACGATTTTTGTCGCAAAGTATATTTTTAATAATTATCAAAGTTTCGTCTAAATCTTTTTCGAATTCATTGATAGTATTTTCCACTGAATCGAATGGGTCAACGAATTTCTTAATATCGAAGCGGGCTTCGTTTTCGCTCATCCTAAAAACTCCTTACACTTAGACTTGTAGGTTTTTTCAATTTCTCTAATATCATCGATAGAATATTTTTTCGCTTTATGCGGCCCCTCAATAAACCTGACTTTTTCGATCCCTATTTTTTTAACAAGGTTCACTCGGTAAGGAATTAAATTTCCGCTTAATTGTGTATTGCATTGCGAGCATTGCTTGTGGCAGTTGTCTTCATCAAACCTTAACTCTGGAGCGCTTCCTCTGCTTCGATAGTGACCCGCGTCATATTTCCCCTTAGTACTACTCTCGCAGCTAATGCATGGCCTTTTCGAATCCCTTAATCTTATGAACTTATTAAACCAAACTTGAGCCTGCGCCAATCTAAACGAACGGTTATTTCCCCTTAACGTTATGACAGCTTTTCTGTTTTGCTTTTCGGCTTTCAACTTTTCAACAGTCTTACCGTATTCGGAAGCGCAAACATAATCTCGGCAAACTACTTGGGTTGTCATCATAGGTTTAAACATCTTTCCACAGTGCTTACATTTTTTAACTTTCTTGGGTTTAATTGGCATTTACGAAAACAATTCCTTTGCCGTGCCTATCTTTCGATAAGCCAATATTTTATTGAAGTCGACAACGTGATAACTGTCTGTGACGAATGTGTCACCAATAAACCAAGCCATTGCTTTCCCGTTTTTTGTTTCGATGTGATAACGAGTCCAGTTAGTCGGTTTATCTTGAATATCTAAATTTGTCTGATTCAACATCCCTAACCTTGTCTAATAAGTCCCGCCAAGCTTGTTCGTTTTCATTTTGTTTCTTGAGCCAAATTTCTCGTTTCTGAGGTGTTCGGTATTTTAGTAAATATCGGCACCAGCATTCTTTTTTGTAGTTGTCTATGGCTTCGCGTTCGCTCTTAGGTAAATTGGCTAAGTTCAAACGAGTAGGGTCTCTCTCATTTTTTGAAGTTTGGTAACGCCTCTCGCCTGCTTCGCGTGATCAAAATCACTACCGATAAACAATTGGTGAGACGGATGCTTAGCCTTTTTTTTGCAAAGCGCAGTAAATTCGAACAGATTCGGAGGAAATGAACTTTGCCCTTTGCTAGTCAAATATTCAGCTCTTATTTTGGTATTGTTCAACCCTAAGTCGATTTGGTCGCTTGTTAAACTCCCGAGTTCTTTTTCCCAGAGTTTGAACGTGACACCACCGGGCATTCCGTATTGAGATTCCCATTGACGACCATATGCGGCTGACATCGCAATAAATACCCGAGCGGCGTTATTCGGCATAAAGCTCTTTAGCCTTTCTGATCGCCCTATCCGTTGGCGTGTCATTTGGTTTGGCTGACTGTTGGTTTTCATTGTCAATCCTCCTTTGCTGATTTTTGTCAAAAACAGTGCGCTGCATAACAACCCATTTTCGGTAAACAGGCTCCCAGTCAGATTTTAAAACTCCTTCGCCTTGGTAGTGAGAAATGAATATTTCTAGCTCATCAGAATCCAATGGTTTATGGCCATTTCTTTTGAGGTGGATTAGTGTCGATTCTTTGGGTTTGAAATCGTCTTGAATTAGAGATTGAGAATTTGGGTAATCGCGCGCGCCCCCCTCTCTCTCTTTTGTATTACTATTACTTGTATTACTCCCTTCATCATTTTCTAAATAGGGGTGTTTAATATTCTTAATAGGGGTGTTTAATATATTAAACAGGGTGTTTAGTTTATTAACTACCCTAATAACGCGTTTTGAAACCTGTTTTCCCTCCCTGATTAAAGTGATTTTAACGAGCTTTTTTGACTCCAAACTTTTAATAATTTGAGTGCATCTACCCTTCGATATTTGAAAGAAATCTGCAAAGTGTGCATTGGTAGCAAAACAACCTTTTTTGCCATCCAAACTATCGATTTCGACCAAGAAAAGCTTTTCCATAATCGTTAATTCTGAATTCGTCCAAATCTCTTTGGGGATCCAAACACCTTTGAAATCTCTATTCACGTTAGCCTTACCATATGGACAGATTTACCCGTTAAAGGGCATCTTGTTATAATTGGATTTTCTTCAATAACCATTTTTTTCTTTAAACTATTGCAACGCCCCGCCACCCAACCAGATTCTTCTCCCATATGAATAGCAATTTGCTTGCGACTGATAAAACCAGTACTCATTTGTCTAATATCTATAACGGCTTTAATCGCGGCGCTTCCTTAATTAATACACCTACAAAATCAATCCGCTTTTAAGGGCTCAAAAAGGGACATGCTTACGACTTCCTTAGGCGCATAATTTGACCTGTTATTTTTCTCTATTTCGACTTATTCTGTAAACATTGTTTTCCAGATCGCCATCAAGGTATTCATTAATAATGTCGTTAATTACCCCTCTTTCATTTAAATCAGAGCTTTCTATCTTAATGATTAACTCTTCAAATCTTTTATGCCGCCAAACCATAAGCGCCCAAATAGCTAGACTCCTTAAAATAACCGAAGGGGTTGTAGTAAACTTTCCACAAAGAGCCAAAAATTCGGTATGGCAATATTCGGTAATTTTTGTTTTAAGAGGTTCGGTTTTCTTCCCTGAGTATTTTGCAAACATTTACGCCACCTTTTTTGTAATAAAATGCTCTACCATATCAGCATCGACCAACATTCCATTAGAATTTGCTACTAGCCTGCTCCATAAAGAATTTCTAGGCCTTCTATGGGCGAATAATAGATTGGTATTTATATATCCAACAGACGTACCACACAATTTCGCATATCTCTCTAAATCATTATCAGTTAGTGATTTGATGTATTTCTTAAATTTTGTCATTTATACCTCGCGAGCACAGCTTAGCAAAATGCTATACTCTTTTCAACGGAATGTTAATCATTTTGCGTAGTAGCGAAAAATCTACATTCATTTATAATTCAGGAATGAAAGTTGAACTAACAGAAATACAGAAAATAAGGCATAAAAACCTTAGAATTCTAATTGAATCTTTAGGGGATAAAGGGGCGACAAAGCTTGCAGACAAACTAAATAGAAAATCCACCCAAACAAGCCAGTTTGCTGGAGTAAAACCTTCTCGGGGTATTAGCGAAAAAATGGCTAGAAAAATAGAGTCAGCCTTCAATCTGGCTATGTTTTCGCTTGATTCGACTGATGATAAAAGCTTTGAAAGTCCTAATGTTATTGATCATCGAAGAATGAAATTGGCATTAAAGCACGCAAGGATAGCGTTAACCGTTATGCCTAGTGAGAATGATGAAGATGAGCAGCTAGTTAGATTAATGCTAAATCTTTACTCTGGGGATGACATTAAAACGCCTAGAGGGCCTGTTGGGTCAGAAAAAGAATTCATGGTCGCGGCAAGTTTGGAAGCTAGAGATATTATGCAAAAAGTAATTGGAGAGCCTGGCGTAAAAATGAATGATGAAGAAGAAAGATCGATATACGCAACTGTTCTAAATGATATTTTCAATGAGTATATTAATTCTGGGAAAATAAACTCCGAATCTAAAAAATTATCTCCTAAAGTTCAAAATTAGCAACCAATTGTAGACCTACGCACCATTTTCGCCATTTATTAAGCTAAAACACGAATAACGCTTGCTTTTAAATTTAGTATATACATAATACGCATCCTTACAATTTCTAACAAATAGCTGCCAATTGAACAAAAGCCTTATAAAACAATATGTTGTAGATTTTCTCCATCATTTTACACATAAAAAAGGCTGTATATATCTTAAAAATACTTGATTTTCCCTACGTAGATACTATATTTTGTATATACAATTCAGAAATTGCGCATTAACAGCCGGATAGCATAAACATTTAATGATTGAAATAAACTTAATAATATCTTCTAGCGTTAGAACGAAATTAAAAGACAAACATAACGTAACGGAAGATGAAATTAAAGAATGCTTTGTAAATAAGCCAAAAGGTAAAGGGCAGCTCTTAGATAATAGAGCTGACCACAAAACTAACCCGAAGACGATGTGGTTTATTTCTGAAACCGACAGGGAGAGAAAGCTAAAAATAGCTTGGATGAAAATGAAAGATGGCGCAGTAATAAAATCAGCGTTTGAACCAAACGAGACAGAAATAGGAATTTACGAAAGACATGCTTAAACATAAAACAAGAACTGGAGAAAGCTATGAATGACAAAATAGAAAGCACGTCAGAAGCTTGGGAATCAGGCGAATTAGGGCGAGAAGATGAGTTTGTCGAAAAGGCTGATTTAAGCGAAACTGATTATAATGAAGCTTTAGGCCTTCAAATGATTTCTATTCGATTACAAAAAACTTTAATTGAACATTTAAAGTCATTTGCAAAAATACACAAATTAGGATACCAACCATTAATGAAAATAATCTTGCAAAGATGGGTTGATGGAGAGCTAAAAACAATAGGGAACCAAATAATAGCAGAACGTTTGCACGAAATGGCTGAATTAGAAAAGCTTGATCAGGAAAGTCAACTAGAAGGCGAAGAACGTAAAACGGCATAACTAACGAAACACTACATGTTTTCGAATTAACCCGCCTCGGCGGGTTTTTATTGCCTGTAAAAAAGGACGCCGAAGCGCCCTATTCTCTAACATCCTGCTGCCTTTGGCTAGCATCCAGCTAAGAAAACACATTCTATTATCTTATTGGTTCTCTGTATCTAAGAAATGTCTCTAATCCTTGTAGGAGATTGTCCATTGACCGCCACCCGCTATCTGGTATTATTTGCTGGTCAAATTTTAAACATGGAACATACGGAGATAGTTAAGATGAATAAAATAATAATTGCGTTGTTTTTGTCGATTGCTTTTGTCGGCTGCGGTGGAAATATTGATTATGATAAGGCCGCCACCCAAACGGGCGTTGAACAGGAAACCTTGAAGAGACTGTGTAAAGGTATTACCTGCAATTACGACGATCTAAAAGATAGAATAGAAGTAACGGCGAATGACGGCAACAGTTTTCTTACGGCTATGTCAGGAAACGAGAATAGAAAAATAGAGTTTACTTGGGTAAGTGGATGGGAAGAAATCGAGATAACTGTTTTTGACGTGTTTTTATATGGTTCGTGGCACTTTGATGAGTATGCCGAAATTTTCATAAATAAAGAAATGGTAGTGAAGATTGACGGCCAAGTTGATCGAATTGTTGGTAAGTATAACGACGTCGCCAGCGACCATGAACAAATAGAAAAAGTTTCTAGAATGGTTAAAATATCAACAGCTAGAAGAATAGCTGAAGCAGATGCGTCAAAAATCACAATTAGATTTTATGGAAAAAAAGGGTATACGGATGTCAATCTAAGCGGAAGCAATAATTTAATACAAGCAGTAAAGCTTGCAGAAACAATGAGATAGTTCAATTTAACAATAAGCAACATTAATTTTATATGCTTTTATCTCATTTGGTGATATTTTTATTTAGTTTTTTGACTATGCTAATCAGGGATCACCAAATGAAATTCAAGAACGTATGGAAGAATATTTTTTTACGTAATGCCAAGAAAGGTGGAGCGCTAGATTTAAATGTAACACTTAATTCTCATTCTAAACCAATAGATTTAATGGCGTACAAGACATTAAAGAATACCTGCTATGATATGATGTTGGAAAGGTGGGCCATCGAGGCCATGGATGATAGTTTCCTTAAAAGCTCGTCATTGAGTGTTTGGTGGAGGCGCTTTCACATATTCACCTCGAACCATCCCGATTATTTCCCTCCGGCTAGATCCAGAAACGACATAGATAAAAAAACAAAGGTTGGGTAGTTAATCAAGAAGCTCTTCCGCCTCAAACTGTGCGGTTATTAGAGAAAGAACGACATCATCAGGGTTTTGAGTACAATCAATAGACATAAAACGGTTAATGGCCGTATCCTTATTCCGGTCACTTTTCCTTTTTTCTTCAAAATCGACAGTCTCAACGTTCGCCAAATATATATTTTGGACGCTATTTATTATTTTTCTTGTTCTTATTGCTACGACGAAAATCAGCGTTAAAGAGCCGATTAAAGTTAATAATCCCAAAAACTCCATTAATTCCTCTTTTTAGATCTTTTCTATTAATTGTTTTCTTGTGAGGGTAAAAGCAAGCTCCTATAATTCCCGCGTTTAATAATATCATTCCTTGACGATAGAATCCCATTTTATAATCTTGAATATACCAAGCATCGATATAACGTGCGGTTGCAAGTGCCACCACTCCAAGTAGTGCGTAAATCAAGTACATCTCGCTCTTTATGACTTCTTTTTGATAAGAATAGATAACAAAAGCAGTTACCGCATGCAGTGCTCCAACGACGGGATAGAAAATATAGGACTGATACTCATGATAAAAAAGGTAAGGCTGTGAGGCAATACTAACAATAAAAAGTAAACAAACGCTGGACGCAGTTACTAAATGAAATCTATCTATAAGCGCGAGGCAAAAGATCAATACGGCAGACAAAAGCCAGCCGTAATCGATCCATTCCATTACCTCACTCCACATTTCTAATCTTTTAGTTTGCTGTTGTTTTCAGATGGATCTGGTTCTGGAGTTGGGTCTGGCGGTTCCTGACCCCCACCCATTGAACAAATGAAAGGTTTCATATTTAGTCTCCTTTTTATAATCACGTCACAATTAAAAATCGAATATAGCACCAATGTGTTTTTACATCAATACAGTTTAGCGTTTTGATATTGACCAAAGTTTAGCGTTTTGCTAAACTCTGTATATGGATGACAAACGCACCAATATTATAAGCGATATATTGGCAGGAACAATATAAATGTATCTATATAAGTTTTTTCCATTTTAGAAAACTTCCGAGGTAAACAAAATGAACGCCACCCAGATTAAAGAGTTTATTTTTGATAATTGTTTGGCTCACGGTATTGCGAGCAAATACGCCCAAGAGGGCGCTGACTATGCGGAATTGCTGGTAACTGAACATAACTACACATTGACTAAGGCGACTAAAGAAGGGCTGAAAGTCGCTCAGGCTCGCCAAGATATGGCTGATAACGTTAATCGCGAGATATTAAAATCTATTTTTACTAGGAAAACGGCATAGCATGGAAAAGGTAATCTATTTGGAGGATGTCGCTGAGCTTTGCGGAATTAAGCCGGCCACTGTTCACAACTACATGCGGGAAGGTATTTTGCCCTACCCTACCAATCATAAGGCTGCTCGCAATGTGAAAAAGTATTGGCTTGCGAAAAATGTAAATAAGTACCTTCACCTCGTCGAAGAGTACCAAAAAGAGAATAAAATACGTGGCCCAAGACCTAAAACCATTGAACTCACCAGCAAAACAGATCCTTGGGCAGACGCGAACAAGGCGTTTGATTTGTCGGTTAGAGCAAAAGCCCAATGAAGTCTGCTCTTTATACCGCCACCATCCTACTTTGCGCTTTGTCGGCGTTCTGCTCAGTCCTATTGTGGGTTTCTGAACAAAATACGGTAGAAGCCAAGGTTTTGTTTGGTGGCTTCGCGCTCGGCTTAGAATTGTGTAAGTTTGCGTTCTTTCCAATGGCCGCAAAACTGAAAGGTATCCTATCTGCAGGGTTGTACTCGATCGCGTTTGCGCTCTTATTATTATCTATTACAGCAACCGTCTCATTATTAGAAACGGGCGCTATCAATAATTTGAGCCAAGCGCGTATCAGTTCGGAGATTTATCAATCAGAAAGGTCGAATATTGAAAGTATTAACGTTGAGATCAAAACTCTCCAAGCGTTAATCAAAGAGGACGTCAAGAACGGTTATAGGGCGAGAGCTTTGTCCCAAGGCGATAAGTTGGCCAAGCTAAGGTCGACAAGGACGCAGGCCGTAAACATCCTTTCTAGTATTAACGTTATACCAGATAGTGGTATTCATTCCATTTTCCGATCATTGGCCAAACTGTTTGATAGTAATGATAAGGCCGTTCGCTTTTGGGTGTATGTCGTTCTAGCAGTTGCGATCGACATTTGCGGTATTGCTTGCCTGATGCTGATTAATTCCAACGCAATAAACCCATTACGCGTTATTTCGGGTGAAATAATGAAAAGTAATGCTAGTAAATCAAAAGATCCTAACCGAATTAAACAGGATATTGCATCGGGTATTTATGGGGATTATCCGGTGATGACTAAGGTCATGGAAAAGGCGGGTATCCGCCACCCTAAAGCAAAAGAGATATTTCAGCAGTTATTAGACGACGGCTCATTAATGCAAATAGGTCGTAAGTATGAGTTAGCTGGAATATGAGAATGCCTAGGTTAATGTTATTGACCTGTGAGCCAGTACTTGCACTGGTGGTTGAAAGCAAGATGCCGGTGCGAACCCGGCAACTAATTTTAAATCTTCGTGAATGGTGATCAAGATGAATCGGTCAATTGTCGCAGCCAGTAAAATGTCACTCGATGAGTTTGTTGCTCGTATTCAAGCGGGTTATTCTCTACCGGGCGATGATTTCATTTGGCGAAGAGATATTGGCTATCGGGCCAGTGATAAAGATATGGGTCGAAAGCGATGGTTTGAGATACATTCATTGCTAGGCGACAGTAAACAAATTGATATGTTTGGTGAATGCTAATGTTTTTAAGTCGAGATGAAATCAAAGAATTGACGGGCTACACTTACAAGGCACATCAAAAGCAATGGCTCATTGAAAGTGGTTATAAGTTTAGTGTTCGGTGTGATGGATTCCCTTGTGTCCTTCGCTCACATGTCGAGCGAGTATTAGGCGGGGTTGTTACGCAAACCGTAAAAAATGAAACGCCCGATTTTGAGGCGTTACGGAAGATAGTTAATGGCTAAAAAATACCCAGCACGGTGGACGCAAAAGCACGGCGCATTCTATTATGTTGTGCCCCCCGGAGAGCGAGCAAGATTTGAAGGTAAGTCTTGGTATCGGCTTGGCTCTAATGAAGCAGAAGCCTATCAAGAATGGGCGAAGTTATTAGGCGACTACGAACGCTCGTATAGAGTTATGGAAAAATTGTTTGACCGTTATATGGCAGAAGTGGCCCCTGCAAAAGCTGCCGCCACCTATCGCAATAATCAAATACAAATACAAAAGTTACGAGCTTTCTTCGGTAAGATGTCACCAATGGGCGTTAAACCAATTCATATTTATCAGTATATGGATATTCGAAGTAAAACACCGGTCGCAGCTAATCGCGAAATAGCCCTTCTCTCGCACGTATTTACTAAGGCGATCCGATGGGGTGCAATTGAATACAATCCTTGCGTCGATAAGAAAATAGAGCGTAATACCGAAAAGGCACGCGATCGATATGTCACGGACGAAGAATTTGCCATTTTTTATAATGATTTTGCCGGAGAATTTCTTCAATCCTATCTGTCTGTTAAATATTTGTTAGGTTTGAGAAAATCAGATGTATTGAGAATTAAGGTCTCAGACTTTAATGACGTCGGTATCAAAGTAAAAGCTGGAAAAACCAAAAAGAAATTAACGATTAGCTGGACACTAGAATTACGCGAAGCTGTTGACAAGGTTATGTCGATAAAGCGAAAGATTGGATCGATTTATCTATTTTCTACGCGAACAGGTAAATGCTACGTTTCTGAAAAAGGTAAAACATCTGGCTTCGACTCCGTTTGGCAAAGACGAATGAGGCAGTTTGTTGAGGCTGGTAATGTGCGGTTTAATGAGAACGATATACGGGCTAAAACGGCGAGCGATACAGACGCAAAACATGCTCAAGAATTACTGCAACATTCATCGATAGAATTCACAGAAAGGGTTTATCGACGCAAAGAAAAAGTCGTTTCTCCAATCACTAAAAAGGCTAAATAGTGCTCAAAATGTTAGACAATTTCATTTTCTTAGACAATAAAAAAGCCCCCATTGCTGGAGGCCTTATATATGGTGGGTCGTGGGCGATTCGAACGCCCGACCAATTGATTAAAAGTC
>Ga0316209_1001182_pt1 | contig 30173 bp, 27 predicted proteins | sample 6monopyrite_MG_FD_204945 | JGI IMG/M metagenome (GOLD analysis project Ga0316209, IMG submission 204945) | Microbial mat bacterial communities from mineral coupon in-situ incubated in ocean water Damariscotta River, Maine, United States -... | ecosystem: Environmental > Aquatic > Marine >...
AACCACGTTGACCATGTTTTAATTTACAACGCCATAAGCACAGGTGACAACGAGTCGTTCCATCATCCATTTTTTCCTGCAAGCGCGTTTCCTGAAGCTGGTACTTTTGCTGTGATTTTTCAGGAGCGACTTTAATTTCTTTCATTTGTGTATTCATATAATTTTCAACCTAATTTAACTTACTGCAGAAATCTGACCGCCAATTTTCCACAAAGGTGCTATTACAATATTCAAACAGGCATGTGCATCTCTTAATGCTTGTTCAACATCTTTCGTTGTTACTGCTTCTGCAAATATAAATCCTAAGTAACTATTTCCTTCTGGTAATGGAATAAGTTCATAACCGTCTCGAACTTCAATACTAAGCTCTTTAATGTAAGGAACTCGTTGTGCTTCTAATAAACCTTCTACTCTTTTTAATATCCCGGCAGCAGGGATAGGAATCATCAATACACCGGCAGCAGACTCAAGTGATTTAACATCTACACGTTGTCCCATTGCATGCAGTAACACTAACTCTTCTAATGAATGCCCTGTTCCTAAGCTGAGTAAACGACCACATAGTCCGCCGATTGTGCGTGCGGCGACTTCTAAAATCCAAACCCCCTTTTCATTGATGCGACACTCTGCATGAACAGGCCCTTCACTTAAGCCATAAGCAAAGCAAGACTCGAGAACCGTTTGTTTTATTTCTTGCTGAATTTTTTCAGAAAAAAAAGTCGGAGTAATATAATAGGTTTCTTCAAAAAAAGGACCATTTAAAGGATCAGGCTTATCAAAAATCGCCAACACATCAAGCTCACCATTATGCAACATCGCCTCAATCGCGACTTCTTTACCTGGAATAAATTCTTCAAGCAACAATATTTCTCGAATGTCTTTATCTAACTGTCGTTCTTCAAGTAGCATATTTTTAATACGTTCAACGGCTTGAGATAACTCAAGTTCATCATTAACTCGAATCACACCACGGCTTGCAGATAATGCTACCGGTTTTATAACGGCCGGAAAATTAACTTGAATCGTTTGTTCGGATAATGATTTTGTCGTTGTTAACAAATCAAACATTGGAATTTTAACGTTTGATTTTTTCAAACTTAATCGCGCAAGATCTTTTCGCTGTGCAATTTTTACGGCTTGAGGTTCGTTATGCGGCAACGATAATTTTTCAGCTACATGAGCGGCGAGTTCTGTTGTTGTATCATCTGTACCAATAATTCCACGAAAAGCATGTTTTTTTGCTTCCGCTAAAATCACATCGATAGCATGTTCTTCATTTTGAAAATCAACATGCAAACCTTTAACATAATCAGAGACAATCGAATGCTCACCTTGTGACGCGATTAGAGCATCAATATTAAGTGCATTGGCGGCTTTGATATAGGAGGCAGTGCGATAGCTTCCATGTGGTGCAATAATGAGTACCCTATCCCTCGGCTTTGACGAAGCTGAGGAGGATCGGGGCAACATATAATTTTTTAACAGTAGCTAATTAAGAGTGACTAATTACAGAGCAGATTAACCGCCACCACAGCCACTGCAACCACCTGAACCACCGACGCTTTGGAATACGTTGTTAAAAACGAAAGATGCATTCAGGCCTTGCTCAACATAATCAATGTCACAGCCTTGTAAATAACCTAATGCCACAACATCAACCAACATTTTAAAGCCTTCACCTTGATGAATTTTATCAGTCGGTAAAGCGTCTTCTGCGTAAGTCATGCCATACGTCATTCCACCACAACCACCACCAGAAACGAAGACACGGATGCCTTCAACGTTGTCTTCGGCTGAGCTGACGATTTGCGCCATTTGTGCGGCAGCACTATCTGATAAACGAACTTCACTTTCCATTAATGTGGTATTAAAACTCATATTCATACTCCTGACTTGTAAGGCTTGAATCAATCTGACTAAAAACGGATAATAGCAAATTATGTAATACCCGAGTCTTATTATACACATTCTAACACAGGTTCTGGCTCCCGCTATATTTAGTGTTAGATATTGAGGAATATCATTATGTCACGCATGGTTTTTTGTAAGGTTTTAAAAAAAGAAGCGCCCGCATTAGAAGATTACACCTATCCAGGTGAAATTGGCGAACGTATTTTCAACGAAGTTTCAGATGAAGGCTGGAAAAAATGGTTGGAACGTTTAACGTCCATCATAAATGAAAATGGGCTCAACACTGCCGATCCAGCAAGCGTTAAAGTCATCGAACAGCATATGCTCGGTTTCCTTTTTGACGAAGGTGAACATGGTCAATTACCTGATGGTTTTCAAGCTCAGGGTGGCAAGAAATAAACGTCTATTCTATGAAGAATCTTGATGCCTACCCTATTTCTGAATTAAAGCTCATCTATTCGATTTTGCATTCACAGGTTCTGGAAAAACCGGATCTGATGGATAGTGACTTATTGCACGACTTACAAAGTTTCCTGCAATCTCAAGCTACTAAAGATAGTGTTGATGTTTCAGACCATGGTCAATGGGATGTCTGGTTAGCCAAATGAAGTTTTGTAGTGAATGTGGCAACACCGTCGTTCATCGAATCCCCGAAGGGGATAACCTTCTCCGCTTCATCTGTGAACACTGCGATATTATTCATTATCAAAATCCAAAACTCGTTGTAGGTTGCTTACCGGTTTGGAAGGAACAGGTTTTACTCTGTAAACGCGCCATTGAACCCAGTTATGGGCTTTGGACATTACCCGCCGGTTTCATGGAAAATCAGGAATCACTCGAAGAAGCCGCTTTGCGTGAATCACGCGAAGAAGCCAACGCCAACCTGGAAATTGAAGATATCTATTCTGTTATCAGCTTACCGCACATCAATCAAATTTATGTTTTATACCGCGCCAACCTTTTAGATTTAGATTTTTATGCCGGCCCCGAAAGTTTAGATGTTCAACTCTTTAATGAAGATGATATTCCCTGGGATCAACTTGCATTCCAAACGATTGCAAATACATTAAAACATTTCTTTGACGACAGAAAACGAAATGAATTTTCGATCCATACTGGCGTCATTTCAAAACGTAACCGTTTAGGCCAGACTTCTGACTAAGCAACGTCACATTATTCTAGCGGTAATAATTTTATTACTTTTACTCTCTACATCTATTCAAGCCGAATGGTATAAAGCAGATCGCGCCATCATGGGTACTGCTATTCATGTTGAGTTATGGCAGACAGATAAAAATACGGCAGAAAAAAATATACAACGCGTAATGTCTGAAATGCGACGAATCGATTCACTCATGAGTCCATTCAAAAAAGACAGTGCATTAAGTTACATTAATAATCATGCAGCCAAACACCCGGTTAAAATCAGTGCTGAGCTTTTCAACTTAATTCAGCAATCCTTAAATATATCTAAATTATCTAATGGCGCATTTGATATTACTTTTGCCAGTGTTGGGCAATTTTATGATTACCGTAAAAAATCACAACCCACAAAAAAAGAACTCGCTAGCAACTTAAAAAAAATAAATTATAAACACGTTAAACTTAATAAAAAAAATCAAACGATATTTTTTACTCAAGCCGGGACAAAAATTGATTTAGGCGGTATTGCAAAAGGTCATGCAGTTGATCGTTCAATTCAAATTTTACAACAACAGGGTATTACTCAGGCCATGGTCTCTGCGGGCGGTGATACCCGTATTATTGGTGATAAAGGGGGACGTCCCTGGTATGTCGGAATACGTCATCCAAGGGATAAAAATAAATCTGCGATAATATTACCGTTAAGCCAGACTGCAATTTCTACTTCTGGTGATTATGAGCGTTACTTCATAAAAGATAATGTCCGTCATCATCACATCATAAAACCAGGCACGGGCGACTCTGCACGTGAATTAAGAAGTGTCAGTATTCTGGGAGAGCAAAGCACAATAGTTGATGCACTCTCCACTACCGTGTTTATATTAGGTTTAAATAAAGGGATGAAGTTAATTTCTGAACTGCCAAACACAGAAGCCATTATTATCGATAATAATGGCCGCATGCATTATAGTACCGGCTTGATGCCGGCTAAATGATTTTTATACCGGACTAGATGCTGTACCAGCCACGATTGGCTCAAATGCAGTCATACGATCTAACATTGTATTATCACCAAGTCCCTGATTTGGAAACGCGGTATTAAAGTTACCCACTTCTCCATGTAAGGCCATGTAATTTAGTATGACTGTTTCAACTAATAGATTTACGTTGTTAGCTGCGGGCGTTGCATTGGTTTCTACAGACGCTCCCGAACGGAACCAGCCTAATTGCTGATGTTGTGCAGCAGTTAGACCATCTGAACCAGAAGCAAATAAAACAGGTCGGGCAGCTCCGGGTTTAAAGACAAGGAAGAACGAACATGCCGTTGATGAATTATCACCTGTCCAAACCAGCTTGCCATTAGCAGCTGCATCAGGCGTGCCGTTACTTGCAAGTGAGCCATCACTGCAAACATAAATCATTAACGGTTTATTCAACAGTTCAGCATAACGCAAGCAGGCACCTATACACTGACCTGCACGTACATCACGAGCATCACCAGTAGTACGATTACCCGTATGATAATCATATCCCCCCATGGTAATGGTTCCTGCACCGGCATAACCATTTAGTACCATTTTCATCACCGCAGCGGTTTTCGCAAATTCTCGATCACCGGATAAATCACCAGCAGAAAAAATTTGACCTATGATCGGATCCGCTGCTGTAGAATCCAGTGCGGTAGGAATACCAAACTTTTCAACCATGTCCGCACTTTTCACATAGCCACAATTTACCTGCTTTTTAATACCGGCGTCATAGCTTGCTGATGTTTTAGGATCAATATCATTCAACCCTGTTTGCACATTTGCATTTTGAAGTTTTTTATCACTAATGCGCTGAATGGATTCCATTACTCGAGTCGCATTTTTCAATCCCATCTTCGCGGCAAGCTGCCCAGTATCGACTAAGCCCTGAGTATCTGTTGGTCGATCAATTTTGGTGGGGCGCACGGATAAATCAATCATGGATGCGGGAGCTAAAGAATTACCACCTGAGACAGAATTACGCGAGCCAATTAGTGTTAATAATTCACCACGTGCACCGGCTTTATTGATGCCGTACATTGGGTTGTGTGGGTTATTACCTGTGTCATTATCTGAACGAGCAGGAATCACGGCGCCATTTACATTGCTAGCATTAGCAAAACGTAATTTTATACCTGCAAGCATTGAGCTTTCAGAATGAAAAGGGATTCCCAGATCACGATTAACAAAAGCATTTGTCGCAAAATCTGGTAAGCGGTCACCAGGAATACCTAATTTACTATAACCCGCTGATGTTAAGGAGTCTTCAATACCATCTTGGCCACCCACCAACACATTTGAACCTGCAAAATTTGCTCCACCTGCTAAATCAAAACAAATAAAAGGAATTTTATCTGCACCTGGAACAATATTGCATTCAGTAATTGCCTTTAATGCTTCCAAATCACTGGATAAAGCATGTGCTTCTCGCGTACCGGCAAGCATACCTAACATCGACGGTGCGAGTACCGCGCCTGCACCGGTAGCAAAACCCTGACTAATAAAATCACGTCGCGTTACAGGACGAGGATGATCAGCATGTAACAATGGCTCATCCGGATGAAGGGTACGATTTTTCTTCTTTGCCATGATATAACTTCCTTACACTCTATTCATCGTTAACATTACTGTACCAACATGGCAGCACTGCCTAATACTGAAGTACACATTGCTTTTACTATTTCTTTTGTTCCTTGTGGCACTGAACAATCCAGATCAGCCGGGCAACTCCTCAAAACTAATCGGTCAAATAAATTTTCCGGACTGGGAGGCACAGTTTGATTTACACCGGGTGAATTTGCAGGATCGACTAACTCAGTCATCACATCTGCTTGAGTCGGTGCATTTATTAATGCTGTCCCCATTGCAGAAGAAGGAATACCTATCATGCGATCATACAATGCGTTAACGACTGCCTGTTTTTGTGTAGATAATCCTGTTCCAAATGCGGTGCTTACATCCTGACCAAAGCCATTAAAACTATATGGCGCGACACCAAAAAAGTTATCTCTTAACGTCGTATCCTCGACTAATTGATCACAATATTCAAAAGCGAGTTGTGAAATACCAATAATATTCGCCGGACCAACGGCATCAAGTCCTTCAGTTGATGGCAGCTGTTGTTTCAATAGCCCATATTTATTCAGCACAGCAATGTTAGATGTTGGTACCCCCGTTAAATCTGACATAGTGGCATTAATTTCTGAAAATGTTCTAACACCAATATCTGAGCTTACAGGTCGGTCTACAGGTGTGGGGGGCGTTGCCGGAGCAGCAAAGACAAAGGGGTTACTTTGTGTGCCCAGTTCTTCAAAACTTAAAAAGAAATCATCAACTTGTGTTCCCTGCTGTAATTGAATAACGGAACCCATTCTGGAAATTTCCTGATTATTGGCTGTAATATTCATACTGGCTCCATCAGGCGTTAAATTAACGAAAGACTGTCCAACAATCGCTTCTTTACCATTAATACCAATTCGCATCCCATTAACTGGGAAGTTAATTGCAGGTACCGGGTTACCCAGGTTCACATAAACAGGGTTATTAAATAAATAACTATAGGTGTCATACTGTTCGGCCTGAACTTTAATATAACTATCTGCAGGTACGCCCGGAATATGACCAATACTAAATAAAAGGAAAAATTTCTCACCAACTCCGGCTTTAAAGTTTTGCTGTATTTGTTCAGCCGTCAATATGCGATTGTGAACCGCAACCATTCGAACAGTTCCCTGCCAGCCATTAGAGGTACCTAACTCGTTGGCAAGAATAAAGGCAAATGTATTATCCCAGTCATTCAATAAACCACCGACATCATTAACATCGGTGTCACCGGTGAAAACACCATTGACATACATACGACGACCATTTACCGGATCATAATTCATAACAATGTGCTGTTGAGATGCCTGAAGATCCCGATCACCCGCGGCCGTTTCTAAAACCGGATCACCATTTTTATCGCTGGCGACATTAAGTGGTGCGGCTCGATTATAAAACTGATAATTATATTCATTTTGTGCAATGGTAAAGTTACGATCTGTTAGGCCACCTGAATATGAAATAATATTTTTATTTTGTTGTACGACATTTGCCGGAATTACCCAGGCTTCCATCGAATATTCTCCGCGAGTACGAATGTTGTTCAATAGCTTTTGGCTTGCCTGGTAAGAGGCTTGTGCGCGACCATTAAACGTCGTTGGTGAACTGCTGTTAAATTGTATGCCATAGCCACCTACCCAACTATAATCACCAGACAACGAAAGATTAATAATGGGCTCCACTCCGCTTGTATCAATCGCCTGTGTAGCCCCTACACCTGATTTAAATTCCCATAACGCTATTTGACTAGTGACATGACGTTCACCGCCCGATGCAACAATTGCTTCGGGCGGTAATAATTTCATCGCTTTGCTAACAATTAAAGCGGGATCAACCTGTGTTGGCGTAATCATGTTAGAAAAATTAGTAATCGCCGTTTCCATTGCGCTTGCATCATTTGCACAAGACGTTGTCCAGCAATTGTGGAACTCATTTTGTAAACGTAATACGAAACGTGAATTAGCAGGATTCAATAAATCCATTTTTTGCTGTGCCGCTAAATAAGAAGCATTAACATCCGCTGACGCGAAATATGGAGATTGTGGCGCAACTTTTGGATCTGCCGGAGTTGGCGTATGACAGCCAGAACAATTCGCAGTTAAAACAGGATAAACGGTTGATGCAAAACCAGTTGCCGCTGAAGGATAAGCTTTACTGGTTCCTACATTTCGTAATGGACTCGGTGCGGTAAGTTGAACACCTTGTGCTACAGCCCCCGTGCCATTTGTCTCATTATTCCAGTCGGTAATAAATTGTTGTATGGCGCTTGCACAAGCGGCATCTGTCGCTAACCAGCATGCTTGTGATTTACCATTTACTTGCTTATGGCCATTACTGATGATTGTCACCATTCGAGAACTTGCCGGGTCGGCTAAGTTAGCGACTTGCATACCATTAACAAAACTTAACGCCGCAGCATGTGCCGTTTCAATACTGGCACCATGCACAAACTGAGGTTGCTGACCACCGGTAGAATGACAGCGACCGCAACGATTTTGACTCGATAAGTTTCGCCAAACTGTTTTTTCAAATGCAACAACATCGGGTGAACTGGATGCGGTAATTAATGATAAAGAAACACTGCCACCCGTATTTTGATTACCGGTTGTTTCTGCGCCACCACCGCACGCTGCCAGTAAGACAACTGAAAGCCATGCAAGAAAAACGAATTTTATTTTGTCCGATGTTTTACTCATCGTTTATTACTCCATCGATTAAACGATATTCACTAATTATTCAGTAACGATTATGGGCCTTTACAATAAGCTGCTGTTTCTGCAAAAACCTGCTTTAACTTATGGCCACCACCAACAAAATTACCTGTAATACTTGTTACTGCTGTGCGATCTGCAGTATTACCTGCTGGACGTAAACAAACCGCTTTAAATACTTTTTCAACCTGACAACGTGCAAACGCATCACTATAAGCAAGCTCCTGTCCCATAGATTTGGCACCGGTGCCTTTGCCTGTTGTTCCGCTTAATGGCGTGCTATTCCAGCCCAGTAAAGCATTTTTTCCCTGACGCCAGTAGTTAACCCAATTGTTATCATCCACGATATAACCCGGTTTGAAATTATCAGCATTAATTGTATTTTTTGCCTGAACAGCGCCATTACTAAAATTCAGAACAGTATTATTTTTATCATAGTCATAATAGGCAAATGACTGAGTTAGAGGATCCATTCCAGTATGACAGCCAATACACGCATTCATGAAGATACGACTATCGCCACCCGGGCTACGCGAAACATCCTGGCGAATACGATCAGCAGGTAAAGTAACATCCTTCAGTTGCTCCATGTCCTGACAAAGATGATTGAGTACAGTAAAACGGAACATGGCACGATTAGTACCATCAACAAAGAAAGCTTTTGCACCTGCTCTTGATGTAATAACACCTGCTGTGTCATTTGCAGTTAGTACCGGCGGTGAGCCAGTATTCGCTGACTGCGGAACCTGAACGAGTACAGATGAATCGCCCAAATCAGCGCCAGAAGATTCCAGTGCCTGATAATGAGCATTGCTTGAATAGCTGTAAGCTGGTGTCGTCGCAGCACCAACATAAAGTATGTCATCGTACAGAATACGTCGAAAATCAAGATCATCACGAATAACACCAATTACCGTAGCGGTGTAATCATTTAACGTGCCTTCGATATCCATATCTTCCGGGAAAATTGCCTGCGCTTCATTGGTCCACGGAGTAACTAAATTAACCAGTGTTGCGTTATAAAAATGCTTGTTCTGCATTGCAATGTAGGCAGCACCAACAGCATCATTATTCGCAACAAGTGTTTCCATATTATTAAGTACGGCCATGCTGGGTGCTACACCTGCAATACGGTCATGGATCCGCTTAGCCTGTGTGCGAGAATCAGCAAATGACTGTCCCATCACGATTAACAACATCGACAATAAAAATAGACTCAAGATAGTGCGCTGACGACTAATAATCATATTTAACCTGCTTGTTCTTTCAGTCATAATTTTCTGCATTTTTATTGCCTTTTGCTTACCAGCTCAACACTTTTATTCTTTTTCTGTACTATATTGAATGTCGAACAATAAGCGATATCTTGCTTTTTACTGACATAGATCAATATTAGGCGCTTTAAAGAATTTTTTTCATGAACCCGTTCTCATTTAAGACACGTTTCGTTACATACTGTGAAACTGTTCTCGGATTGTTTACGTCAGCAACACCATAATATAGCCTCAACTAAATCCATGAAGTGGGGATGTTCTGATGTTACGGAACAAAACAGGCAAAAATTCAACAATACCGGCGATTCGGCTCATTGGCCTAAGTGCGCTCGTTTTATTGCAAACTGCTTGTGGTGGTGGTGAAGGGGACTCCGAAGCAGCGGCTATCGGTATTCAGGATGTAGCCATTGCCTACATCAAGCGCCCTACCCCCCGAGACATGAATGGTGTTATCACTACAAATGATTTACGTATCCCTATAACATTTGAACAAGGTGGTGACCTGTATCTTCAGGCACGCGCAAGCTCTGCTGCAAAAACAATAAATGTAACGGGTGGAATCACCAACGGCTTAGGTGATGTTAAAGATGTCAGTGTATCTTACGATGGAACTAAACTCGTTTTTTCTCTGCGACTACAAGATCTAACCCCAAATGACGGTATAACACCTAGTTGGAATTTGTATGAATATGACATAAACACTGGCAGTTTAAGTATGCCTGTATCAGCCGGTTTTCAGGAAGACGGCGATGACATTTCACCCCGTTATTTGCCTGACGGACGAATTATTTTTTCTTCAACACGTCAGATTGAAACCAAAGGGATACGTGTCAATGAGGGAAGAAGCACTTTTATCTCAGTCGATGAAGATCGCCAAAATTCCGCCTTTACTCTCCATATAATTAAAACTGACGGCAGCATTAAACAAGTTTCTTTTAACCCAAGTAATGATCTAAATCCCTTTGTCCTAAAAGACTCAGGACGCGTTGTTTTTAGTCGTTGGAATAATATGGGTAATCGGGATACCGTTAGTCTTTACAGCATGAATCCTGATGGTACCGATGTGCAACACTATTATGGTGCTCATAGTAATCGTACCGGACAAGACCCATCAACTGATGTGCATTTTTCAAAAGCTCAGGAAATGCAGGATGGACGAATAATGGCGATTCTTCGCCCATTTGTAACCAGCTTTGGTGGGGGTGACATTGTCTTTATTGACGCCAAAAATTTTGCAGACAATACGATGCCAGTTTGGTCTCAACAAGGTTTTATCTCGGGTACAGCACAAACTGTTTTCAAGCAAAATGCTGCATCAGGTACAGGCTTGTCGCTTAATGGCCGTTATAACGCAATTTTTCCTATGCTTGATGGCTCAAACCGTTTCTTAATGAGCTGGAGCCAATGCCAAATTTTATCAGTGCCAGCAGATCCGACATCCACCATTATTCCATGTACATTAGCAACTGCGGCTCAACTCAGCGATCCTAATTTAGTCGAGGCACCACCTAGCTACGGTATTTTTCTGGTCGATGCTGCCAGCAATACACAAGTACCTTTAATAAAGCCGGAAGCAGACACGGTATTTAGTGAAGTTGTGATGGCATACTCAACTAAGCTTCCCCCTGTCATTTTTGATAAAGTCAAAGACGTATCACCAGACATTGATAGTGGTGATTTTGATAATGGCGTGGGTACATTACACATTCGTAGTGTTTATGACTTTGATAACGGCTTTTCTGCCTATGCTACTACACTACCTGCATTCAATAATGAAGGAACGCCTATCGTTATTGATACACCTGAAGAAATGGCTAATCCAAAAAATACCACAGCAGATCAACGTCCTGCCCGATTTGTCCGTATCACTAAAGGTGTAAGTTTGCCGGACAGAACGGTGAAACGTATCGATAATACCGCTTATGGGCGTAGCACCGAACAAGGTATGCGTGAAATAGTTGGTTATGCGCCTATTGAGCCGGATGGCTCTATTAAAATTAAAGTGCCGTCAAATGTGCCTTTAACCCTTGGTGTTCTCGATAAAGATGGCCGTCGAATCAGTAATCGTCATCAATACTGGTTTCAGGTAAAACCGGGAGAAACATTAGAGTGTATTGGCTGCCACGTGCATGACACCAATAATCTGGCAGCTAATAAACCGCATGGTCGGCCAAATACGACATCAACATTTAATCAGGGTTCGTCTACGACAGGAGTTGGCTTCCCATTCTCGCTCGATAGTTTATGGGCACAAATTGATGAAACGATGGCAGAAACACGTGCCCGTCATAGCTGTTTACCGACAAACCCGACACCGTGTGCAGATCTTAAACCAAGTACAGATATTGTTTACTCCGATGTTTGGACCAACGATGTGACAGCAAACCGCTCCGCAGACGCCAGTTTTACGATTGATTATACCGGTGTTCCTGTCTCCCCATTTGCTGATGCCTCTTCAACATCCGTTGCCTGTGGTAATGGATATAATACGACGATTACCAGTTTTACCTATTGCCGAATCGTAATTAATTACCAGCAACATATTCAGCCAATTTGGGAAGAACCTCGTGGTCTTGCTAATGCTGACACATGCACTAATTGTCATACTACAAATGTAAATACTCAGGTTGCAGCAGGTCAGCTTGAATTAACAAATGGTTTATCGCCTGATGAAAATGATCATCTTGTTTCTTATCGTGAACTTTTATTCGATGATCAGGAACAAGAACTGGCTGGTGCGACGCTACAGGACATCATGATTACACGCGATATTCTCATTAATGGGCAGCCCATCGATCTCAATAATGACTTGATCAATGATCAGGAAACCGTGCCGGATCCTAATAGAATCACAGTAGCAACCATGTCAACCAACGGCGCACGTAGTAGTGAGTTCATGGAATTAATGACAGGGCTGGATTTAAATAATAATGGCAACCAACCAACTGATACCCAGGCTCACAATTTGAAGCTGACTGCATCTGAGTTAAAACTCATATCAGAATGGCTAGACATTGGCGCACAATATTTTAATAATCCGTTTGATCCCGATGTGCCAACTAACTAAACGATATACAATACGCCGTAGAACACAAAAATTGTCAACACGGATTTAATAATAAATTTAAGGAAAGATGTATTGGTTTTCACAAAAGTAAAAGCCAATGATAATACCCATGCAACGTTTTACTCTGCTACTCATTTTATTCCAAAATGTGCTCATGGCTGCCGCCTATGCAGATGACCCTGCGCAAGTCGTTAAAGTAGCGGATCCTTATCTCGAAGTGCACACAGGCCCAAGTGTTGGCTACCCTATTTTCAACGTTATAAAACGTGACGAAACCATCACTGTAATAAAACGCCGCACTAGCTGGTATTTAATTAAAGATCATAAAGAAAAAGAAGGTTGGGTACATCGTTCGCAACTAGCAAAAACATTAACCCTTGATGATACAAAAGTGGAAATAAAAGAGTTTACTCACGAAAACTACTTAGATCACGATTGGGAAATGAGCATGATTGGAGGCCGCTTCGGTGGTTTATCGATGATGACATTATCTTCCAGTTATTCTTTCAACCAAAATCTTTCTACCGAATTATATATCTCGCAAATTTTAGGTAACTTTTCAAGTCGCATGTTGTTTGGCGCAAGCCTGGTACAACAACCTTTTCCTGACTGGAAAGTGTCGCCCTATTTTTCTATTGGCACAGGCTTAATTAATACAACTGTGCGTTCAACATTATCTCAAATTAAAGATGCATCAGACCTTGCAGCAAATGTGAGTTTTGGTATTAAAATGTATTTAACCCGACGATTTATATTACGTACAGATATAAAGAAACATATTATCTTTCAAAGTAGAAACAAAAATGAGGAAATAACATCATGGCAAGTTGGCTTCGCCTTTTTCTTCTAAAGACAACAGGCACATCTGTTTTTGTGTTGGCACTTTTTTCTTCTGCAAATATCTATGCACTGGAAGAAAAAACATCACCATTACAAACTCAGACTGAACAGTTAATTCAACCTGAAATCACACGGCGCAATGTTGAGCTGGATAAAATCGACACCGAAGATTTTGAAGCAACCGTTTTTATGGGGTTGTTAAGTGTTGAAGACTTTGGCGCAAATGCTGTAGCAGGTGCACGGTTTGCTTATCACATTAATGAAGATGTGTTTGTAGAAGTCTCTTTAGGCAGCTCTACAGCAGGACAAACAAGTTATGAACGTCTAAGTGGTGGCACGCCGTTATTAACTTCATCACAAAGAAGTATTCTCTATTATGATGTTTCTCTTGGTTACAACTTATTACCCGGTGAATCATTTTTAACTCGGAATACCTCTTTTAACAGTGCCTTGTATGTTATTGCCGGTATTGGCTCAACCACCTTTGCAGGTGCAGACAGGTTAACACTCAACTTAGGCGGCGGTTTTCGTATACTCGCAACAGACTGGTTAGCCGTACACGTTGATGTACGTAATCATATTTTTAATATCGATGTTTTAGCAGAAGATAAAACGGCAAATAATCTTGAAGTAACATTTGGCGTGTCCGCATTTTTCTAAACATGAGCAACATGAGGTTTAAAATGAAAAACAATATTTTAAAGTTATTTTTTCTGACTGGATTTACTTTACTCTTTTCTATGTCTGTTACTTATGCAGCATCAGAAAAATTGTCAGGCAAAGCTCCAAACTTCACACTTAAAAGTCGCTCAGGAAAAAACATTAAACTCTCCGAGCTTCGTGGTCAGGTAGTCATGCTCAATTTTTGGGCTTCATGGTGTGGCCCATGCCGTAAAGAAATGCCTATTCTCGAACAAATTCATAAGAAATATAAACGTCTTGGTTTTACTCTTCTGGGTGTTAATGTTGAAGAAAATACACGAGACGCAATAAACTACTTAAAAGATGTAAAAGTTACCTTTCCTATTCTCTTCGATAACAGACAAAAAACCAGCAAGTTATACAATGTGAGTGCTATGCCAACAACGGTTATTATCGACAGAAATGGTAATAAACGGTTTATTCATAAAGGCTATAAACCCGGTTATGAAAATGAGTATAAAAAACAAATTAAGAAACTTGTGCGGGAATAATTATGTTGTATAAAGCCACTCTCGGTTTGTTGCTACTACTCAGCTTAAGTGCGTGTAGCCTTGAACCGTGGGTGAAACCTTATGAGCGTGCAAACCTGGCTGATCCTATTATGAGTTTTAGTCAGGATCCTCTTTCACAAGGTTATATACACCACGTTTATCAGGCACGTGAAGGTGCGCGCGGCGCAGAAGGTGGTTCCGGGGGCGGTTGTGGTTGTAACTAAACTGTCACGCCTTTTATTAGTTCTTAGTTTATTGTTGTCCTGTATTTCGGCTAATGCAGCCGTATTGCCTTTCGAACGCGCTGACGTTTTATACCATTCATATTCGGGTGGTGGAATAACGATTAACGGCCCCGCTGTGTTAGTGCGTAAATCAATCGGCGATAGCGTTTCTGTCTCAGCCAAACATTATATTGATACCATTAGTTCTGCTTCAATCGATGTAGAAGTTATTCTTGGTGCGAGTACGTATGAAGAAGAGCGTGTAGAAAATGCATTTTCTGTCGATTATCTTACTGAAAAAACGTTAATGAGTCTGGGTTTTACTAACAGTGAAGAAAATGATTTTAGTGCAGATACCTTTTCGTTTGGCATTAGTCAGGATATGTTTGGTGATTTAACAACCGTTTCAATGGGCTATGCCCATGGTAGTAATACCATTGGTAAAACCGGTGACCCAAATTTTTCTGAAAATTCTCAATCAGATAATTTTAACCTTAGCATTGCACAAATCCTCACTAAAAATTTAATTATGTCTGCCGCTCTTGATGTAACAACTGATGCAGGATTTTTGAATAATCCATATCGTAAGGTGCGCTATGTTGATACACCAACAACCTTCCTGTTAGAAAATGAAGTTTATCCAAAAACACGAACAAGTACCGCTATTGCATTGAGGACACGATATTTCTTGCCCTATCGTGCGGCACTACATGCTGAATACCGCTTGTTCAACGATTCGTGGGGTATCACAAGTAACAATATTGAATTGGGTTACACTCACCCCTTTACAGATAACTGGATCGCTGAAGCGCATATCCGTACTTATGCTCAATCCAGGGCAAGTTTCTATAAAGATTTATTTCCTTTTTCTAACGCACAAAACTTTCTTGCCCGCGATAAAGAATTAAGTACCTTTAGTAATAGTACGATTGGTTTTGGTATCAGTTATGAATTTGCAAAAGGTGAAGGTGGTTTTATTGATAAGGCTTCCGTCAATTTAAAATTTGATCATATACAGTTTAACTATAAAGATTTTCGCGATGCGACCCAAACAAGTTTTACCCCGGGAACAGAACCACTCTATAAATTTAGTGCCAATGTCATGCAGTTGTTTTTATCTGTCTGGTTTTAATTATTTGGAAAATGATTATGTTACATAAAAACTTTAAATATCTTATAGCTATACTTTTAATTGCATTTGTATCAACAGCAACTTTTGCAGAAGAAAAATCACCCGCATTAGAAAAGCAGGTACAAAACCTTAAAAAAGAAGTATTAGAACTCAATAAAGAACTTTTTATTCTTGAAGAAGATCTTCTTTTTCCTGCAAACACGCAATTTAGTATCTTTTTATCGATGGATATTGGTAATTTATTTGATCTTGATTCTGTGCAAATCAATATAGATGGTGACAATGTCAGTAACCACCTATACACACAACGTGAAATTAACGCTCTTAAACGTGGTGGTGTACAAAAAATATACCTCGGAAATATTGCATCAGGCGAACATGAACTCGTTGCCTTTTTTACCGGAAAGGGACCAAGCAAACGTCATTACAAACGTGGCACAACTATAAAAATAGAAAAAACCAGCGCTCCATTATTTGTTGAATTAAAAATAATTGATAATCTGACAAAACAACAGCCTGAATTTAAAACGAAGGTTTGGGAATAACTTTTCCTTAATTTCTTTTTATTATGATTCTACTATTTAAACAAAGTATTACCGCCGTACTTATTGCCTCTATTGCAATAAGTTCGTTTGCTGAAGAGCGCGATCCGCATGAGGTAAAGGATTTACGTTATGGCGAAGCACTTTATCATTTTTATCAGGAGCAATATTTTACTTCGATCACTAATTTGATGGTTGCCAAAGAACGTGACCCAATCACAGCTCAGGAAATTGATCCTGAATTATTGTTAGGCGGATTATACCTGTATTATGGTTTACACCAGGATGCCAGTAACCTATTTACTGACTTAATCGAACAAAACACTTCAGAAGAAATACAGGACAGAGCATGGTTTAATATTGGCAAGATGCGCTATCAGGGACATCTTTTCAATGAGGCAAAACAATCACTGATTAAAGTTAAAGATACTCTTTCACCAGAAAGAGAAGCCGAACGACAAAATATGCTGGCAAACACCTATCTCAAGCAAAAAGATTTTTCTGCCGCTTACAAGGCGATAAAGAAACTCGATGCTCATCAGGACTGGTTAACCTATGCCCGCTACAACATGGGTGTTTCGCTTATTAAATCGGGTAAAAACAGAGAAGGTACTGATTTACTCAATACCATTAGTCATTTAAAAACAGATAATAATGAATTAAAAGCACTACGAGATAAAACCAACATTGCACTGGGTTATGCTTATATCAGACAAAATCAGCCAAATGCATCAATACATTTCTTAAATAAAGTAAGATTGAAAGGCCCTTTATCCGCTAAAGCACTATTAGGGATTGGCTGGGCTTACCAGCAACAAAACAACTTAAAACAAGCTCTTGTTTCATGGATGGAATTACGCGACTGGCCGGTTATAGATACTGCTGTGCAGGAATCGTTGTTAGCGATTCCATATACTTTAGAGAAAATGGAGAAAAACCAACTTGCTTTACAAAACTATCGCTACGCAATAGATAATTATAAAAAAGAATTGACCAGTCTTAAGCATTCTTTGCAGGCAGTGAAAAAGGGAGAATTACTTTCTGCCTTACGACCGGCTATTGTGACAGAAAACATACTGGCAACAGAATATAAAAAAGAGTTACCTGAATCAATATCGGCTCCTTACATACGCTACTTATTAAATAGCGTCGACTTTCAAACAATTCATAAGAATTACCTTGACCTGATTTACTTAAAAAAGAACCTTAGCAAGTGGAAACAGCAATTTTCTGCCTATTATTTAATGCTTAAAGAACGCGCTACTTATTATAAAAAACAACAACATTCAACTAAAAATGATTCCCGGTTACAATTAGTAACTCGCTTAAAAAGCCGGCGCGACAAACTCGCAGCTAAAATATTGAAAATAGAACATCAACAGGACGTCTACGCGTTAGCTTCAGAAGATGAAAAAGATATTTTAAGCAGTTTAAATAAAATAAAAAAATCACTAAACCGTCTGCATAGTAAAGATGAATATGCGGAAGAAAATGAAAAATATAATTTATTCCGTGGTTTACTACTTTGGGATATAAGCACTGATTATACGCCACGCTACTGGAAAGTAAAAAACGAACTAAACCAGCTGGATAAATCATTAAGCCTGACAACAAAGCGTATAAGCTCATTAAGGCAATCAACTATAAATGCACCTCTCTCTTTTTCCGGCTATTATAAGAGAATTAAAAATAAAGAAAAAAAACTTAATCGTCTATTAAAAAAAATTACTTATATAATTAGATCGCAAGAAAAACTGATCGAAAAACAGGCCTTAATTTCTTTACAGCAACGTTACCATCAAATTGAAAACTACCACACTCGTGCCAGTTACTCTCTGGCACGTTTATATGATCGTCTGACTTTGCCAGAAAATAGTAATAAAAATATTGAAAATCAGCCCCCTGTGGATATGGGAGAGAAAAAATGAGTTTAAAACCATTTTTTGCTCTTGCCGTAGCAATAAGCGTATCTTCCTGTTCAGGCAGTTATCAAAAAGATATCACGATATCGACTCTTGCAAAAAAACCGCTTAATCTCGAAGAACCCAAAGTAAAACCACTTAAACGTGAAAATACTGCTGAATTTTATCGTCAATTTCTTGAGGTCGCACCACCCAGCACTATGTATGGCAATGCGATGCGACGTCTCGCTGATCTTGAATTGCAAAAAGGCCAGGAACAAAGTGCATCCGATAATAAGAAAAAAATACATGCATCGAAGAAAAAAATTAAAGTTGCAATACGTCTTTACGAAACTTTTTTAGAAACTTATCCGAATCGAAAAAATAATGACCTTATTTTATACCAGCTTGCAAAAGCTTATGAACTCGAGTTACAGCAAGACAAACTACTTTTAACTTTAAATACCATCGTCAGAAAGTATCCAAAAACACGATACATTGAAGAAGTGCAATTCCGTCGCGGTGAAACTTATTTTGTTTTACGCGAATACCAGCAAGCACAGCAGGCGTATGCAGATATATTAAACAACCATCCTGATTCAACTTATTATGAAAAATCCTTATATAAATATGGCTGGACGCAATTTAAGCAAGCCAACTATAAAACATCGACTAATTCCTTCTTAAACTTCCTTGATCGTAAATTTAAACAGGGCCAATTATTAACTGATGGCCCATCTACAGATATTTCCCGTTCTGATAATGAATTACTCGGTGATATATTGCGCGTAACCAGTCTTTCATTCTCCTATCAAAATGGCTACCGCAGTATCGACGATTATTTTAATCGTCACGGACACAAAAAATATGAGTCGCTGATTTATGCTAATTTAGCTGCGCTGTATTTGGATAAAGATCGAATTAGAGATGCAGCTGAAACTTATCTTTCATTTAGTAATAAATATCCAACATCGCCACTTGCGCCAAAATATCATTCAAAAGCCATTGCGGCGTATAAGAAAGGCGGTTTTACACGATTGGTTTTACCCACAAAAATTACTTTCGTTAAACAGTATGGTGTAGGTACTGCATATTGGAAAGCACAGGATAGCAAAGCACATAAAGCAATCACACCATTATTAAAACGACACATAAAAGAACTGGCGAATCACTTTCATGCTAAAGCAAGAAACAATAAAAAAGCCAATAAAAAGAAAAAGTCTCAAAAGAACAGCTCTCTCTTTGCCAAAAATATTACACAGGCATCATCATGGTATAACTTATACATAAAATCATTCCCTGAAGACACCAGTACTGCAAAAATTAATTTTTTACTCGCAGAGGCACATCAGGACGCAGGGCAATATCGTAATGCAATTTATCAGTTTGAGAAAACAGCATACAAATACCCTGGCTATAAGAAAAAACCTGAAGCGGCATATGCTGCGCTCTTACTCTACCCTGCTATTCAAAAAAATCTCAAAGGTGAGCAACAAAAACAGTGGCAACAAAAGAAGATTAGCAGTGCTTTAAAATACACCAATGAATTCCCTAAAAATAAATTTACGCCCGCAATACTCACTAACACTGCGGAGGAACTTTTCAAAATTGGTGATTATCCTCGCGCAATTGGCACAGCATCTATTCTTGTCACCGATGTTAAAGTTAATAAAAAATTAGTCATCAGTGCCTTATTGGTAATGGGGCATGCTGAGTTTGAAATGCGAAACTACAACGCTGCTGAGGAAGCCTACAGAGGCTTAATGCAAAAATTACCTCTCAGACATAAGGAATATAAAAATATCCGTGAACGACTCGCGGCAAGTATTTATAAACAAGGTGAGCTTGCTAAAAGCTCAAATAAACTCGCAATTGCAGCTGAATTTTATCTGCGCGTCGGTATAGAAGTGCCCACCTCAAAGCTAAGAGCAACTGCAGACTATGATGCTGCTACCATTTATATCACTTTAGAAAAATGGAAAAAAGCCCGGCGTGTTCTCGAAGGTTTCCGAAAAACCCATCCAAAGAATCATAAACTGCAATTTGGTGTAACTGAAAAACTTGCTCTGGTATATAGCAAATCAGGACATCCATTAAAAGCAGCAAACGAGATGATCTATCTGGCCAACAATGCAAAACAGTACTCACGTGATCAAAGACGTGAATTACTTTGGGATGCGGCAAAAATTTATGATGATAACAAGCGGAAAAAAACCGCCAATCGCATATTAACGGCTTATATAAAGAACTACCCAAAACCACTTGAACCCGCTATTGAAGCGCGTCAACTATTGGCGGACTTTACGAAAAAAACTAATTACAAAAAACACTATTACTGGTTACGTGAAATAATCAAGGCAGATAACGGTGGCGGTAAAGGTCGTACACCACGCACTCATTTTCTAGCTGCTACAGCCTACATGAAGTTAACGTTGCCTTTATTTAAAGCTTATAAAAAGACACGTTTAACCATTCCGTTAAAGCGCAGCTTAAAGAAGAAAAAGAATTTAATGCAAAAAGTGGTTAAGTCTTATGATAACGCAATGAAATACCGGGTTGCGGAAATAACAACGGCAGCCACTTACTATATTGCAGAAATTTATAATGACTTTGCTACCGCGCTACTTAAATCACAACGACCAAAAAAATTATCTGCTGATGAACTCGAGCAATATGGTTTTTTATTAGAAGAACAAGCTTTTCCGTTTGAAGAAAAAGCCATTGATATTCATAAAGCCAATGCTGAACGGGTAAAAGACAATATTTATGATAAATGGGTAAAATTAAGTATTACTGAATTAAGTAAATTAAACCCTGTTCGTTATGCGAAAAAAGAAAAGGGAGAAGATTATGTTGAGTAAGCAGAGCCCGATATTACATTTGATCATTGTATTTACTGCACTACTCTTTTCTGCCTGCTCAGTAACACAACAAGGCACAGATAATACTACAAAGGCAGGGTTAAAAAAAGAATATAGCGCCACTTATGCTGATGCCCTTTCTTCCATGAAAAATGGAGAATCAAAACAAGCACAAAAATTATTGCAGCAAGTGATAAATCAACAACCTGATTTTTCAAATGCGCATGTAAATTTAGGGATAGTCTTTTTCAAAAACAACTCACTAAACGAGGCTGAAAACTCATTTCATCACGCTCTAAGAACAAACCCTGAAAATATCTATGCTTTAAACCAACTTGGCATTTTATATCGAAAACAAGGCAAATTTTCTGCAGCTAAATCATCTTATGAAAAAGCCATCGATATTAATTCAGATTATGCTTTGGCATATTTAAACCTTGGTATATTGTATGACCTATATTTATACGATTTTCCTAACGCAATTAAGCACTATAACAAATACCAGGGCCTGACTGAAAATAAAGACAAACAGGTTGAAAAATGGATTATTGATCTTGAGCGGCGACAAAACAGTCAAAATGAGAAAAAGTCTAAATAGGTGATGGTTATGAAAAAAATATTATTTTTTCCTGCTTTATTATTTTCTGTCATCTTCAGTATTTCTGTACACGCTGAAGACAGAATAAAATTAAAGGCCACCTCGATAATTGGTAACAAAGAATTACCAAAAATGCTCTATATCGTGCCATGGAAAAGCGCTGAATTGCCTGACATGAATACGCCGCCAATTGAAAGCTTAATTGATGAAGCGCTGTCACCGGTAGACAGGGATAGTTTTAAACGTAAAATTCGTTATTATCAGATATATTCTGCTCAAAAAAATGAACAGAGTGAGAACCAGTAAGTAGAATTAAATATGACGGTAAACTACATTTAGCTAAAATTAATAAGCCGAGGTCTCAGTTTTTTATACACTGGGGGCAATATAATTGTAAAATAAATGTTATTGAATTTCGCAATAGCATCTACTGCAATCCAGCTATTTAATTCACTAAATATTTTTTAACACAGCCACTAATCAGGAGTGTGGTATGTACAAAACAATAGTTGATTTCTTTCAGGATGGCGGGGTATTTATGTATCCCATCATGATTGTTCTTGCCATAGGTATAGCCATTGCAATAGAACGTTACCTTTACCTTTCAATCATCAAGCGTAACAACAAAAGTTTGCTTAAAAAATTGATTCCACTTCTGCAAAGTGGTGATTATCAAGGTGCTTATGCCGTTACATCAAAATCTAACCATGCCATTAGCCGGATGTTATCTCTCGGTTTGACCAGAATGAAATCTGCAGCTGGCAGAGATGAAATTGAAACGGCAATGGAAGAAAGCATGATGGAAACCATTCCTCAAATTGAGAAACGCACCCACTATCTGGCAATGTTTGCCAACATATCGACCTTGTTAGGCCTGTTAGGTACTATCATCGGTTTAATCAAAGCATTTACCGCTGTTGCTGCTGTTGATCCGGCGTTAAAAGGCGAAATACTGTCTACCAGTATTTCGGTTGCCATGAATACCACGGCATTTGGCTTGATGACAGCTATCCCTTTACTCTTTATATATACCGTACTTCAGACCAAAACAACGGAAATTATCGATAGCCTTGAAATGGCGACAGTAAAATTCCTTAACTTAATGTCTAAACGTAAATCATAATGAGCAGAAGAAGCGGCAGACGAGCTCGCACTCCTGATAATGTTGAGCTCGATATTACAGCATTTTTGAACCTGATGGTGATACTTGTCCCCTTCTTGCTGATTACTGCCGTCTTTACTCATTTGACTGTTTTAGATATTAATTTACCAACATCAACACCATCAAATAACGCCAGCCCAAATAAAAAAACGTTTGAAGTTAACGTGATTATGGGAAAAAAATATTTTGTTGTCAGTGATAACCGTAACCGCGTAATTAAAAAAATACCAACATACACCACGGGTGGCCACTACAAAATACTCAACAACGTATTAAAGCAAGTAAAGATAAGCTATCCGGAAAAAACGAATATCACTATTTTGTCACAGCAAAACTCAAGTTATGAAAGTTTAATTAAAACCATGGATTCAGTTCGTGTATTTAACGCTGTGGAAGATGGTGAACTGGTACAAGTAGAACTTTTTCCCAATATTTCTATTGGCGACGCGCCGAAGCTTAAATAAGGTTTGATATGAAAGAGTCTCGTCGCACAAAGCGAATGGAAAACCATCACAAACGACGCAAGGATCGTACTGCTTCGTTAAGTATGGTTTCGTTAATGGATATTTTTACCATACTGGTCTTCTTTTTATTGGTGACATCTTCTGATTCAAACACCTTACCTTCAACTAAGTCACTTAGCTTGCCGGCATCAACAACAGATAAGATGCCAAAGAAAACATTAGTTGTAATGGTCAACAATAAAGATATACAGATTAATGGTAGAGCCATAATCTCTGTTAGAGCAGCAACAAATAATGGTAAAAGTGTTATACCTGAGCTGGCTTTAGCTCTGATTAACTATGCTAAAAAAGAAGATAAAAAGAAAAAACGTTACAACATAACCATAATGGGTGACAAAAAAATCCCGTATAAGTTACTTAAAAAAATCATGCTCACTTCTGCAGGTACAAAATACGCCAATATTTCACTTGCTGTTGTACAAAAAAATGTTAAACAATCCGGCGAGGGCAAGATTTAATGTCGCTCGCATTTAACTATTATAACGATCCCGTATTACCCTGGACAAATACCCGAAATGATGAGCGTTTTTCACGCATCCTAAAATGGGTACTGCTTAGCTTTATTGTTCTCGGTTTAATTATTCCATGGTTACCTTCACCTGAAGCAGAAAAAAAACAGCTCAAACAAATATCTCCCCGACTGGCTAAGCTCATCACAAAAAAACGCCTGCAAAAACCTAAAGTAATTAAATCTAAAACGGTTAAGAAAAAAACAGTTAAAAAGAAAGTTAAGAAAAAAATAACAAAGAAAAAACAGGCTAAAGCAAAGAAAAAAGCACAACAATCAGGCTTAATGGCAATGAGTCGTGACATACAAGATTTACAAAGTATGTTTGATCTTTCATCACTTAGCTCTAAAAAACCTTTACACAACAGTAGAACTAAAGCTAAACAATCAAAAAATAGTTCCGTATTGTCCACTCGCGCTAAAAAAAGCAGTGGCGGGATTGATACCAGTAAACTTAGTCGCTCGACCGGTAATACCGGTTTAAGCGGGCGCAAGAGTACCAAAGTTTCCAGTAACTTAGGTAGTAGCGCAACCAATATTCCCAGACGGACACGTGGTGGACAAAATGCACGCGCGATTGAAGAACTCAATTATATCTTCGATAAGTATAAAGGCGCGCTTCAGAACATATATCAACGTGCGTTAAGGAAAGACCCCTCATTGCAGGGTAAGGTTGTCTTTGAGTTAACCATAAATGCAGCAGGTAAAGTAACAAAAGCCAGAATCATATCAAGTGAACTGGGATCAAAATCTTTAGAACGCCGGCTAGTATCTCGTGTAAAATCATTTAATTTTTCAGCGAAAGACGTAGCAACAGTGACCGTTACTATGCCAATAGATTTCTTGCCATCATAGAATCGTAAATGCATAAACCACAAAACATAATTCATGTTTTTATTTTATGTTTATTTATCATTCTGCCTGCTTCTCAGGTGAATGCCACTCGCAATATTGATTTTAATCTGCTTGAATATTCCCTGTCATTATCGAAAATAAATACCTATTTTAATTTCGACTCAGGTAACAATGTCAAAACCAGCATGAACCAACTTGGAATAAATTGGTATGAATCTTTTAGCCCTTATTTTCATGCCGGACTTGAATTTGGTTATATTGAAATGAGCCAAATTGATAACCCCCTGTCTTCCGCCCGGTTCACAGCTGGCCAATATGCAGGATTACTATTTCAATTCTTAGCGGTTGAAAATTCATATCTTACATTAAACCTAAACTTAAATTATCGTTACAATAGAACTCAGGGAAAAAATGCTGTTCAGGAAAGCCAGTTTATCTGGAGTGAATCAACACTAACAAATGAGCTGCATTTTCGCCCATCTTCAAATATTGGGTTATTTATCGGGGCTGATTATCGATTACTTGATGGAAATCAACGAAATTCAGGAAATATCAACCAAATAAGACTTTTCAAAGGTTCACAATCTCAAGGGTTTCGTATTGGCAGCAAAATAAGCGTTAACTCTAATGGGGAAATTAAACTACAATGGACAACTGGCTTTAAAGATAGCGTTGAGGTTCATTTCACACGAACATTTTGAGCATAAAAATAATAACCACTCAAAAATAAAGCCTTTTATTTAAAATAACGATCTATTTCACAAAATCGCCATATATCTCAGTCTTTGTGAGGCAATTCACAATCTGGACACAATATTTAGGCTAAAGTTTAACCGTGCTAAGGATAGTTGCAGAACTGACGATAAATTAAATAGCAAACCAAAATTTTAACGCAAAATCAATATTAGTGGCTATATGAAAAATGCATTACAACAAATTGACCGTAAAATTCTCAAGACGCTTGAACCTTTAAATCGTTTGAACCCAATTTTACTGGATGAACTTGCTGCTAAATCAGTTATTGATGAAGTTCCAGCAGGAAAAATCATTTGTCGTCATGGTGAGAATGATTCTCGCCAAATTTACCTTCTTTCTGGTCAAATTGAAGCAGTAAAGGCTGGTGAGACTAAAACTAAGGTTATTAAAAGTAAATCCCCACTAAAAACACCGCTAGCTGAAGGCTCACCACGCACAGTAACGCTAAAAGCAAAAACAAATTCTACCTTATTATATATAGATGCTGATTTACTCGAATTATTAATGAGTGATGAACCAGAGTTAACTCCGACTTATGAAGTCACCGAAATCACTGCTGAAGAGAGTGATGACTGGATGCTTACCTTCTTGCAATCCCCGGCCTTTTTACAGTTACCTACTGAAAATATCCAAAAATTACTGACCCATATGGAAGAAATTCCGGTCAAAAAAGATCAGGTTGTCATTAATCAGGGCGCAACTGATGATAACTATTACATCATTAAATCAGGTAGCTGTAATGTTCACCGCCAACCTTATAAAGGCTCGGCCAATGTTTTATTAGCCGTTTTACCAACCGGAAGTGGTTTTGGTGAAGAAGCGCTCATTAGCAATGGAACACGCAATGCTACGATCACAATGCGTGAAAATGGCACATTGATGAGATTAAAGAAAAAAGATTTTTTAACGTTACTTATTAATCCACTGATTCCTTACTTTGAGCATAATGAGACTCAAAAGAAATTAGATGAAGGCTGTGTTGTGATCGATGTGCGAACTGAACAACAAAGCCAGCAAAAGCCGCTTGAAGGTTCAGTTAATATACCCCTCAGCATGTTACGTCTTAAGTTTGATAGCCTAAATGCTGATCGTGAATACCTATTAGTTTGTGACGATGGCTCACAAAGTGCTGCAGCAGCATTTTTAATGATTCAAAATGGTTTCAAATGTAGCGTTCTTAAAAATGGGATGAACAATTCAAAAGCCACCAAGCCAACGACTAAAGCTGAGCCGGTGAACAAAGAAGCTGACATTTCAAATAAACTAAAAAAAGAAGAATTAGCTGCTAAAAAGCAGACTGAACAAATAGCCACACAGCAACAACAGATCAAAGCTGCTCGTGAAAAAGCTGAACAGGATATTACCAAACACAAAAAAGAACTTGCTGAATCACGTGCTCGTATTGCTGAGAAAAAACAATCTACGCCATCATCTGCTCAAATAGAAGCCGCTAAATTAAAAGAAAAAGCCGCACAAGAGTTAGCTAAGGCTCAGGCTGAAAGTAAAGCCATTGAATTACGTCAGCAAGAAACAACTAAAAACATACAACGTGCTGAAGAAATGATGAAACAGTCAGCTGCTGCTGCAGAAAAGACACGTCAGCAAGCTAAAGAAGAAGCCGCTCTTATCAAACAACATGCGATAGAAGAAGCTGAAACTTTACGTGCAGAAAAAGCGGCACAGGAATTAGCGAAAGCGCAGGCTGAAAGTAAAGCTCTCGAGTTACGTCAGCAAGCAGAAGAAGCCGCCGCTCTTATTAAACAGCGTGCAATAGAAGAAGCTGAAACTCTGCGCGCAGAAAAAGCCACACAGGAATTAGCGAAAGCTCAGGCTGAAAGCAAAGCCATTGCTCAACGCCAAAAAGAAACTAATGAAGCGATGTTACAAGCAGAGGCAGTCATGAAACAATCTGCTGCTAAAGCAGAAGAAGCCCGCAAACAAGCTGAAGCTGAAGCTGCCCTCATTAAACAACGTGCAATAGAAGAAGCAGAATATTTGCGAGCAGAAGTTGAAGCTGCGCGACTAAAAATGGAAGAAGATGCTGTACGCATTAAAGAAGAAGAGCAAATTATTAAAAAATCTGCTCTTAACATGCGCAATGAAGCAGACAAAATACGCCGTGAAGCGATGAGTGAAGCTCTACAAGTTCGTACCGAAATTGAAGCGACTCGCACATTGTTAGACCAAAAATTACAACAAACGCAAGACGAAGAAAAACGTAAACACGATGCAATACTTGCAAAAGCGAAAAAACAAGCCGATAAATTAGCTGCAACAAAAACTCTACAAGCTGCCGCTGAAGCAGATGCTATTCGCCAAAAGGCAAAAGAAGATGCCAATCGATTACATAATGAGCTCGAAGAAACTCGTCAGCAAATTGAAGCTGAAGCAGCCCGTGTTATTAGTAAATTAAAAGAACAGTCTCAAAAAACTATAATTGAGGAAGATGTTAAGGTTATTGAAGAAGAAGTTGTGGTTGAGCTGGTTGCTGAAGAAGTAGCAAACGTAAAAACAATTCAGGCTAAAGAGGAAAGTGACAATTATAAATCTGTCAGTATTCCAGGTATGTCTGCTATTGAACCTATTAACGATGCTAAAGCAAAACGAAAAGCTGAAGCAATTAAGGCGAAACTGACTGAATCTCAAATAAGTAGAAACACACAACAAACATCAGCAACAACTAAAGTTCACAAATCAAATGATCGAACTATTCTGGAGGGTGAAGATGATCTCTTTATCTTCCAACAACCCCAAAAAACGTCTACTAAGGCATCAGTACAAGTTGAACCTGAACAACCAGTTATTTCACACAGAACCCGTGCTGAATCAGCCTTAACTCAGATTTCAATTGCACCCCAGAAATCAGTTGTTATCTATCCTCAACAAGAAACTGAAACAGCTTATAGAAATAATCAATTTTTAAGTCAGGATGAAACTCCAGCATCAGCAGCTCCTGCAGCAAGTGTTCAATATTTTAATAAACATGTGCATGATAAAAAACACCAAAGTTCAAAATCGAATACATTTGCAATTGCAGCCTCGTTTTTATTGATATTAGCCGGTGCAATCTTCACTTTACATGCAACAAACACATTAAAAGTTCAGTCAATAGCGGCATTATTTAATAGCGGCAATGACACAGTACAAAATACAACTGCTATCGCAAAAACTAAAACTATTCGCAGAAAAGTATTACGTGCTGACACTAAAGTTAATGTGAAGAAAAAAGTAACAAACAAAATGGATGATATTATGCAAGGCTGGAAAGATGTCTTGTCAGAATCTAAAAATCCTAAAAAGTCTAAGCAAAACCAATAATCACTGCTTTACATTAAACGCCATCCTAACCATACGGTTAGGATGATGATAATAGTTAGCAGAGAAAATACATTTAACCCGGATGTATCTTCATCATCAATTAACACCCCGTTCTCTTTATTAAAATCATGCCTGTCGGCCATATCTAATAAGTGTTGCCAGTTTTTTCGCAATGGATCAGGAATATCTGCGGGAGTATAACGGCATGTTAATTTTTTAAGATCTCCAATGGTAATGATTTTTTCCGGCTTTCCTTTCGGAAATTCACTGCCATTTATAAATAAAACCTTTTCTGCAATTTTTGTATTTTCAATTTGCGAATTTAAAGCTAAAACCACACTTTCGAGTTGACGTAAAGGGTTTTCAAATTTGTAGCTCTTATTGCCGATCACCTGAGTCCATAAATCAATTTTTTCTGCGGCAAAAATTAAGCCGCGATACTTCTTAACACCCAGTAACAAAATTTTGCTGGGTAAAAGAATTAAGTTCTCAATAAATATTTTTCCATCAATACCATCTGGAATAGTGACATTATGTAATGATTCTGTACCTACGTTTTTTAATAAATGACGGAGTTTATATTCTGCAATACATTCTTTTATCCAAAATGCCTGTGAAATCAAACCGAACACTACGAGGAGTGAAGCGACAGCCCAGGTGACTAGATTAGGATTATTTGTATTAAAATCTTTAATTATTAAAAGAAGTTCTGGCATTATAGTTACTCAATTCTGCTATGATAGAAACGAAAAGCTTTTACAACGTATCGTACCGAGTCGTACCGAGTTTATCAAATAATGACATCAGCCGTTAGCATTGAACAAGCAGAAATTATTGTCAGCGAATATGGAAAGCTGCTATCGACAACTGCACCCTCAATTTATGGTATTCCCGAATCGTTGCTACCATATGACAAAGAACACATTAAAATTTCGATACAAACGCTAATTTTAGCTGTCGATAAAAATGATAAAAAAATTAAGGAAGGGTTAATTCAGGCTTATGTTTATTTAGCACAATTTATAA
>Ga0316209_1001184_pt1 | contig 30154 bp, 26 predicted proteins | sample 6monopyrite_MG_FD_204945 | JGI IMG/M metagenome (GOLD analysis project Ga0316209, IMG submission 204945) | Microbial mat bacterial communities from mineral coupon in-situ incubated in ocean water Damariscotta River, Maine, United States -... | ecosystem: Environmental > Aquatic > Marine >...
TTGAAGAATGGCAGGAGGATTACAATTGGCGCAGGCCGCATTCAGCATTGGGCAACCTGACACCGATGGAATTTTTGCAGAGAAAGGCGATGGACAAGATGGCGGCCTAACGCCAAAGATTTAACCCCAAGGACTCAGCGCAAAGCTGGAGGGAACTTGGGGCACAGGTCAGCAGCCTTGGCAGCGCGCGACCAATCGAACCGCAAAAGGGCTTATCTCTTGATTTGCGGCGCCTCTTGGATGATTTTTTCTTCGCCTTGCGCGCGGACTTTGGTCCCAGTTGCGGACCCTGCACCAACGTGATCTGCGGGGCCAACCCGCCTGCAACCCGGACATCTAGGCGGTAGGAGGGTTGCGTAGTATTGGCAAGATGCAGGCGGAACTTCATTGGCGTGACCAGCACGACAGCCAAAAGCACCAACACTGCATAAATCGCCCAGAGAATGATCGAAAACAATAACGACATTTTAAGTCAAGTGTCGGTCTTGTTCTTCAACACCGCCATTTTTCCACGATAGCGGTTGCCGTTTCGGCGACGACCTCGGTCATATTTGTCAGGGTTCCCTTTACGGATTCAACGCGGGCACCATCTTTGTCAAAAATGATCGCGCCCAGCGGTTTGATCCCACCGCCCGCGCCTGTTCCGGCAGAGTTGTCAGACTTTTGCGCAACATTGCCGCCCGCGCCAAACCCAAATCCATAACTGACAATCGGGATCACCGTCCAATTCTTCCACAGAGCCCTTGAGTAGCTGTTCAACGTCTTCCATTTTGCTCTGCTGTTATTCATGTGGTCGGAGTGAAAAGCATACCTGAATTGAGAGAATACTTATTGATCGGAATCAATACGCGAATGACCGTGCACCGTGCGGTCCGGCGAAGGTGTGGACCCCGTCACAGTCGCCACTCACCAACCTAGACGCGTTGTTTTTAATGCGCAATATTAAAGTCGGCGTCAGTTTCCGCGCGAACTGGTGCTGAGCTGCTCCCCGAAACGCCCCTTACTTTGATGTAGGGTTTGCTCAACCTTTGAAGGAGCAAAGAGCAAGACGCTGGATGTCAGGCGGCGCAGGGGCCGCAAGCGTGCGCGCGGGTCACGAACACCTATGCCGGTGGCCTCTAAGGCCGCACGAACGCAACGAGCATAATCGACCAATGTTGCGATGAGCCGATTGAAGTCGTCCAGCTGTTTGAGGACGGTTAAGCAGCGTCGGCGTTTCTTATCTGGAACAGCGATCAAAACTTCACGCCGAGCTTTGGCGATGTCGATGGCCACAAAAACAGGCGCGGTCTGTGCAATAGTAATCTCGGTCATAGTCGGTCTCCTTTACGGTTTGGCTTGTGCAAAACCACTGTAGGGACCTGGGCTCCGGCTATGACCGCCTACTGCGCAATTTGAGGGCTGCTCAGGCGATCTTAGTCTTGATCAATATCGTGCCGAAGATGCTATGGGACGGGGATACAGCCTTCAATTTACGAGTGAGAAGTGGAGGACTACCAACTTAAGTCCTGCCAAGCCTACCACTCCCCTCTCTCTCCCGCATACAATTGTATACAGCCCCTCTTTCACCATTCTTTAAACTGCGCTATGGCATGACCAAATTCATACATGTTGCGGAGTGACCAATGTCCAAGATCAAGGTAGCCAACCCAGTCGTTGAACTCGACGGCGACGAGATGACCCGGATCATCTGGGATTTCATCAAGCAAAAGCTGATCCTGCCCTATCTGGACATCGACCTGAAATATTACGACCTCGCCATGGAGGTCCGCGACGAAACCAACGACCAGATCACCATTGATGCGGCCGAGGCGATCAAAAAGTACGGCGTCGGCGTCAAATGTGCGACCATCACCCCTGATGAGCAGCGGGTTGAGGAATTCGGTCTCAAGCAGATGTGGCGCTCGCCCAACGGCACGATCCGCAACATTTTGGGCGGTGTCGTTTTTCGCGCGCCGATCATTTGCAAGAACGTGCCCCGCCTTGTGCCCGGATGGACCGACCCGATCGTCATCGGACGCCACGCCTTTGGTGACCAGTATAAAGCCACCGATTTCCTGATGCCCGGCCCCGGCAAACTGACAATGAAATTCGTCGGCGACGACGGCACCGTGATCGAGAAAACCGTGTTCGACGCGCCCTCTGCCGGTGTGGCGATGGGCATGTATAACCTCGACGACAGCATCGCTGATTTCGCGCGCGCCTCGTTCAACTATGGGCTCAACATCGGCTGGCCGGTCTACCTCTCGACAAAAAACACCATCCTGAAAGCCTACGATGGCCGGTTCAAAGACCTGTTCCAAGAAGTCTTCGACGCCGAATTCGCCGATAAATTCAAAGCGGCAGGTATCTATTATGAACACCGCTTGATCGACGACATGGTGGCCTCGGCGATGAAATGGTCGGGCAAATTCGTCTGGGCTTGTAAAAACTACGACGGCGACGTGCAATCCGATACCGTGGCCCAAGGGTTCGGCTCGCTTGGCCTGATGACCAGCCAGTTAATGACGCCCGATGGCAAAATCGTGGAGGCCGAAGCCGCCCACGGCACTGTGACGCGGCACTTCCGCCAACATCAGGCCGGTCAAGCCACCTCGACCAATTCCATCGCATCGATTTTTGCATGGACCGGTGGGCTCAAGCACCGCGCCAAACTCGACGATAACGCGCAACTGATGGCATTTGCGGACACATTGGAAAAAGTCATCGTCGACACCGTTGAATCCGGCTTTATGACCAAAGACCTCGCACTTCTTGTGGGCCCCGATCAGCAATGGCTGACCACCACTGGCTTCTTGGAAAAAATCGCCAGCAACCTCGACGGCGCGATGTAATCTAGCAAAGATATCTTTCCAAAGGGGCTGCCAGCAGGTAGCCCTTTTTTCATCGCACCACAAACAATCGGACACCCCATGACTGACGCTAGCACCCAGACCAAACACACGCTTGTCGAAGACCTGCAAGGGCTGTCGATGGGGGTTTTCTTTTGCGGCCTTAGCGTTCACCTGCTCACCAATCTGGGGCTACTGACGGGACAAACCGCAGGTTTGGCCGTCATCATTTCCTACCTGTCGGGATGGTCGTTCGGGGTGGTCTTCTTCCTGATCAACATCCCATTCTACGTCCTCGCATGGATCCGCATGGGACCGATGTTCACGCTGCGCTCGCTGTTGTCGGTCTCGCTTCTTTCGGTCGTCACATTGCTCCTGCCCTACGGCTGGACCCCCGGCACATTCAACCTTGGCTTGGGTGCAATCATCAGCGGCAGCCTCGTGGGCGCGGGCCTGCTCATCCTGTTCCGGCACAACGGCTCCATGGGCGGCTTTGGCATTCTGGCGCTTTTGATCCAGGACCGGACCGGATTTCGGGCAGGCTATGTTCAATTGGGCGCAGATCTGGTAATTTTCAGCGTCGCTCTGTTTATTTTCCCGCTCCAGATTGTCGCATGGTCTCTTGTCGGCGCCGTGGTGACCAATATGGTCATCGCCGTAAACCACCGCCGAGATCGCTACATCGCAACCTAAAGAAAGTGCGCGCCATGCCTACGCATTACATCATGCTCGTCTTTGCCATCATCACAGAGACAATCGGCACAACCGCCCTGCAAGCCAGTGAACAATTCAGCCGGTTCTGGCCCTCCGTGATCGTCGTGGTCTCCTATTCGGCCTCTTTCTACCTCATGGCTCTGGCCCTGAAAATCATCCCCGTGGGCATTGCCTATGCGATCTGGTCAGGGCTCGGCATCGTCTTCATCGCAATCATCGGCTATAGCGTCTTTGGGCAGAAACTGGATCTTGCGGCAATCATCGGCATGGGCATGATCCTGCTCGGTATCCTTGTGATCCATCTCTTTTCGGCCACGTCCACGCATTAACAACACCCGCTTCAAACCCTTCGGGCGCATTTAGACTTCCCTTTCGCACCCTGCCGCGTTATCCGCGCGCTAAATCCGTGTCTTTGACACGTCCAATCCGCAGAAAGCAAAGCACATGGAAATCCGTAACGTCGCTATTATCGCCCACGTTGACCACGGCAAAACGACCTTGGTCGATGAACTCCTCAAGCAGTCGGGTGTCTACCGTGAAAACGAGGCCACCCAAGAACGGGCGATGGACAGCAACGACATCGAGCGCGAACGCGGCATCACCATTCTTGCCAAAAACACATCTGTGGAATGGAAAGGCGTGCGCATCAATATCGTCGACACGCCCGGTCACGCCGATTTTGGTGGCGAAGTTGAACGTATCCTGTCGATGGTTGACGGTGTTGTGCTGTTGGTTGACGCCGCAGAAGGGGCCATGCCTCAGACCAAATTCGTCACATCCAAAGCCTTGGCTCTTGGCCTGCGCCCGATCGTTGTCGTGAACAAAGTCGACAAAGCCGACGGCGAGCCCGATAACGCAGTTGACGAAGTGTTCGACCTCTTCGCAGCCCTTGAAGCAGACGACGATCAACTCGACTTCCCGACAATGTTCGCCTCGGGGCGTGCTGGCTGGTGCGACGTGGAACTCGATGGCCCACGCAAAAACCTTGACGCATTGTTCGACATGATCGTCTCGCATGTGCCGCCACCCGCGCAGCTGTCGCGCCGCGACGAGAAATTTCAGATGCTGGCGACCACGCTGTCCGCTGACCCGTTCATCGGCCGCATCCTGACAGGCCGCGTTGAAGCGGGCACATTACGCGCGGGCGACACCATCAAATCGATGACACGCACAGGCGAAAAAATCGAACAGTTCCGCGTCTCGAAAATTCTCGCGTTCCGTGGTTTGGGCCAACAGGCCATCGACGTCGCAGAAGCAGGCGACATCGTCACCATCGCAGGCATGACCAAGGCGACCGTTGCCGACACGCTGTGCGATCCGGCCATCGACGTGCCGCTGCCCGCTCAGCCAATTGATCCCCCAACCATTACCGTGACATTCGGGATCAACGACAGCCCGCTGGCCGGTAAAGACGGCAAAAAGGTGCAGTCGCGCGTCATCCGTGACCGACTGGCCAAAGAATGCGAAGTCAACGTGGCGATCAGCATCAAAGACACGCCATCTGGCGATGCGTTCGAGGTCTCTGGCCGCGGCGAATTGCAAATGGGCGTTTTGATCGAAAACATGCGCCGCGAAGGATTTGAGCTTTCGATCTCTCGCCCGCAGGTGATCTTCACCGAAGTGGACGGCGTGCGCCACGAACCTGTTGAAGAAGTCACCATCGATGTGGACGACGAATACACAGGCTCGGTCGTCGAAAAACTGACCGGACCTCGCAAAGGCGAATTGCTGGAAATGAAACCGGCAGGCGCGGGCAAGACCCGTATCATCGCGCTGGTCCCGTCGCGTGGCCTGATCGGCTACCACGGCGAATTCCTGACCGACACCCGCGGCTCCGGCGTTTTGAACCGCCTGTTCCACGGCACCACCCCTTACAAAGGCCCAATTCAAGGGCGTCGTCAGGGCGTTCTGATCTCGATGGGGGCCGGCGTTTCCGTCTCCTTCGCGCTTTGGAAACTGGAAGACCGCGGCAAGATGTTCATCGGCGCGCAAGCCCCTGTCTATGAGGGCATGATCATCGGCGAACATAGCCGTGAAAACGACCTCGACGTGAACCCTCTCAAGGGCAAACAGCTTACAAACGTGCGGGCCTCCGGCACCGACGAAGCGGTGCGTTTGACAACACCCGTCACCATGTCGCTGGAGCAGGCGATTGCCTATATCGACGACGACGAGCTGGTCGAAGTGACGCCAAACTCGATCCGCCTGCGCAAACGCTACCTTGACCCGCACGAGCGCAAACGCCAGTCGCGTTCCGGCACCTCCTAAATCGGTTCAGACATTAAAAAAGGCCGGCTCACTTACCTGAGCCGGCCTTTTTGTTTGCTGGGTCACGACCCCTAATCGATTTCCTCAACGATACTCAACTCGCGCTGACTTGCCCCTTTGGCAAATCCCAACGCCGCCTGATAGGCGTCCGAAAAATAACAATCATGTGCCGCTTGCAGGCTTGGAAACCGCGCCACCACATTGCGCGGCCGCTCGGGGCCTTCCAACTGTTCAAACTTGCCGCCACGCGCCAAAAACACACCACCATGGTTGGCAATCGCAACAGTCGCCCGCTTTGCATATTCGCCGTAAGCGGCCTCATCAGTCACCATGACATGGGCTATCCAAAGGGCACTCATACTTTTTCCTCCAAAAATTTCTCTGCGTCTGCAATGGCTTGCGCCGCGTTCTGCGCAGACGCGCCACCACCCTGTGCCATATCCGCGCGACCACCGCCGCCCTTACCACCCAGTGCTGGCACCGCCGCACGCAGAATATCGACTGCAGACACTTTACCCGTCAAATCCGCCGTCACCCCCACGGCCACTGCCGCACGGTCGCCTGTGTCGGCAATTAACAAAACAGCACCGCTGCCCATCGCCGCCTTCATCTCGTCAATCAATGCAGGCAAGTCCTTGCCGGTCACACCCTGCAAAACCTGCGCCTGAAACGGCACGCCCGCAATAGTTTTCACCGCCCCCGCCGCCTTTGCACCGCCCGACATCGCCAGATCGCGGCGCAATTGCGACACCTCATTGGCCAGCGCCTTGCGCTCATCCATCAACGCTTTCACGCGTTCGGCCACATCCGCCGCAGGTGCCTTCATCAGCCCTGCAATCTGCGCCAACCGACCGCTTTGCTCGGCCATATGATCCAGCGCCGCCTTACCCGTCAGCGCCTCGATCCGGCGCACACCCGCACTCGACGCGCTGTCGCCCAGCAAGACAAACGCACCGATCTCTCCCAAACGGGTCACATGGGTGCCACCGCATAGCTCTAAACTATAGGTCTTGCCGTCGGTGCCCTTGCCTGACCCAACCTTCTCGCCCATTGAGACAACGCGCACCTCATCGCCATACTTTTCACCAAACAATGCCTGCGCCCCCAGCGCGCGTGCGTCGTCAGGCGTCATCACGCGGGTCTCGACCTTGCCGTTCTGACGGATCAAGCCATTGACCTCATCCTGCACCGTCGCCAATTCTGCCGCACTCAACCCCTTGTTATGGCTGAAATCAAACCGCAAACGATCCGGCGCATTCAACGATCCGCGCTGTGCAATGTGATCACCCAAGGCATTGCGCAGCGCCTCGTTCAACAGATGCGTCACCGAATGGTTCGCCTCGACTTGCGCGCGGCGCGCAGGATCCACCTTCAACTCGGCCCCTTGCCCGTTTTTGATCTCGCCCTTAATCACTTCGGCCACATGCACATAAACGCCTGCAACCTTCTTGGTATCGGTGATCTTTGCGTCACCGGTCTCGGTGCGCAACAGGCCTGCGTCGCCAATCTGCCCGCCCGCTTCCGCGTAAAACGGGGTCTGGTTCATCACAATCTCGACCTTGCCATCCGCTAGGTCCGCTGACGTGCCATCAAGCATCACCAGCGCCAAAATCTGACCCTCGGCTACCGTCGTGTCATAGCCCAGAAAGTCGGTGGTGCCGTGCTTGTCAGCAATATCAAACCACACAGACGCATCCGCCGTCTCGCCGGTACCCGCCCAGGCCGCGCGCGCCTTGGCCTTCTGGGCTGCCATTGCTGTGTCAAACCCGTCGGTATCCACCGCGCGTCCCTTTTCGCGCAGCGCATCCTGCGTCAGATCAAGCGGGAAACCATAAGTATCATACAGCTTGAACGCCGCCTCACCGGGCAGGTTCGCACCCTCGGGCAAATTGCCAACTTCATCGTCCAACAACTTCAACCCGCGATCAAGGGTCTGCTTGAACCGGATTTCCTCGTTCAAAAGGGTCTCTTCAATCAGCGCCTTACCCTGCACCAGTTCTGGATATGCCGCACCCATTTGCTTGATCAACTCGGGCACCAAACGGTGCATCATCGGGTCCTTGTTGCCCAACATATGCGCATGACGCATCGCGCGGCGCATAATCCGGCGCAGCACATACCCGCGCCCGTCATTGGACGGCATCACACCATCAGCAATCAAAAACGAGGTCGACCGCAAATGGTCGGCAATCACGCGGTGGCTGGTGTTCATCGGCCCGTCAGGATCAACACTCGATGCATGGGCCGAGGCCTCGATCAACGCGCGCATCAAATCAGTGTCGTAATTGTCGTGCTTGCCCTGCAACAGCGCCCCGATCCGCTCCAGCCCCATGCCGGTATCAATCGACTGCATATCCAGCGCGCGCATCGAGCCATCCTCGAACTGCTCGTTTTGCATAAAAACAAGGTTCCATATTTCGATAAAGCGATCACCATCCTCGTCAGCCGACCCCGGAGGGCCGCCCCAGATGCTCTCGCCGTGGTCGTAAAATATCTCGGTGCACGGACCACAAGGCCCCGTCGGACCCATCCGCCAAAAATTATCATCGGTCGGGATGCGAATAATCCGGTCATCAGGCAAACCCGCCACTTTCTTCCAAATCTGCGCGGCCTCATCATCGGTGTGATAAACCGTGACCAACAGCTTGTCTTTGTCGATGCCAAAATCCTTGGTCAACAACTCCCACGCAAAGGCAATCGCATCAGCTTTAAAGTAATCGCCAAAGGAAAAATTGCCCAACATCTCGAAAAATGTATGATGGCGTGCGGTATATCCGACGTTATCAAGATCATTGTGCTTGCCACCCGCACGCACACATTTCTGGGCCGTTGTCGCGCGCTGATAGTCGCGGCGCTCGACCCCGGTAAACAGGTTCTTGAACTGCACCATGCCCGAGTTTGCAAACATCAACGTCGGGTCATTGCGCGGAACCAGCGGGCCAGACGGCACAATCTCATGGCCATTGCGTTTGTAAAAATCTAGAAAAGTCGATCGGACATCAGACAGGCTGGTCATGGGCTGCTTTCGGGGTTGAATTCAAGTTGCCCCAGAAATAGCCCCCCGATCTCGCAGTGTCCACCAGCCATGCAAAAAGGGCGCCGCATGATGCGCGCCCTTCCCGTTTTCATCGATTTACCCGCGATCAATCGTCAAGCAGCGCCGCATCATCAGCATCCGCACTGCCATCAAAATCCAACCCGTGGGCCGCACGGATTTTATCCTCGATCTCATGGGCAATATGCGGGTTCTCTTTCAGGAACGTCTTGGAATTTTCACGCCCCTGCCCCATGCGCTCGTCACCATAGCTAAACCACGCACCGGATTTCTCGACGATACCCGCCTTCACTCCCAGATCCAGCAATTCACCGGTCTTGGAAATGCCTTCGCCATACATGATATCAAATTCGACCTGCTTGAACGGCGGGGCCACTTTGTTTTTCACAACCTTCACGCGGGTCGCATTGCCCACAACCTCGTCACGGTCCTTGATCGCACCAATGCGGCGGATATCCAGACGCACAGAGGCATAAAACTTCAACGCATTCCCGCCTGTCGTGGTCTCGGGGCTGCCAAACATCACACCGATCTTCATCCGGATCTGGTTGATGAAAATCACCATACAGCCAGAGCGGTTGATCGACCCCGTCAGCTTGCGCATCGCTTGCGACATCAGCCGCGCGTGCACCCCAACAGAGCTGTCGCCCATATCGCCCTCAAGCTCCGATTTCGGCGTCAAGGCGGCCACAGAATCGATAATCACCATGCTGACCGCACCAGAACGCACAAGCGTATCCACAATCTCCAGCGCCTGCTCACCGGTATCGGGCTGCGAAATCAGCAACTCGTCCAGGTTCACACCCAGTTTTTTCGCATAAGACGGGTCCAGCGCGTGCTCGGCATCGACAAACGCACAAACGCCACCTTTTTTCTGCTCTTCGGCAATCGCGTGCAGCGTCAGCGTGGTTTTACCTGACGATTCCGGACCGTAAATCTCGATCACGCGGCCCTTTGGCAAACCACCAATACCAAGCGCAATATCCAGCCCCAAAGACCCCGTCGATGTCGCCTCGATCTCGGGCATCTGGTTCTGCCCGCCAAGCTTCATAATAGAGCCCTTGCCGAACTGACGCTCGATCTGCGCCAAGGCACTTTCCAGCGCTTTCTCTTTTTCTGCCGTCTTTTTATCTGTCATTTTGAAAAGCTCTGCCGTTGCCATTGTTCTTGTCCTTATTCCACACCCAGCCTCGGGCGACAATTGATGGTTTGTTCTACTTACGTTCTCATTAACTAATGTGTCCAAAACAAGAACATTGCAACCAAAATCTTCTATACTCATTCTTTATCATTGGTGGTTAACTTTAGATAAATGGATTAGTTTGCTCATGAAACGCTGCGAAAGGTGCCCGTCAAATGCTTGTTTTCTGGAAAGAAAACCTTGTTTTCCTCGCTGTTCCCAAAACCGGAACAACGGCAATAGAGGGCGCATTGGCGCCGCGTGCATCAATGGTTTTGCGCGATCCACCGATCCTGAAACACTCGGCTGTCTACCGCTACAACCGATTCCTCAAACCCTTTTTCGTGCAAGCAGGCGGCCAAACCCCCGAAACCTGCGCCGTTGTGCGCCACCCCGTTGACTGGCTTTCCAGCTGGTATCGCTACCGGCACCGCGACGATCTGGTGGGCCACGAAAACAGCACGCGCAATATATCCTTCGACGATTTTGTGCTGGAATACTGCAAAGGCAAACCCGCCCCCTTTGCCGCCGTCGGATCACAGGCCAAATTCATCCTCACCGGCGACGGTGATTGCGGCGTCGACCATTTGTTCCGCTACGAGGCGCAAGACAAACTCATCACCTTTCTGGAAACACGCCTGGCCATGGAAATCTCGCTCAAACGGCTCAATGTCTCACCCACCGTCGCGCTGACACTGTCCGATAAAGTCGAGGCAAAGCTGCGCAAAAAATGCAGCCCCGAGTTCGACGTCTGGGAGATGGGCCAAGCCTAAATCGCCAATCTCAACTCAACGTGCGCCTCACCGCATCTTGCCAGCCCGCGTAACGGCGGTCCCGCGTGGCCGCATCCATCTTTGGGTTAAACCGCCGGTCCAACGCCCATTGCGCCGCAAACCCCGCCTTATCGGGATAGATCCCCGCGCGCATCCCCGCGAGCCACGCAGCCCCCAAGGCCGTGGTCTCCAAAACTTTCGGACGGTCCACAGGCGCGCCAATAATATCGGACAAAAACTGCATCGCCCAATCAGAGGCACTCATGCCGCCATCAACCCGCAAAATCCCTTTGTCATCCGCATCTTGCCAGTCGCCCTTCATCGCTTCCAACAGATCACGGGTCTGAAACCCGACGCTTTCCAATGCCGCGCGCGCAAATTCCGCCGGTCCCGAATTACGTGTCAGCCCGTAAACCGCCCCGCGTGCCTCGGCATCCCAATGCGGCGCGCCCAATCCTGTAAATGCAGGCACGATATACAATTCCTGCCCCGGATCGGCCTGCTCTGCCAGCGGCTGGGTCTGCGACGCATTGTCAATAATCCCAAGCCCGTCGCGCAGCCACTGCACAACAGCACCCGCAATAAAGATCGACCCCTCCAGCGCATAGGTCGGCTTGCCGTCAAACTGATAGGCAATCGTGCCCAGCAAACGGCTTTGCGACCTCACCAGCGTATCGCCTGTGTTCAATAACGCAAAACACCCCGTGCCATAGGTCGACTTCAACATGCCCGGCGCAAAACACGCCTGCCCGATCGTTGCCGCCTGCTGGTCGCCCGCAACACCCAAAATCGGCACCGCAGCACTGAGAAACTCCGGCTGCGTGACACCGAAATCAGCGGCGCAATCGCGCACCTCGGGCAACATCGCTAGCGGAATATCAAGCCTGCCACAAATCTCTGCATCCCATTTTCCGTCACGAATATTATATAACATCGTGCGCGCGGCATTGGTGGCGTCAGTCACATGCGCCGTCCCGCCGGTCAGCTTCCAGATCAGAAAACTATCAACCGTGCCAAAAATCAACTTGCCTGCTTCGGCCTTTTCCCGCGCACCGTCTACTTCGTCCAAAATCCACTTCAACTTGGTCGCCGAGAAATACGGATCCAGCAAAAGTCCTGTCTTTTCAGTGACCTCCGGCTCGAACCCTTCTGCCTTTAACGCTTGGCACATCGCAGAGGTGCGCCTGTCCTGCCATACAATCGCATTATAAACCGGCTTACCTGTATCCTTGTCCCACACCAACGTCGTCTCGCGCTGGTTGGTGATCCCGATCGCGGCAATCTCGCTGGCCGAAATCCCCGCCTTCGCAATCACCTCTCGGCAAGTCGCGATACAGGTCTCCCAAATATCCGCCACCTCATGCTCGACCCAACCCGATTGCGGAAAATGCTGGGTAAACTCTTGCTGCGCCAAGGCTATCACCTGCATCGCACCATCAAAGATAATCGCGCGGCTCGATGTGGTGCCCTGATCAATCGCCAGAATATACGTCATGTTATCCCCCCGCACGGCGCATATTGGCCGTTCTCATATAGTCATCAATTGCGGCAATCTGGGTCAGGGTCAAACGTAAACCCAGCTTCGTGCGGCGCCAGACCACATCTTCGGCCCGTGTCGCAAACTCGTGCTCCATCAGCCAATCAACCTCCCTTGCGGTCAAAGTCGCGCCAAAATGCGTGCCCAAATCCGCCTCGGCCTTTGCATCACCCAACATCAACGCCGCCTGCGTGCCATATGCGCGCACCAGCCGCAGCGCCCAGCTTTCGGCCACAAACGGATAGGCCGCCATCAGCCCGCGCAACACGTCATCGCGCCCATCAACCGCAAAATCACCGCCCGGCAGTGGCACACCCGCCGTCCACGGCCCCCCATGTCCCAGCTTCTTCAACGCATTCTCGGCCAACTTGCGGTAGGTCGTGATCTTGCCGCCAAAGATATTCAACAGCGGCGGTCCCGCGTCATTCAGCGTCAAAACATAATCCCGCGTCGCCGCCGTCGCCGACTTTGCCCCATCATCATACAGCGGCCGCACCCCCGAATACGACCAGACAACATCGGCCTGCGAAATCTGTGCTTCAAAATACTGATTGGCAAAGTTTACCAGATAGGCCTGCTCGTCTTGGGTCGCGACCGGTTTGACGTTCACATCGGCATGGTCCGCATCGGTCGTGCCGATCAGCGTGAAATCCGTCTCATACGGAATGGCAAAAATAATCCGGCCATCCTCACCTTGAAAGAAATAGGCTTTCTCGTGAGAAAACAACCGCTTGGTCACGATATGCGAACCTCTGACCAACCGCACACCCTCGGTCGCATCAACATGTATCTTTTCGCGGATCACATCCTCGACCCACGGACCACCCGCATTCACCAAGCAACGCGCCGTGACAACGCTCTCGCCCTCGGGGCCATCCAGCGTAATGCGCCAATGGTCACCGTCACGGCGTGCCTCGGTCACTTTTGTCTGCACCATAATCTGCGCACCGCGCTCTTTGGCATCGCGGGCATTCAACGCGACCAAGCGGGCATCCTCGATCCAACAATCAGAATACTCATAGGCGCGCTGGAACTTGCCCTTCAACGGCTTTCCGGTCGGGTCAACCCGCAAATCAAGCGTCTTTGTGCCGGGCAATATCTTGCGGCCACCCAGATGGTCATACATGAACAGGCCCATCCGGATAAGCCACGCCGGCCTGCGCCCGCGCATCCACGGCATAAACAGCGTCATCAGCTTTGATGTGGGGGTGTCACCCTCGAACCGCATGTCCTTGTGGTAAGGCAGCACAAACCGCATCGGCCACGAAATATGCGGCATAGCTTGCAGCAAAACCTCCCTTTCAATCAAAGCCTTGCGCACCAGTCCGAATTCAAAATACTCCAGATACCGCAGCCCGCCGTGAAACAGTTTGGTCGATGCCGACGACGTGGCAGAGGCCAGATCGTTCATCTCTGCCAACCCGACCTGAAAGCCGCGACCTTGCGCATCGCGTGCGATACCTGTGCCGTTGATGCCGCCACCAATAATGAAAATATCGAAATCCGCTGACATGTGCTTACCCCTGAATCCACTTGTTCAATCCTTAATCCAACCTAGGCCCAAGACAAGCAATAGCCTGTCAAATATTCGCCTTTATGAAACCGAACCCAACAATAAAAGACAATTGCATTGCATCGTGTTCGGCAATGCCGCAAAACCGAACACATGAACACCGAAACAAGACAAGCCGCAATCCTCACAATAGCGCGTCGTGACGGCGACGTCTCGGCAAACCGGCTTGCGCGGGCTCTTGAGGTTGCTGTGCAAACAATCCGGCGCGACCTGCGTGACCTCTGCGCTGCGGGCCTGCTCGAACGGGTGCATGGCGGCGCGGTTTTGCCCAGCGGTGTGCGTAATATCGGTTATGACGACAGGCGAGCCCTGTCTCGGGATGCCAAGCTGCGGATCGCAGTGCGCGCGGCCAAACTCATCCCCGACAATGCCTCGCTGTTTCTGACCATCGGCACCACCGTCGAGGCCGTGGCCCATGCGCTTCACGGCCATAAAGACCTCATGGTCGTTACAAATAATCTGAATGTCGCCAATATCTTGGCGCGTAATCCGTCGTGCGACGTGGTGGTCGCAGGCGGCAGTCTGCGGCGCACTGACGGGGGACTTGTGGGCGATCTGGCAGCCCTTGCGATCGCGCGGTTCAAAGTTGATATCGCCGTGATCGGCGCCTCGGCGATTGACCCCGGCGGCGACCTTCTGGACTTTGACCCCGAAGAGGTGCGGGTCAGTCGTCAAATCCTTGATGCAGCACGATCAAATATTCTGGTCGCCGACAAAACCAAATTTACCCGCAAGGCACCCGTGCGCATCGCGTCATTGTCACATATCGATAATTTCGTGACCGACGGCATCCCGTCCGAGAGTTTTGCAACCAAGTGTCTGGACTGGAAAACCAACCTAGTCCTCGTCTGAACTTCGGCCCTTAAACCCTGTGGCTACAACGAATTTTTCAGAACTGTCCGCACGCGATGACGGCGGCTTCACATAGGCGACCTTCTTGAATTTCATCTTCAGCATCAGGTTCAAATCGGCCTCCGCGCCGCCCGCTAAAACCTTGGCCACAAACGTGCCGCCCTCGGCCAAAACATCAAACGCAAAATACGCCGCCGCCTCGCACAGCGCCATAATACGCAAGTGATCGGTCTGCTTATGTCCGCAACTTGACGCCGCCATATCCGACATCACAACATCCGCCTGACCGCCCAACCACTCGATCACCTGCTTGTCGGCATCATCTGCCATAAAATCCAGCTGGTGCAGCGTCGTCCCCGCAATCGCTTCCATCTCTTGCAAATCGACACCCAGAAGCGTGCCAATCTCCTTGCCCTTTTTCTCACCCAGCGCATTAATGCGCGGCACCGCCACCTGACACCAGCCGCCGGGCGCGGCACCGAGGTCCACCACCCTTGCACCATTGGTCAGGAAGTGGAATTTATCGTCCAATTCCATAATCTTGAACGCCGCGCGACCGCGAAACCCTTCGGCTTTTGCGCGCACAACATAAGGATCGTTCAACTGACGCTGCAACCACATGGTCGACGACATCGATCTGCCACGCGCCGATTTCACCTTTATGTGCAAATCCCGCTGGCCGCGCCCTGATGTATTCTTTGTTGGTTTATTCGCCATTTCGTCCGTTCTCTTTCCGCGGCACCCATTGGCACCAGCACCCCTTAATAGGGCGTATCTTCCAGCACGCCATCCGCCGACATCTGGGCATATAGCAGCCCTTCTCGCAAACCGCGATCCGCAACCGACAACCTGTCCGTCGGCCACAAGCGCATTAACGTCTGCAATATCGCAGCGCCAGACATAATCAACGCCTGCCGGTCCTTGCCAATGCGCGGATCATTGCGCCGCCCAACGGGGCCCAGTGACAGATAGGTCTGGATCACCTCGTCAATCTGATCGGTCGTCATGCGCAAGCCGTCCACCTTGGTGCGGTCATAGCGCTTTAACCCCAAATAGCTGGCCGCGACAGTCGTGACTGTCCCGCTCGTGCCGACAATCTGAAACCCATCTCTGGCCTGGGCTGCGGCATAGGGCGAAAACGCTTCCAGATTCTCCTCGAAAAACCACGACATCAAGGCAAACCTTGCAGCATCATCATCCACATCGGCAAACTGGTCGCGCAATGTCGCCACCCCCAGCGGCACAGATATCCAGTCCACGACCTTGGCCGCCGCAAACGGCCCCGGATCGGACTTGAACCCCGCATGAAGGCGCATAATCGCGCGCGGACGCTCTCGGGGCGGCACATGTGTCAGGTCGATCCAGACCAGCTCGGTCGATCCGCCCCCGATATCAACCACCAGCAATTGCGTCGTCGTCGTGCTCACCAGCGGCGCGCAGGAAATCACCGCCAAACGGGCCTCTTCCTCGGGCTTGATAATCTCAAGGGTCAAACCGGTCTCACGGCGGACTTGGGCCACAAAATTTTCACCGTTTCGGGCACGCCTGCAGGCCTCGGTGGCCACCAAACGCATATTCTTCACACCATGTCGGTCCAGCTTTTGGCGGCAAATACGGATCGCATTGATCGTGCGGTTCATCGATGCGCGTGACAATTTCCCTGTGCTTTCAAGGCCATGACCCAATTGCACCGACTTTGAAAAACTGTCCACGACGTGAAACTGACTGCCCTTGGGTTGGGCAATCAGCATCCTGCAACTATTTGTGCCCAAATCCAGCGCTGCATATAGCGCGGTCGGATCAGGCAGATGTGGCGCGGGACGCTCTACCGCTTTTGGGAACGCGCCCGCACCGTTAGGACGCTTCGGCGTCATGATCACGCCTTCCATTTCGAGTTACCTCTAACGTAGGTTGCAACCCCGCTGCGTGCAAGCGCCGTGATCGGTCAAAATGAATGCGCCTCAGGTTAAACATGAAAACATCTGCGCTGCCCTCCACTGGTGCTTTGGCGCGGCACGCGCCATATCTGTGCCCGTCGCTGGTTGCGTCCACCATGTCGAAAACCGACATCGGTTCGGGCGCGCCTGTGCGTAAAAGGGTCCAACAACAGGCTCCGGCCTTAGGGGAGAATCACATGGCAGATGTCACAATCGTTTACTGGCGCGATATGCCCGCGCAGGTTATTGTCGGCAAAGGACGGCGCGGCACCAAATTGCCGCTGCCTGAACGGTTCGAGCAAGCCATCGACAGGGCGGCGATGAAATCAGGCGCGGCTGAATCCGACGCCTACCTCGAAGGGTTCCGCAAAGCAGCACCCTACCCCGTTGACGGCGCCGACGCCGATGTGGCCGCCGCCGAAGTGGCCCGCATCGACGCCGAATACGACCTCGCAAAGATCAAAACCCTCATCGCAAACGACGGCTGGGCTTAATCCCTTTCCCCTTTGACGGAGACACACCATGTCCCTCCTGCCTTTCTCCAAGAAAAAAGCCGACACGCCGCTTGTGGCGGACGCAAACGTCGTGGCCTTCCTTAAGGATTACTCCATCGAGGTCATGCCGCGCACCGCTGAAAAGGTCGAAAATTTCCGGGACCTTCTGCCCGCGGCCACCCGCGTCTATGTGGCCCACATCGAAGGCACGCCAATTGAGGACATGGTGGCAACCGCCAAACGGTTGAACGCCGACGGCTTTCGCGTCATGCCGCATTTCCCCGCGCGCATCATCAAGGACGCGGCCATGCTGGGCGACTGGATCGCGCGCTACCAAGGCGAAGCAGACGTTGATCAGGCACTCTTGCTTGCCGGTGGCGTGGCAAAACCCCACGGCGACTACCACAGCTCGATGCAACTTTTGGAAAGTGGGCTGTTCGGCAAAGCGGGCTTTAAACGGCTGCACGTCGCAGGCCACCCCGAGGGCAACAAAGACATCGACCCCGATGGCTCCGACAAAAACGTGATGGACGCCCTGCGCTGGAAAGCCAAATTCTCTGATACCTCCGACGCGCAAATGGCGCTGGCCACACAATTCGCCTTTGAAGCCAAACCCATCATCAAATGGGCCGACAGTCTGCGCGACGCAGGGATCGACATCCCGATCCACATCGGCATCGCGGGCCCCGCCAAATTGCAGACCCTGATCAAATTCGCCATCGCTTGCGGCGTCGGTGCCTCTCTCAAAGTGCTGCAAAAACGCGCCATGGACATCACCAAACTGTTGCTACCGTTCGAGCCGAACCAAATCATCACCGAACTTGCCGCCCACAAGGCCGCAAACCCCGACTTTAACATCTCTCATGTGCACTTCTTCCCGCTCGGCGGGATCAAGACCAATGCAAACTGGGCCATCTCGCACGGCAGCACCTCTGCCGTTCCAGCCAATCAATCCTAAGGACCGCTGAATATGACACGCACAATTGTCGAATCCAAAACCAAAACGACTGTTATCGGGTTCGACCAACCCTTTTGCGTGATCGGTGAACGGATCAACCCCACAGGGCGCAAAAAACTGGCAGCCGAGCTGGAAGCAGGTGATTTTTCCACCGTCGAGGCCGACGCCATCGCACAAGCGGCCGCCGGTGCCACCATCCTCGACATCAACTCGGGCGCTGTCTTTTCCAACAAAATGGCCGAAGACCCGCGCTACGCTGACAATAACTTTGTTGAACCGCCTTTGATGAAAGAACTGATCGAGCGCGTGCAAGCCATCGTCGACACGCCCCTGTGCATCGACAGCTCGGTGCCCGGCGCGCTCGAGGCAGGGCTTGCCGCATGTGAAGGCCGCCCGCTTTTGAACTCGGTGACCGGCGAAGAAGAACGCCTCGAATTGGTGCTGCCACTGGTCAAGAAATACAACGTGCCCGTCGTGGCCATCTCCAACGATGACACCGGCATTTCTGAGGACCCCGACGTGCGCTTTGAGGTTGCCAAAAAGATCGTGCAGCGCGCCGCCGATTACGGCATTCCGGCCCATGACATCGTCGTTGACCCGCTGGTCATGCCAATCGGCGCCATGGGCACCGCAGGCCTACAAGTCTTTGCGCTTGTGCGCCGCTTGCGCGAAGAGCTTGGCGTCAACACCACCTGCGGCGCCTCCAACATCTCGTTTGGACTGCCCAACCGGCACGGTATCAACAATGCGTTTTTGCCCATGGCCATGACCGCAGGCATGACATCGGCGATTATGAACCCGATTGCGCTGCCTGTAAAACTCGCCGATATTGCCGCAAAAAAACTGGCTTTGGCCGAGGCCGGGATCATCCTGCCCGAAGATATCGATCTTGAAACCTTCTGCCAATTGACCGGTCTGGGATCAACCAAAGCGCGTGCTGGCAAAGAAATGGAAGCCATCCGCGCCGCCAACTTCCTGACCAACAACGACCCGTCGGGCGGTGACTGGATCAAGTTCAACCGTCCAGCCGTCAAAGCAGGCGAAGGCCGCGCGCGCACAGGCCGCCGCAGCCGCGGCTAGTCTCTCAAACAAATGCGCCACCTGAAGGCCGGCTTCGGGTGGCGCATTTACGTCTGAAATGATGGTCCGGTTTTACCGGTAATACAGCGACCGGCCATTGTTGAAAATCTGCACCTTGGCAGGCTCGGCCGACATGCGCACCGCTTTGCCGCGCAAATCCGTATGAATACCCGGCAGCTTGCCAATCACAGATGTGTTGTCGCCGACCTTATCAAAATACAGCAGGGTCACTTCGCCCAAGGCCTCGGAAATCTTGACCTTACCCTCAAAGATATAATCCTCTCCGGCGGTCTCCAGTAAATCCTCGGGGCGCACCCCGACATTCACGCGCAACCCCTTGTCGGCTGCCTGCGTTGGCACCGCCGACACGGCCGTGCCACCGCCGTCCAGCTTCACGGTGGTCTGCTTGCCGGTCTTGATGATTTCCCCTGCCAACAGGTTCATCGCAGGCGAGCCGATAAACTGCGCCACAAACTCGTTCTCGGGACGCTCATACAACTCAAGCGGCGTGCCGACCTGTGCGATGCCCTTGTTGGCCAAAACCACAATCCGCGTCGCCAGCGTCATCGCCTCGACCTGATCATGGGTCACATAAATCATCGTGCTATTGGGCATCGATTCCTTGAGTTGGGCAATCTCGATCCTTGTGGCCACCCGCAACGCCGCATCAAGGTTCGACAGCGGCTCGTCAAACAAATACACCTTGGGGTCGCGCACAATAGAGCGGCCAATCGCCACGCGCTGCCGCTGCCCACCCGACAATGCCTTGGGCAAGCGGTCCAGATAGTCATCAAGCTGCAAAATCTTCGCCGCACGCCCCACCGCTTCTTCAATTTCCGCAGTAGATTTCTTCGCCAGTTTCAACGCAAACGACATGTTATCGCGCACCGTCATATGGGGGTAAAGCGCGTAAGACTGGAACACCATCGCAATGCCGCGCTGTGCCGGTGGCACATCATTGACAACCTGACCGTCAATCTGCAATTCGCCGCTGGTGATTTTCTCCAGCCCCGCAATCATGCGCAATAACGTCGACTTGCCACAGCCCGACGGCCCGACAAAAACAATCAACTCGCCGGTTTTGATATCCAGATTGATACCTTTGAGAACATCAACCGTGCCGCCATATGTTTTCGCGACATCCGTTAGTTTGAGATCAGCCATCGTCGTCTCCCCTTTTATCTTGTTATTGCGCGGTCTTGCGCCGCTGCGCCAAACATACCTGCCACGGACCCAAATGCAGATCGCCATCGCTGGGCAAATCCACCGCTCCCAATGCGGACCCGATCGGGGTCCAGTCACCTGCGGGCATCGCAATCACGGCGGCTGTATCACTGACATTAAACGCACAGAAAATCTCTGATGCAGCATCACTTCGGGTGAAATGCACAACATCGCCACTTGCCGTCACCGCCGTATGCGCACCGGTGGTCAAACCCGCATGAGCCTGACGAAACGCAATCGCGCGGCGGTAATGATGCAGCAATGCGTCGGGATCATCCTCTTGGCTGGCCACCGACAAGCCAAGATGCGCAGGCGACACAGGCAACCACGGCGCGCCACTGCTAAACCCGCCATTGGCGTTGCTCGGCTCCCAGACCATCGGTGTGCGACAGCCATCTCGGCCCTTGAACTCGGGCCAAAACTGAATGCCGTAAGGGTCCTGCAAATCGTCAAACGCCACATCAGCCTCGGGCAATCCCAATTCTTCGCCTTGGTAAATACACACCGATCCGCGCAAACACATGATCAGACTGACAAACATGCGCTGGGCGGCATCGGGCAGGTTCCAGCGGCTGGCATGGCGCTGCACGTCGTGATTGGAAAACGCCCAACAGGCCCAGCCATCAGCAGCCACGCGGTCCACATGGGCCATAACATCGACAATACGGGATGCAGTCGGCTGCTCGGGCGACAAAAACTCAAACGCATAACACATCTGCATCAGGTCATCGCCCGCAGTATACTCTCCCAAAATCTCCAACCCGCGCTGGGCATCCCCCACCTCACCCACTGCGGCCGCACCATATGGCTCCATCACGGCGCGCAATTTGCGCAAGAAATCCAAATTCTCGGGCCGGTTCTTGGAATAGATATGCTCTTGATGGTTATAGGGGTTCACCGCAGGGGCCGTATCGGCATTGCGGCGCTCTTTTGGCAGCGCGGGATTGTCTCGTAACTCTTTGTCATGGGTGTAAAAATTTATCGTATCCAGCCGGAACCCATCCACGCCGCGGTCCAACCAGAACCTTGCCACATCCAACAACGCATCATGCACCTGCGGACAGTGAAAGTTCAAATCAGGCTGCGCCACCAGAAAATTATGCAAATAATACTGCTCGCGGCGGGTATCCCACTGCCACGCAGAGCCACCAAAGATCGACAACCAGTTGTTGGGCGGCGTGCCGTCGGGCTTGGGGTCCGACCAGACATACCAATCGGATTTATCATTTGTCTTGTTGGCGCGACTTTGCACAAACCACGGATGCACCTCGGCGGTATGCGACAACACCAGATCGATCATCACACGAATGCCCAGACCATGCGCCGTCTCCATCACCGCATCAAAATCCGCCAGCGTGCCAAACATCGGATCAACATCGCAGTAGTCACTCACATCGTAACCAAAATCTTTCATCGGCGAGGTAAAGAACGGCGAAATCCAGATCGCATCAACCCCAAGGCTGGCAATATACGGCAAGCGCTGCACGATACCGGCCAAATCGCCAACACCGTCACCATTGCTGTCTTGATAGCTGCGCGGGTAGATCTGGTAGATCACCGCCCCGCGCCACCAATCCTTGTCAATTGCACCCACCGCAACGGGGGCTTTTGCCACTGCCAAATTCATCTCGCTTCCTTACTTCACAGAGCCGGCCAACAGACCGCGCACCAGATATCTTTGCATCGTGAAAAACACGATCAACGGCACCGAAATCGACACAAATGCAGAGGTCGCAAGGATCTCCCAGTTACCGCCACGGGTGCCCAACAATTCGACAATCTGCTTGGTCATCACAGTGGTTTCGCCGGTGCTGTCGATCAAGAACACCAAAGAGACCAACAGGTCATTCCACGTCCATAAAAACTGGAAAATCGCAAATGAGGCTAGGGCAGGAAACGACAGCGGCAGGATAATCTTGGTAAAAATCTGAAAATCCGTCGCACCATCCACCCTTGCATTCTCGATAATATCTCTGGGCAACCCGACCATATAATTGCGTAACAAATATATCGCCAAGGGCAAGCCAAAGCCGGTATGCGCCAACCAAACCCCCAAATACCCCTTGCCGATGCCGATATCATTATGCAACTTCAACAGCGGAATGAGCGCCAGTTGCAACGGCACCACCAACAACGCCACCACAAATGCCACCAATAACGCGCGCCCCGGAAAATCCATCCATGCCAGCGCATAGGCTGCAAAAGCCGCAATCAAAATCGGAATGATCGTCGCAGGAATTGTCACCGTCAGCGTGTTGAAAAATGCCTTGGCCATGCCCTCGCGGTTATTCTCGTCGAACAACACATTGCGGTAATTATCCAGCGTAAACTCGGGCGGCGTCACCGCTGTGACAAAGGCCCGCTGCCCCCTGCCCGACATCTGCGCCTCGCCGGTCCAGACATAATCGCCATTGACCTGCACGGTCATCGTTTCCCCATCCTTCAACACGGCCGTATCACCGGGCACATAGGTCGAAATCTCGCGGCTTGATGTGCCCCAGACACTGATCTCGGCCTCGCTTGCGCCCACATCGGCACCGGCTTGCACAAACAGATTGCCTTCAACCACATAGACCCCGTCGCGCAAAACCTGCGCGCCCTCATCATCAGGGTCAGCACTGCGCAACGTCAGGTTCTGCTCTTGCGGGAACATCGATTTCCACCAGCCAGAGGATGAAATCTGGTCTGCGGTGCGGAACGACGACACAAACAACCCCAGCGTCGGGAACAGCCACAACAACACCAAGGCCACCACAGAAATATGCACAGCCCATGTAAGGCTCGACTTGCTCCCAGCGATATTATCCATCAGCGCATCTCCTTGCGGGCGTTATAGACGTTCCAAACCAAAATCGGCGTGACCAGCAACATGATCACCATGGCACCCGCCGACCCCACGCCCCAGTCATTGGCGCGAAACAACTTGTCATACATGTAATTCGCCAAAACCTGGGTTTCCCACTGGCCGTTTGTCATCGCAAACACGATGTCAAAGACCTTCAGCACAACAATCGTAATCGTCGTCCAGACCACCACAATGGTGCCCGCAATCTGCGGCATCTTGATCTTGAAAAACACCTGAAACGGATTGGCACCATCGACAATCGCGGCCTCGATAGTTTCCTCGGGGATACCGCGCAATGCCGCCGACAGGATCACCATCGCAAAACCGGTCTGGATCCAGACCAACACCACCATCAGGAAAATTGAATTCCACAGCGGGATCGTCAACCACGTCTGCGGCACTCCGTAAGGAAAGCTAAACGTCGCAATACCCAAAATGCCGCGCAGCACCAAAAACACCAAGACGGCGGATACAAGCACACCAAATGCGATCAGCACCTTCATCGGCGCCGTCGGGTGCACATGTCCGGGCGATATCAACCTGCGGGCCATCGTCAGACCGGCAAAGCCCACCAATGCGCCAAACGCCCCAAGCAATAGCGCGGGCATAATGCGCAACAATAACGCCGATCCGGCGCCGCCATTAAACTGCAACCACACCGCATTGAGCACGCCAATCTGGTTACTATCCACAGGGCGGGTGTCATAAATCAGCTTGAAAATAACCGCCGCACCCACAAAGGAAATCGCCATCGGCATAAAAATCAACGATTTGGCAATACTGCCCCACTTGATGCGGTCAGTCAGTTGGGCTGCCAATAATCCAAACGCCGTCGAGGCCGCAGGCACGATAATCAGCCACAGCATGTTATTGCGCAGCGCCTCCCAGAACTTGGGATCATCAAACATCTGACGGTAATTGGCCAAGCCGACAAAGGCATTGCCCTGATCGCGGTCGGTCACCGAATACCACAACGTGGCAAACACCGGATACGCCAGATACAGGCTCAACGCCAATAGCGCAGGGGCCAAAAACAGCCAAGGCCGGATCATATTGGCGCGGTTGATATTACGACCGGCGTTCACACCCTTGGCGGGGAACAGCACCTTGTCGAGAAATAGATTAGAGAAGTAAAAGTAGCCGATACAGCCACCCACACCAACAATGATCGTAAACAGACCGAGTAACGCTGGCTGCATAGTTTCCCCTCCCAAAAGACATGCAAATGTGGTGGGGCTGCCCGATGAATTCCACCGGACAGCCCCATCGTTTTTAGCCGCTTACTTCAGCGCGTCCCAGGAATCCTGGATTGCTTGCACAACTTCGCCCGCATCTTTGCCACCGGTATAGTCAACCATACCCGTCCAGAATGATCCCGCACCAACACCGCCGGGCATCAGGTCGGACCCGTCAAAGCGGAATGTTGTTGCCGCCAGAAGAACATCGTTCATCTTCTTTGTGGCCTCATCAACAAACTTGGACGTATCAACACCCTTGTGTGGCGTCAGAAAACCACCCTTGGCCATCCAGATCTCGTTTGCATCTGTCGACTGCAAATACGTGATCAGGTCTTGCGCCTCGGGGCTGTCGTTTGTGATTGTCCACACAGTGCCCGCACCCAAAACAGGGGATCCAAGATCCTTGCTTTCATAGGCCGGGAAGTAGAAGAAATCAGCATCTTCGCCAACAACCGTGCCTTCTGGGAAGAACGCAGGAATGAACGAGGCTTGCTTGTGCAAATAGCACTGCGGTGGCGAAGTGAACAAACCCTTGGGGCTGTCGCGGAAGTCTGTCGTTGCAACCGCACCGGCGCCACCGGCAACATATGCATCATTGCGGGCAAATGCGCCGAACTCTTCAATCGCCGCCACAACCGCAGGGTCGTTGAACGGCATCTCGTTGGACACCCAACGGTCATAAACGTCTGGCGCTTGCGTGCGCAGCATCATGTCCTCGACCCAATCCGTCGCAGGCCAACCTGTCGCCGCGCCCGATCCCAGACCGATACACCACGGTGTGCCGCCATCAGCCACAATCTGGTCTGACAAGGACTTGAGGTCTTCCATCGATGTCGGAATCTCGTAACCGGCATCTTCAAAGTTCTCAGGGCTATACCAAACCAGCGACTTTACGTCGGCCTTAAAGAAAAACCCGTAAAGATTATCGGTGCCGTCTTTGCCGGCATATGTGCCCAGATCGACCCAAGACTGACCGGCGGCATAGTTCTCGACGATCCAGTCGCCCGTGCCATCTGCCAAAGGTGCAAGAAATCCGCGCGACGCCATATCAGCGGCCAAACCGGGCTGTGGGAACACTGCGATGTTTGGCGCAGAACCGGCCTCTGCATCGATCAAAATCTGCTGCTCAAAGCTGTCAGATCCCGTGTAGCGCACATCATAGCCGGATTTCGCGGCAAAATCGGCCAAAACAGCTTCAACAGCCTCTTGGTCAGGGCCAAGCCATGTGCCAAAAACCGTCAACTGCTGTGCCTGTGCCGCCGAGCCCAAAGCCAAAGCCGCAACACCCAAATAGAGTGATTTTCTCATAAGTCGTCCTCCCTAGTGCGCAGTCCTGCGCGTCTCTCACAATACGCATAGGTTGCGCATAATCTACCACACATTTCTGTGCACCAATGCATGACCGACACAAGGCCGGATCACGCAATCCGCAACGCCCAGAATCAACTCAAAGCGCTTTGGTTACTTGCAAGGTCTGCCAAACCCCTCAGCATGTCAACCAAACTTTGCCGCAACACTGCGCAAAATAGTCGCATGAATAGCCTGAAACGATTTCGCAACCCTTTGACGTTTTTACATCCAGACCGTAACATATGACAAAATTGAAAGCGCTTTGAAGAAAACATGAACCTGAAACAGCTGTCGAAAAACCTCGGACTGAGCCAGACAACCGTCAGCCGCGCGCTGAACGGCTACCCCGAGGTATCCGAGGCCACCCGCAATCGCGTGCGCCTTGCGGCCGATCAATTCGGCTACAGCCCCAATAACCGCGCCAAAGGTCTGGCCACCGGCAAAGCACTCGCCATCGGCCACGTCATCCCTGTGTCCTCGCAACACGAGGTCGTAAACCCGATCTTTGCGGACTTTATTGCAGGCGCTGGCGAAATCTATTCGCGCAACGGCTATGAGATGACGCTGTGTATGGTCGACGACACCAACGAGGAAAACATCTACCGCGGCATGAAATCGCGGCGCTCGGTTGATGGCGTGGTGGTGCACTCGCCGCGCATGAACGATACGCGGATCCCGCTGTTGAACGACATTGGCCTGCCGTTTGTGGTGCACGGGCGCGCCACCGGCACCACCGCCCCCTACTCATGGCTCGACGTGAACAACCGCCGCGCCTTCCACCGCGCAGCCCAGTTCCTGCTTGACCTCGGGCACCGGCGCATCGGGCTGCTGAACGGCCTCGAAGTCATGGACTTCGCCTTCAGACGGCGCTCCGGCTTCGAGGACGCATTGCGCGAAAACGGCTTGCCCGTCGACCCCGACCTGATGCGGTCGGGCGAAATGACCGAAAATTTTGGCCACAAACACACCCGCGACATGCTGCACCTGCACCACCCGCCAACCGCCTTTCTCGCCTCCTCTTTGATCGTGGCCATGGGCGCGCGGCGCGCCATTGAAGAGGCCGGTCTGGTCATGGGCCGCGATGTGTCGATCATCACCCACGACGACGTGCTCTCTTATCTGGGCAATGGCGGCGACGTGCCGATCTTTACCGCCACGCGGTCCTCGGTGCGCGAGGCAGGGCGGCGCTTGGCTGAAATGCTGTTGGCAGAAATCGCATGTCCGCAGCAAGGCACCCAATCGCACCTGCTCGAAGCCGAGCTGATGGTCGGCCAGTCAACCGGTCCCGCCCCTACATCGCCCGACCCCGCCCCCACATTTCCCGACCCCGCCCCTACATTACCCGACCCCGCCCCTACATTACCCGACCCCGCCCCTACATTACCCGACCCCACACCCTAAGGACTTCCCATGCACTTCAAACGCGCCGACTTTCCGCAAGGGTTCCTCTTTGGTGCCGCCACCGCGGCCTACCAGATTGAAGGACATCAGTTCGGCGGCGCAGGCTCGACCCATTGGGATACCTTCGCGGCCACCCCCGGCAATGTGATCCGCGCCGAAAACGGGGCACTGGCCTGCGATCACTATCACCGGTATGGTGCCGATCTGGACCTGCTGCGCGACGCGGGCATGGACGCCTACCGCTTTTCCACCAGCTGGGCGCGGGTCATGCCCGACGGCAAAACCGTGAACCCCGAGGGGCTCGATTTCTACGACCGGCTGACCGACGCCATCCTCGAACGCGGCTTGCAACCCTTTCAAACCCTCTACCACTGGGACCTACCCTCGGCGCTTGCGGATACCGGCGGCTGGGCCAATCGGGACACCGTGCTGCGGTTTGGTGACTACGTTGATGTGATCACCGATAAAATCGGCAGCAGAATGACATCAATCGCCACCATAAACGAGCCGTGGTGCGTCTCGTTCCTGTCGCACTTCCTCGGACACCATGCGCCCGGATTGCGCGACATCCGGGCCACCGCGCGCGCGATGCACCACATCACCCTCGCACACGGCGAAGCCATGACGCGGCTACGGGCGCATGACATGAAAAATTGCGGCATCGTGCTCAACTTCGAATACGCCCAGCCCGCCGATGACAGCCCCGCCAGCGCATCCGCCGCCGACCTGCAAGACGCCATCTACAACCGGTGGTTCATTCAAGGAATAAGCCAAGGCAGCTACCCGCTGTGTGTCACCGACGGCTTTGGGCAACATATGCCGGCAAACTGGCACGACGACATGGCCCAGATCAGCCAACCCATCGACTTTCTGGGCGTCAACTACTACACCCGCAACAACATCACCGTCGACACATCCGCACCTTGGCCACACATCAAAAGCGTGACTGGCGATCTGGACAAAACCCAAATGGGCTGGGAAATCTACCCCGACGGGCTGCACCACTTCCTGACCCGCATGGCGCGTGACTATGTCGGCGACCTGCCGCTTTATGTGACAGAAAACGGCATGGCTTGGGACGATCACATCGAAAACGGCGCCGTCTACGACCCTGAACGGACCAAATTCGCCTCCGACCATATCCTTGCCACAAAACGTGCTATCGCCGACGGGGCCAATGTGCAGGGGTTCTTCTACTGGTCACTTCTGGACAATTACGAATGGGCATTCGGCTATGAAAAACGCTTCGGCATGATCCATGTCGACTTCGAGACCTTGCAGCGCACGCCCAAATCATCTTATTACGCGCTCAAATCCGCGATTGCGCGCGCAGAAAGTTAACGATTATGCCCCATCCCAATAACAAGTATTCCCTCGTTGCAGATATCGGCGGCACAAATACCCGTGTGGCCCTCGCAGACGGGCGTCAAATCGTATCAGGCACCATCCGGCGCTACTCGAACGCAGACTACCCCGGGCTTGAGACGGTCCTGCGGCGCTATATCAGCGACGAACATGACGTGAACCCGATCGCCGCTTGCGTGGCCGTGGCGGGACCGGTGCGCGACGGGCGCGCCTCGATGACCAATCTGGACTGGACGGTGGACAAGGACACGCTGCGGCGCGCAACCAACGCCGAAACTGTCGCGATCCTGAACGATCTCCAAGCACAAGGCCATGCGCTCGGGCACATTGATCCGGCCAACCTGCGCACCGTGATCGACGGGCCCGAGAGTGCAAAAAACGCGGCTATGCTTGTTGTAGGAGTTGGGACCGGCTTTAACGCAGCGCCGGTTTTCGACACCGAATTCGGACGGCTCGTCACCCCTTCGGAAAGCGGCCACGCAAACCTGCCTATCCGCACTGCGCGCGAATTGCGGCTCTGCGAATATGTCTCGAACGCGCACGGCTTCCCCGCGGTCGAAGACGTGCTTTCGGGTCGAGGGCTTGAACGGCTCTACGCGTTCCTTGGCGAAGAAGCAAAATCGCCACGCGAAGCCTCTGCACAAGATATCATGGCCGCCTGCGCCGATGGATCAGACCCGCGCGCTATTGAAGCAGCAACACTTTTCACACGTATCCTCGGCACCGTGTGTGGCAATCTGTCGTTGATCCAATTGCCCTTTGGCGGGGTCTTTCTGGCTGGCGGGGTGGCGCGTGCTTTTGCACCCTACCTTGCCCAATTCGGCTTCGCAGAAGCCTACCGCGACAAAGGACGCTTTGCCGGTTTTATGGGCAATTTCAAAGTCAGCGTCATCGAAGACGACTATGCAGCCCTCACCGGCTCCGCCGCCCATCTCGTCTCCCTCAAAGAGACCTGAATACGGGCCTCGGGTCATCCGCCACCGCCACACCCGCCTCATCAAACGCAGCGACTGACATTGAAACGGTGACACCACGATCACACCATGGCCGCCAAATTGCCTAAACATGCGCGAAGGGAGGCTACCATTTCATCTCGACTGCGTGGGGTCACTGTGCGCAGCTGTACGACGGCTGCGCCGGCAGCACTTTGTGCACCGACCACATCATCTTGAACGCCGGTTGGTCTTGTCACGCTTACGTTCCTGTCTTTCATCTCATTTATGCGGCCTTTCGCTCAAGTGCCAAGAGGCTTTTTCTGCCTAGCAACCAGTGGCGTCGGTGCGGATTGTAGAACCCATTGATATACTGCAAGATCTCGGCTTCGGCCTGACGGCGTGTTTCCCAGCGGTTGCGCCAGATCCCGCTTCATGCGGTTACTTACCGCCCAGCCGATGACGCGCCTCGAATGCAGGTCAAGGATGGCGGCGAGATACAGCCAGCCTTCATTGATCCAGACGTAGCTTATGTCCCCTGCCCATT
>Ga0316209_1001185_pt1 | contig 30138 bp, 25 predicted proteins | sample 6monopyrite_MG_FD_204945 | JGI IMG/M metagenome (GOLD analysis project Ga0316209, IMG submission 204945) | Microbial mat bacterial communities from mineral coupon in-situ incubated in ocean water Damariscotta River, Maine, United States -... | ecosystem: Environmental > Aquatic > Marine >...
ACATGACAAAAAAAATGATCGATATAACCGTCTGATTGCAGGTCGGCGAATCCGACGATTTGGCCATTAATTTCAGCAACGAAAGGTTGCATGGCCGATATTCTAGCGGCCCACGTTTCTGGAGGTTTTATTGTAGGAGCCCAGGATTTAACTTGGGCGAGCGAATAATCTCTAGTATTAATATTTCTAATCGTATCATATTTAAGTTTCCACAGACCATTGTCGTCTTGCTTAAGATGAGTTCTAATGTTTATCATACTCTCCATCGAAATAATTAATAATCTGATAGTAAATTTTAATCAAATAACGAACGTAAAAGTTATTAAAAATAGCTCTTTAGATAAGGTTTAGTTCACCTAAATAGCATATTGTAGTTTACCTTAAATTGGAAATATCGCGGCGATTGATTTTTTTTCTATACTACTGTATAAACCACTCGAAGTATTCAATATATCAAATAATAAAAGAGGGAATTATGAAAAAAGGTCTTTTCATTTTAATTGCAAGTATTCTTTTGAGTGGGTGTGCATCGTCTTTCAAACCGATAACGGATGTCGACTTGTCGCCGTATAAATCTCTTGAATATCGCTCACTTATTTTCCAACAAGAAATCGACAGAAAAATAGTATATTCCAACGGAGGAGCCTCTGCTGGTGCTCAGTTTGGCTTTATTGGTGCCCTAGTCGGTTCTATTATTGATGAGTCTGTTAATAGTGGTCTCGTCAAAGATGCTGAAAAAGATATGGAACCAATTAGAGACGCACTGGCTGGTTACGATATCAAGGAACAAATAAACGTCAATTTTTTGAGCAAGCTAAAATCAGTCAAATGGGCGACCAAAACCCAGTTTTCAAATATTTCTTTGGCTGAGAATAAGAGTAATAAGGCTGGTGCCTTAGATACACAGTTAGATGTAATAACCACCTTTCAATTCGGCACCAATTTTGAATATTTAGAGATTAAAAGCTTTTATTCGCTTCGTGATAGTGCTTTGGCATCAAAACCAAAAAAAGGTAAAAAGAGTAAAGCTGCCAAAGCAATATACCAAAATGTTGCCATTTATAACTACGCCGCTAACGATCTAACCGACATGAATAAGGAGGAGCGAAAAGCTGCTTGGATTGCTGATGACGCAGCGAGTATTAAGTACGCTATTACCACTGGTTCTTCGCAGTTAGCGGATATGATTATGCTTGATTTGAATGGAGGAGGCGTGCTTACTGCAGAAGAAAGAGAAAAGACAAAAAGAAGAAAAAATCGGATCATTCAAATGAACGATGGTACAGGACGTACAATCGTTCGAAGTGCCAATGGGTCTTTGATTGCAGCATCAGTATTAACTATTAAGTAAATGCTTTCTCGTCTATTTTTCGATCGGCATATCCATAAAATTACATGGCTATGCTTTTACGTTATTTTTTCAGTTTTTTTAACTGGATGCGGTTCGGCGAGTGCTGTTCTAAAACCTTCATATTCGAAAAGCAATTTCAAGGAAAATAGAAATAATCTCAAATGTCCTATTGAACTAAAAGTATTCGATCAACGACGGGAAAAATCGGCTTATTTCAAAAGCTTAAGTAGCGCTGATTTAGAGACTTGGTTCAGTAACGTTTTTCATAAATTGTATTATGTGCCAACGAATTCGAAATTTAACGATTATCCTATAATAAATGTTGAAGTTAATATCGAAAAAACTTATGTTAGTCATTACGCCACTAGTATTTCTGGCGTTATGTTGTTTCAGGCATCGATTAACGGAGACACTAAATATTACAGAGGCCAAAAACAGGCTACTAATATGTGGGGGGCGGCAAGTGAATATGATTCTTTACTCAACAAATCTTTATCGATCGCTTTGCAAAAACTTCACATCAAATTAATTTCTGCCTGCAAACAGCAACAAGAACTGAGTGCCCGTTAACACTCTGTCGACTAGAAAATAAGTCATGGAATTAGATCATTTTAATCAACTAATATCCCCATAGGTTCGAAGCGGCTACGTGCATTATACCTTTATGATATCCGAATCCTTGTTTTCGATCTTTTAGTAGCAAAGCAGGTCCATCCAAATCCACAAAATCGGCATAACTAGCTAACAATGCCGCTGGCGCCATCGCCAACGATGTGGCAACCATACAACCTACCATTATGCCGATATTTTTTTCGTTTGCCGCTTTTAGCAATTTGTGAGCTTCGCTAAATCCACCGGTTTTATCGAGTTTAATATTAATGTATTGATAGAGTTTAGAAACTCTTTCGAACTCTTTTCGAGTATGGATCGATTCATCGGCACATAAAGGAATTGTGCCTTGATAATTAATGAGATCGGTATCTGTTTTTTCTGTCAAAGGTTGTTCTATTAGAGCCACATTACATTGAGCAAAAGTCTCAGAAAAAGTGTTCAACTGCTTGATATTCCATGCTTCATTCGCATCAATGATAAAACGGCTATTGGGTGCTGCTTTTGAAATAGCATGCATCTTTTCGATTACTTGCTGGCAATCGAACTTAATTTTTATTAGTGGGTATTCCTTCAACAGCGCCGCGGCATTCGCCATTTCTTTAACTGAGCCGATACTGAGGGTTTGCGCTGTTTCGCAGCCAGAGAATTCTTTTAAATTGGCCATCGCTGCGACTGATTTTTTTTGTTGTTTAGCCTTAAGATCCCACAGCGCGCAATCGACGGCATTACGGGCCGCACCCGCAGGTAGCATTTGGTTAAGATCTTCAATACTCATTCCTTGCGCTATCTCAATTTCGATTGAACGAATTTGATCGATCACCGACTGCATAGATTCACCGTACCGCGCCGTTGGCACTGACTCGCCGCGACCTTGCAATTGACCTTCGACAATGGACACCACGATCACTTCGGTTTGAGTTCGTGCGCCGCGGGCAATTCGAAATTCTTTTTCTAATGGCCAGTTTTGTTTTTCAATGGTTATGCTTCTAACGGCATGCTTCATCGCAATTTATCCTGTAATGAGTCCATTAATGGAACGACTCCGTGCCTTAATGGGTCAACGCAGGGTAAGTCGAATTGTTGCTGATATTTTTGGCAAATATTCTCTGATTCACTTTCGCTTAACATCGACGTGTTAACGGATAGTCCGATAAACTGTGCATTCGCATTAGTTAATCTTGCTGCATTAAGATTCGCTTGCATCACTTCTTCAATCGACGGCAATAGACGCCCGGGAATCCCTCGCATATGCTCACGCCGTTCAACATGACACAGCACTAATGCGTCTGCCTGCGCGCCGTGCAATAACCCCAAACTAACACCCGCAAAAGCTGGATGAAAAAGCGAACCTTGTCCTTCGATAATGTCCCAATGATCGTTTTCGTTTACAGGTGACAAATATTCAACCGCACCAGCGATAAAATCCGCCACCACACAGTCAATTGCCACGCCATTACCTGCGATAAAGATGCCACTTTGGCCAGTGGCTCGAAAACTAGCATCGAGCTTTCGACGCTGCATTTCTTGGTGAATCGCCAGTGCAGTAAACATTTTTCCGGCGGAGCAATCTGTGCCAACAGTCAGCAATCGTTTACCCGTTCGTGGATTACCTGTGCCGGTTTCAAATATTTGGCTCGGATGACGAACATCAATCAACTGCACCGAATACTTCTTTGCGTGTTCGGCTATTTGAGGAACGCTATCTAATCGTTGATGTAAACCACTGGCGATGTCCATACCAGATTCGATGGCTCGTAGAATGGTCGCTATCCATTTGTTTTCGATAGTGCCGCCATTATTTGCGAAACCCATCACTAAGGTTTTCGCGCCCCGTTTTATGGCTGAATCAATATCAATATTCACTAAACCGGTGGTTACCTTACAACCCTCTAAGGACAGTTCCCCTACTGCTAATTCAGGTCGCCAAGTGGCAATACCCATCGCTAACTTTATCGAGTAAGGTTCGATAGCATCGCCAATAAATAGGTAATAAGGCGCTCTGATTGACATCCTTTAAATCTCACTGCAATTAATAATGCAAAAGAGTATAAGTGTTCAAGAGCTTCTGAGATATGATCGAATAGTAGCTAATCTATAACCTTGGGTTATGGCTTAGCGTAGTATAAATTTGGTTATGAAAATTGACTGCTCTTAAACTGTTGGCCAACTTGGTCGATAAACCGCGCGGCGACTTTCGACAGAGGTTTTTGATCTAAGTGCAATAGTTTAATCGGAAATTCGAATTCCCCTTCTAATTCGGCAATACCAATATCGTCTGATTGTTGGCTGGCCGCGGTAAATTCATCGACGATGCAAATATGTTCACCGTATCTCACTAAGCTAACCGCGGTAAAGTAAGTTTGAACTCTTATTTTACTCATTGGTTTCAATGCTTGTTTAAGCATTTGGGCAGAAACAATATCTGCTAGCGGGCCGCTATCGCCAATGCCGATCATCGGAAATTCGATTAATTCCTGGAGTGATATTCTTTTCGGACAGTGGGGTAATAATTTTTTCGAATAAACGGCAACTAATGTTCCCGAACCGAAATCAATTTGATTAATCCCAGAAAATTTTTGCGGCGCGAACATGATCGCTAATTCACTTTGAAGTGTTGTTAAATGATTCAGTACCTGGTCACTATGTAAGGTTTGAATATTAAAACCAATATTTGGATATTGTCGATTAAACTCAACACAAGACGCCGGTACAACATCAAATCCTAGTGCCGGAGTAATCGCCAATTCGATCCGTCCAATTTCACTGTTCTTTAAGTTGTGTGCTAAGTTATCAACATTGGCCATTTGCTGATAAATACGATCTACTTCTTCAAATAAAGACTCGGCTTCTTGGGTAGGTACTAAGCGGCCTTTAACACGATTAAATAATTGAAAACCCAGTTGCTGCTCTGCATGGGTTAATACCTTGCTAATTGATGGCTGAGACACATAAAGTTTTTTGGCAGCATTAGTGACCGAACCGGTAGTATAGATCGCGTGAAAAACTTCAATGTGTCTAAGACGCATAAGTTGCAATGTTTAAACTGGATTTTTTATATATTAGCAGAAATTTGGCTTAATAGATGAAAAAAGCCGGTCGCTAATCGGTGTACCATTTTTATGGTAAATATTTAGTCATAAAAACTCTGTCATATCCTTGAATCAATTTGCGATCGGTTTCCGAATAACCAAGCTGTCGATACAATTCGATATTTTCCTTCATACACACATTGGTATAAAGCTCGATCGACTGAAAACCTTGACGCCGCGTTTCTAATTCCGCTAATTGAAGTAGTTGGCGACCAAAACCTTGTCCTTGTGCTTTGGGGTGAACGGCGACATTTTCTAATAACATTGAACGGTACTGAGGCAGCAAGATTAAAACGCCAATAACTTCCTGTCCTTGTTCTTTGACAAAGACCTGGCAAGTTAAAATTTTATTTAGATAGTTGTGAAGCATTGGTGCGGGGGTGCGATCCATGCGAGCAATATAACCGCTATAAGCAGCTTTCACACATCGAGTAATCGGTGAGGCATCGAAGAGTTTAGCTCGCCTAATATTTCCGGGAGGTGATATTTTCTCTAGAATCTGTGCATTCTCTTGAGGCGGATCGTTTTCATGCGACAGTTCACTCTCAAACGATGATGGTTTTGGATCGGTTAACCGCATCTTCTATGCATTGTGCTCGGATGGAATGGCGATATCTTCTTTCGCACTTTCTTCCTTTGTGTTCGTTTTACTTTTATTTTCTTTATCTAGAGTTTTAGCTGGATAAAAAGCCACCAAAGTACAAACAACAAGAACGATTGCAGCGACATTAATTAACAAAATATAATTTTGATTATCCGATAACAAATATCCTGCTACTAACGGCCCCGTTGCCAATCCCATTTTTGAAGCAAAACCACCCAAGGCAGCCATTTGTCCCGCGCTGTCGAATTTTGCTGCCATGGTTAAAAAATAGGGAATACAAAATGCCCAGGCGATTCCCACAATCGCGTTAGCCCAAAAATAAACCGCTTCGTTTTTACTAAAAATGAGAAGCCAAGTGCCGACAGCGGCAACCACTAAAGCAATCATTAGAGGCGTTAAGATCTTGAATTTTAGACCGGTAAAAATCGCTAAAACTGCGCCTGCAATTGCAATGATATTGGCAGCGCCGATGGCAGGACTCAAAAACGCCATGCCGTGACCAAAAAATTTGCCCATACCAAAAATAAAAGCGAACAATGCCATATTGGCTGCTTGAAATAAGAAAAGGGTAATTAAAGTAAAAAATAGTGGTTTGATTTTGATAGTGCTTTTTTCTTGATTAGTTTTGTCGTTTTTTTCTGGCAATGGGTAGTCTGCAATAAATGGCAGCATTAACAAAGTAATAACGCTAAAAGCGATTAAAGCAAAAAATGGCACGTAAGTGCCATATTCAGGCACCAAAGGAGGCAATAACCAAAGACCTAAAGCGCCGCCACCATATTGAACAACCAACAATAGACTAAAAGCAACACTCGGTTTAACAGTACGAGCAATCACCGAAAACCCAAGACCCACTAAACCGCCGCCAATAAAACCGTGTGCAAAACGTAACGGAATTAATATATTCGTTGACGATTGTAATATAGTCACGATATCCATTGAAATTAATAGACCAAGCAAACCAAAAGAAACCAATTTCCAATTAGGAATAATGCGAATTAATAAGGTAATAGTTAGCGCTCCGAATGCCGCTCCTAGGGCGTTAGATGAAGTAATTTGGCCAGCTTCTATTGCAGTTAGTCCAGCACCTTCCATTAACGCGTCGGTGATCGCTGGAAATATATTTATATAATAAAGCCCGGCAGACGCTAAAAAAGCTAACAATAAACTCGCTTGCCAGCTATTCGCCGGTACATGGAAACTTTTTCGGCTATCGTTGTTCATAGTACCTCACAAAGTGGAAATTGTTGGTTTAATTCAATGATCACATCAAGCCACAAAAAACGCTGATTATCTGCAAAATTGTAATAGAGTAAATCTGGAGATATAAGCGCGACAGTAATGCCGCCAAAGCCGGACATAAAAGGCAACCATTTTGGAGAATTACAACCTAAATCGCCGCCGACTTCCAGCGCCCAAAAACCATTATTGTAAGCAATATTGGCTTCGCCGCCGTCTCGATTTAAGTTTCCTTGACCATTTTGCATTGCGCTATTTAACATCTTTTTATCTAATAGTCGTTCTCTCTTATTCATACTCTTCTGTTGTTGTAAAAACTCAACGATCTTAATGATGTCACTAGCGTAATAGGTTAAACCCCAGCCAGTGAAAGGTTGTAGTTCGTCATCATAAGTGCGTTTACTTTCACCTAATAGTGGAGAAAGTTTTAGCATTGGCCAAAGCTCGCCGGCTAATAATGTTTTATATAAATCTTTTTGGTCACTCACTTTGGCAAAAAGTCGATTTAGCATTACGCCAGCAAGATAGGTATCTGAGGTATGATAACGAAAGGACTTTCCCGGCTTGGCGCGATGTGGAAACATATTGCACGCTTTGTCTAATTTTTGTTTGTGAGTTTCGCTGGTAAAAAAACCGATCATACGGTTGGAGCTTTCATCTTTATGCGGGTCGTTTGATAGATAATTTCCGGTTCTCATATTTAACAAATCACTCAAGGTCACATTTTGCCACTGCTTAGTCGAACATTCAGGGATTATTTTATTGACCAGCACTTTTTCAACGTTTGGCACCAGTGCCTGTAAACGCATCAAACCGATACCAGCGAAAATACTTTTAGCGGTAGAGTAAGAGGGCAGTGCTAACCAGTCACAATAGGGATATCGACCGTATCGAGTTTCGCAGTTTAGCCGGTAGTGCTGACGATTGATCACTAAACCAGATGTGGTCGAGCCCTTAAGTTGTTTAGCAAGTAGACTATCAAGAGAAAGCTTTGGATAGTCTTTAATCAGTTGAGCTCGAGAGTGAACAATTTTTTTGGTAGATAATTCTCGATTAAATTCAGCAACTAACTGTTTGGCATTCTCTACCGATGATTTATGATAATCTACGCTAATTCTTCCCGCCAAATCAAACTGAAAGTAAGCACAGGTTTCACTTCCGATTTGAAAAATTCCGTTATTAGTTTTCCCTTTGCCGTTAATTAACAATATTAGTAATCCATTATGGGTGCAATTAGCGTTTTTTTCTTGCAGTGAAAATGGAAAAACAACTCGACTAAATCCGTTATCTTCAGGTTGTTGCCAAACGACGCCGGGCGATATTTGCCACTCCCAGTAGGGATGATCATTTCTTTGTACTGTTCTGACATTAGGGATAAGATAATTACCATTTCTAACGAAATCGAAATCGATGGTAGGGAGAACTAGCACTTGCGTTTTGCTGAGACTCGCCGCGTCGTAGACGTCTTTGATTAACTTAAATTTCTGGGTTTTATCGATAGCGGTTATTTTTAGATGACCGTTATCATGCAAACTGCTTGGTAGTTTTTTATCTTGTTTTCGATTGGCAAAAACCTCAGTGGATACAAAATTATCGATAGCTTTTTCGCTGCTCAACCATTGGTAGGATGCGGCGGCTAATGGTCTTATCGTATCGTTATTTTCAGCGTCACTGACAAAAGACATTACAAAGTTCGTAGCCAACATAAAAAAAAAGACTCTTTTAATATTAGTCACAATTAATCCCATTCTCAGTTAACTGATATTTCAAAGACTCTAATTGTTTTTCATAATGTTGCCACCGATTAACTGAAGATTTATAGATCGGCTGTCTCACCTGAACTGCGCTAGCCGTCGCGCTAGGCGCATTGTTTTGATGAAAATCGAGAATGGACGGTTGCCAGTCCAGCTGGCAATATTCGATTAATGCTTTCGATTGTCCTTGTGGCTGGTTAACCAACAATCGATAATCCAAATCAAAAAAGTCGCCATTAAAAACCTCGCGCCAATGAACCATCAATTGATGATAAGCGACATAATATTCTCCGATATCTTGCAAATTATAGGAAAAAGGGTACCCCATTCTAAATAATGTTTTGTACATAGCAAAACAACTGTCAAGCGGGTGTCGGATTAAATGAATAATTTTGGCATTTGGAAAGGCTTTTTTAATCAAGCCCAAATAGAGAAAGTTGAGCGGTGTTTTATCGATTAAAAATTCGGCCTTAATCCCATAACCACGCGTTGCATGTGAATAACGTGTTGCTAATTGATTAAAATCGATTGATATCGATTTTTCGATTAAATCCATTTTTCCTTTATGCGGGCCAACTGTGTGGATCATTGAAAATGCGAAATTATTGACTTCACCAAGGCTTGCGACTTTCGAATGACTGCTGAGAATTCGTTCAACTAAAGTGGTACCGCTGCGAGGTAAACCGAGAATAAAAATGGGAGATTCCTGATTGCTACTCGATTTAATGGACAATAAGTTCTTTTTATTAAAAGAGCTTTTTATTTTGTCCATTGCTTGCCGATCATTTGATACCTGATACTGCATATTTCTTTTACGCTGATTCGCCGCCAACTCGAGGTATTCGAATGCTTGTTGATACTCTCCAATATCTTCATATTCTTTACTCAACGCATAACCCGTTGCAACTACAGCTTGATGGTCACCTGAATTTTTCTTTAGTACTTGTTTCAATTGTTCAATATTGTTATTAACTGACGATTTTTTGCTGAGCGTACTACGGCTATAATAAGCGTCAAAATCACTAGGAGTTTGCTGGATGACTTGTTCAAGCAGTTTAGACGCTTCGTCTATTTTACCAAGAGTCAATTTTGCCGAGGCCAAGTTATATCGATAGTGAGAATTTTTCGGTGCTATGTGCAGTGCTTTTTCATGGCACAAAGCGACCTGCTGGTGTTGAGAGCAATGTAAATAAAGCTCAGCGAGTTTGCTATAAAATCGATCGTTATTGCCGGCAATTTTATAAAACTGATCGAGCGAAGCAATCGCTCGCTGAATTTCTCCAGCATAGATTAAACATTCAATTTTTCTAAATAAAACGATTGGATTATCTGGATGTTGTAAGCTTAACGCCAAGGCTTGGTTCAGCATTTTATCAAATTCAGAATTTTGCTGGTAAAACTGGGTGAGCAAAATCCATAGCTTAATAAATGACGGGTTATGAGTAATCGTTTGCTCTCCCATTGCTAGCGCTTTATTGATTTCACCGCTAGAAAAAAGCTGCTTGCAATATTCGATTACACCTTTTTCGTCTTTTATTTTATGTTGACTGGCTAACATACTACGACCATTATTCTTTTTTTGAGATTAAAATAGATTTGCTGTTCTAGAATATAACAAAGCTCGGTTGGATTACCTAATTTGCAAGTTTTTCGCCACCATAAAATAGTCATTTATCGATTGTTAACTAATAAAAAAGGGCACCGATTGAGTCGGTGCCCTACAACTAACAACCGAATAATAAACGTTTATTTAAAACTCATAGGATACTGTAACACCAATGGTTCTTGGTAGTGCCAAGAACGACTTAGAACCATTACCAAAATAGTTCTGCGACGGAGACGTTCCCATATATTCTTCTTTAAAAACACCGGTTGAACCCTCTTCGTTAGTCAAGTTTTTGACCCAAAAGGTTGCATTCCAATCGTCCCCTGAAAGAGTCGATGAGAAATCTAATATAGAAAATCCATCTAAAGTTTGTTTAAAACGAACTGAATCGCTGATTGCGTTTTCAGAGTCTGTTTGAGTATAAGCAGAAAATCGATTGGTCCAGTAGAGACCACCTTCAGTGGTTTGTGTATGACTCAAAGAAACGTTGAAAGTATTTTCTGGCGTTCCTGGAAGCTGAGTGCCATCAAGCGCAACCGCATTCGTTTGATTCACATCCGTTGGGGTAAAGACATCTTCAGTTAGTTCGGCGTTAACTCGCGCATATCCGACTCCGTAGTGCCATGCTCGGTCGTCACCAAAATATCCATCGAGTTCTATTTCGATTCCGCTGGTTCTTGCAGTTCCACCATTTTGCGCGGCGAAAAATCCCCAATTACTAGTTGCCGTATTAATTTGAATATTGTCCCAATCAACTAGGAATGCAGAAAAGTTGTAACGCATATTGCCGCTGGTTCCCTTAATACCAAATTCATAGTTGGTATTGGTATCCGGTTCGAACAATTGCCAAGCCGGGTCTTCTGCGAAAATACCGACCAGTGGTACCGCATTAGCGCCGCCGCGACGATAACCTTCAGAAATTGTACCGTATAACATTTTGTCGTCTGCTAAGTCATAAGCAAAGTTGGCTTTAAATAGAGTGCCGGTATTTTCCTCTTTAAAACTCGCTGTATCTGTGAAATTAAAACTGGTGTAAAGACCCACCATCATATCAGTGTCGTTGGTAAATGAATTGTCATATCGACGAGCACCGAAGGTCATTCTAAAGGCGTCGGTAAAATTATAGGTTAGTTCGCCGAAGACTGAAAAGTCCTTAAAATTTTGTTTTCTAGAATAAGCAAAATCATTATCATTAACCACAAATCCTGGTCCCCAAGCCGCGTCAGTCCAAGCGGTAAACCCTCTTAGGTAACTGTCTTGCGTCGCGCCAAGATCTTGGTCTTGATAAAACATGCCGACCACGTAATCTATTTTGTTATCGCCGTTAGAAACCAAACGAATTTCCTGAACGAATGCTTCATCGGAATAGGTTCGTTGTGCTTCAGCCATTGGCCGAGGATAGTTGTAATAAAATGCTGCCAACCAGTTATTTTGTGCATAAAAACCGGTATTTTCACTGATACTATCGCCGGAATGGTCGTAACTTGAAGTGCTACTGGTTAAAGTAGCGAAACCCAAATCAAAATCCATTTCTAGGCTAGTTAAGTCGATTTCACTTGAAGATGGCTCCAATACGACCGAACCATTTTCATAATCGTTGTAAGGTACACCAAAACCATTGAGACCTTTGGTTTGCTGACGACGTCCACCGACATCATCGGATTGAGTTTGGTAGGTAAAAAGCGCGGAAAAAGTATCACTTGGCTCAAGTAAAACAGAAACTCTTGCATAAGAGAGATCGACCGAATCAGCATCTTTAACGTTGCTCGTTTGCTGGGTTAGAGCAAGGACACCATCTGGAGCAACCGGAACACGGTTGGCATCTAAATCATAGACATTAACGTAATCGGTAATACCAGCGTAATCAGCAGTGCCTGCGACTAAACGCAATGCCATATTGTCAGATAATGGAAAATTTAATACCACATCGGTATTCCAACTTAAATCATCGGACCCTTCGGTTGAACTCATTCCCGCTGTGATTTTTCCGGAAAATTCGCCGAGCTCTGGGCGATTTAAAATGTATTTAACCGTGCCGCCCATGGCACCTGAACCGTACAAAGTGCCTTGTGGTCCTCTTAGAACTTCTACCCTGTCAATATCTTTCAAAATGATATTGGCATAAACCGGCGTATCGTTAACGTAAGTCGAAATAGTCGGAACCGCCGACAAGGCGTAATCGCCCAACGCAGAGCCATCCACATTTAAACCTCGGATCATAATGCCGTTGATAACACCTGAATTTCGTGCGCCACGATCAACCACTGCCACACCCGGAATATTCCGCATCAGTTCCGCTGCATCGGTTATTTGTGCTTGTTCTATGGTTTCACCGGAAATGGCTGAGATATTGTAGGGGACTTTTTGAATGGATTCTTCACGGCGGTTGGCGGTAACTATGACCACGTTGCCGCTATCGGCGTTTTCACCTTCCGGGCTATCTTCAGCTGCGTAACCATTGGCAGAAAATAACAAGGCTGCGGATATCGCAGTTGCCACACCTGTTCGTTTAAAAGTTGATAATTGGCTTTGATGTTTCATGTTTTCTCCTACCTCAGTAAAATCGTTCTGTTTTATTTTTCTAATAAACTGATCTTGAATTTACGCTAGTTATCTTTTACTAAGTAGCGCCAGATTATGACTAGTGATGAGTCCAGATCAATCGTTTTGTTTTTTCTGGCCCGAATCTGGCACCCTTAACTCGCCCAGTTGGCTAAATGCCCCCTGATTGCGTCGATCTTGATAAACGGGAAATGCAATCGGCTGATCGCGAAAACTTTTTAGGGTTTGGCAAAGCCCATGTAATCCTCGCTCACGGACTTCTCTTACCCGTTGAAAATCGATTTCAACTGGAATAATTTCCCGACCAACGTTGGCTTGATAAATCGTTTCCCCTTGAGGGCCGAGCACTATCGATTGCCCGTAACCTAATGAGCCGACCGGATTAATATTAAAGAAATAACACTGATTCACGGTGGCATTTGCTTTCGCTAAAACTAATTCGGTTGGACGGTCGATGGTATTGGTTAAAGTTGGGCAAATAATCACCTCGGCGCCCATCCAAGCTAGGTTTCGACTGACCTCTGGAAACCATTGGTCATAACAAATCATTAATCCAATTTTGCCGACGTTGGGAACTTCAAACACCACGAAGTCCTGGCCGCAACTGACATCTTTTTCATAGGGAAAGAAAGGGAACATTTTTCGGTATCGGGCGACAATGTTACCGCGCGGGTCAATCACGGGCGCGGTATTATAAATGCCACCCATAGCATTTTCGTAATAGGAACCCGGAATTAACCAAACACCTAACGCTTTTGCCAACTGTTGAAAATGCTGTTCGAACTCGCCATTTTGGCTTTGCGCATGTTTTAGATCAGTACCGTAAGCATTTAACTCACCCAAAACCACCATATCAACCCAAGGAAACCGCTTGACGGTCGATCGGATCTCCTTTGCGAGTTGTTCGAGGTTATTTTGGTTTTCCAGAGGTAGTTGCAATCCTGCAACAGAAAACTTGGCTCGGGCATTCTCGTATGACATTAGGTTCTCGTTTAATTCTTGCTAACTTAAACACTAATGTAATCGGATTGGACTCATTGAAATAGAGCCAGTTGGGCAACAAAGACTAGACCAGTTTGACTTGTTCGGATTGAGCCAGTTGAATAATCGCGGTATCCACCAGACGACCTTTTTGATTAAACCATGAAATTTCTTGATGGCTGACGTTATTATTGTGGTTAATGGTGATAAAAAAACCTGCTTGTTCGCCGTAGGACCAGTTTTCCCATTGTCGGTACCATTGATCACCTTCTATCCACCATCTTCCTTTGTCATATTCTTCATCGGCATGTCCCGCATGGCCAATCATTTGACCGTCTGCTTTTAGTTCGATGGCACAAGGCGCTCCGTATACAGTTTTACAAATAAGTGTTGCTCCCACCAATTTTTCGCTCAATTGTTGTTGATTGAGCGGTTTTAGCTGAAACTGATCGAGAGTCGTTTGCTGTTCGCCGGAAAGTTCGCGCAACAGTTTCGCGAGTTTTTCCACACCTTCTCGGATTTTAAATTCTTCCAAACTAGTAACGCCCATTCTAAAGCAGGCGCCACCCTGATTGATGCTACTAGACGCATCGAAATAATAATCGTCAACGGGCTCGATTAAAATACCCAATTTAGCGGCATTTTTAACCAATTGTTGGACCGCAACTTGTTCTGGGCATTTGACCCAAAACGCAGTTCCCCCTTGATTTGGAATGGTCAATATTGATTGTGGTAAATAGTGATTTAAGGCATCCCGTAGTGCATTCCAGCGCTCACTAAATATTTTATGGATCCGCATCATAAAAGCGTCATAGTGGCCGAGTGAGATAAAAAATGCTGCGGTACGTTGATTACTTTTAGCTGGATTGCCCACCATCAGCCGACGCAACCTTCGCGCCTCGGCAATAACCGTTGGCGGAGCAACAATAAAGCCTAACCCTAGCCCCGGCGCAACGGCCTTTGGCAACGCCGAAACATAAATGGCGCGATCTTTTGCTAAACTATGCAGCGCCGGTTTTGGCTCTCCAAAATAATTACTCTCACATTCAGAATCATCTTCAATAATAATTTGGTCGAATTGCTTGGCCTGTTCAATCAGTTGAACGCGACGCTCCATCGGCATAGTGACCGCCGTGGGCTGTTGATGACTGGGAGTGACAAAAATAATTTCGTTTTGCTGCAGCGTTTGATCGACGATTAATCCTTGCTCGTCGATTGGCTGTGGGTGAATGTGACATCGAGTGAGTGCTAACGAACTTCTCAGCGCCTTAGAACCTGGATTTTCCATCGCAACTTTGCTTTCTTTATCGCAAAGTAATTGGGTTAAAAGATACAGTGCATGATGGCTGCCCGAGGTAATTAGTATTTCTTCACGGTTAGCCGTAATACCTCGACGGGGCAAGATTTTGGTTCTAACTTGTTCTATCAGCATACTGTCATCAGCATCACTGGAAGCCGCCACTTGCCGGGTTTGAAGTCCTCCAAATGCCAATCGGCTGGCTTCTTGCCACTGGGAAACCGGATAAAGAGAGGCGTCAAAATAACCATCGATAAAAGGATACGGATGATTTTGCCAATCCGCTGGCCAGAGAAATTTTTGTTCCGCAACGCCGTTTATTTTAATTTTATGTTGCCAAATTTGTTGCTCTTCTTTTTGCTCATTTGACTCATGACTAAAACCAATTCGGCCATCTAGAATTCGCTGATTCACATACAGGCCACTGCGCTCTCGACTAACTAAATAGCCTTCGTCGATCAGTTGATTATAAGCGAGCACCACCGTATTTCGCGCCACTTGAAGTTGTTTGGATAACTTTCGAGATGAGATGATCCGATCGCCAGCGGGTAATGCTCCAGACAAGATCGCTTCCACCAGTTTTTGGCGAATTTGATGTTGTAACCCGAGTTTACTTAGCGGGTCAAGATTGATCAGTAATTCCATTCTCCTACTCTTAATTGTTTAACTTCGAATGATCGAGTTCCTTCTACCGCGCTTTCTTAATCTTAAATTTATTTAGCTAGCAATACATTGCTGCAAGATATCTAATCCTTCGTCGATCAAGGCTGATTCTATCGTCAGCGGTGGTAAAAAGCGAATCACGTTGGAACGACTGCCGCAACTCAACAGCACTAAGCCTTTCTGATAAGCGTTACTTACAATCGTTTTGGTTAGTTCTGCATCCGGTTGATTTGCGTCACCTTTACGCACTAATTCGATGGCGATCATGGCCCCATTAATACGAATATCACCAATTATTCCGACAAATTCTTTTTGCATTGCTTGTAGCCGTTGACTAAACTGCTCGCCGATTTGATTGGCTTTTGCAACTAGGTTTTGCTCGTCGATAATATCCAAAACCGCTAAAGCAGCAGCGCAAGCCACTGGTGAAGCCGCATAAGTTCCGCCGAGACCGCCGGGCAGCGGCGCTTGCATAATTTTACTTTTACCAACCACGGCAGCCAACGGGTAACCCCCGGCAATACCTTTTGCCATGGTGATTAAATCGGGTTCAATAGCGTGCTGCTCCATGCAAAACATTTTGCCAGTTCGCGCAAAACCCGTTTGAATTTCATCGGCAATCATAACGATGCCGTGATCGTCACATAGTTTTCTAATCGCCTTTAAAAAACGAGTCGACGCCGGATAAAATCCGCCTTCACCTTGTATCGGTTCGATGATAATCGCCGCGACTTCACTCGGAGCAATGGATACTTTGAATAAAGTCTCAATCGCTTGCAAACTTTGTTGTTCGCTTATGCCGTGGTAATTAACCGGAAAGGGCACATGATAGATGTCATTGGGAAAAGGTCCAAAAAGGCTTTTGTAAGGTGCGATTTTTCCAGTTAATCCCATAGTCATATTAGTTCGGCCATGAAAACCGCCATTAAATGCAATAATTCCTCGCCGTCCGGTATGCGCTCTGGCAATCTTGATACAGTTTTCAACGGCTTCTGCACCGGTAGTCACAAAAATGGCTTTTTTACGACTTTCGCCGGGAGCAAGCATCACCAATTTTTCCGCCAGTGCCACCGAATTTTCATAGGGCGTTACCATCACACAAGTATGGCTAAAATGATCCACTTGCCGCTTAACCGCATCGACAATTTTAGGATGGCAATGGCCGGTATTAGAAACGGCAATGCCAGCACCAAAATCAATGTACCGCTTGTCCTCGACATCCCACAGTTCAGCATTTTTGGCCTTTTTGATATACACCGATGCCAAGTTTCCCTGACCTCTAGCAATCACTTTTTCTTTTCGTTTTTGAATTTGCAGATTGGTTTGCTGATTAGTTAGCATTATTACTTCTCCAAGAGATTATCCTGTCTGGGTATTTCACCCTTATTTTTACGTCTTTCACCTTAGTTTAAGATGGTTTTATCTCATAGCTCGCAGCCCTACGCTCGAGGGCCGCCGTCCGTATCCCGTGAAATTCTATCGATCAATCCCGCCCATACACATATATTTGATTTCTAAATAGTCATCCAAACCGTATTTTGAACCTTCTCTCCCAGAGCCCGATTCTTTAACCCCACCAAATGGCGCCATTTCGTTTGAAATAATACCTTCGTTTATCCCGACAATACCGTACTCTAATGCTTCTGCCATTCGCCAAACTCGACCAATATCTCGGCTGTAAAAATAAGCGGCTAAACCAACATTGGTATCATTAGCTATCTCTATCGCTTGATGTTCATTGTCAAACTCAATCAAAGAAGCCACCGGGCCAAACACTTCTTCTCTTGCCACTGCCATTTGATTATTAACCTGAGTTAGCACCGTTGGCGGATAAAAACAGCGCCCTAACTGACTTGGTTCACCGCCCACTTCCACTCTTGCCCCTTGCGCAACTGCCACCTTCACTAAACGATCGACCGCATCACTGGCTTGTTGATTAATCAGCGGCCCATTGGTGACATTCTCGTCGGTGCCATTACCCAAGACTAATTTTTGTTGCACCGCTTCGACTAGTTTGTCAGTAAAGGTTTGATAAATGCTGGACTGTACTAATACGCGATTAGTACACACACAGGTTTGTCCGCTATTGCGGTATTTTGAAGCCAGCAGCCCATCGATTGCCGCATCAAGATTAGCATCCTCAAAAACAATAAAAGGAGCGTTACCGCCAAGTTCCATACTGGTTTTTTTGAGCGTATTGCTGCATGCCGCTACTAATTTTTTGCCAACCTCTGTTGAGCCGGTAAAGGTTAGTTTCCTGACCGTTTCGCTTGCCGTCAGTCGTGGTCCGATTTCACTGGAACTGCCCACAATAATGTTAATCACGCCTTTTGGAATACCGGCCCGATCAGCGAGTTCTGCCAGTGCCAATGCCGACAATGGTGTTTCTGAGGCTGGCTTACAAACAACAGTACATCCCGCAGCCAAAGCCGGCGCGATTTTACGAGTTAACATCGCGTTCGGAAAATTCCACGGTGTAATACAGGCCACTACACCTACCGGTTGTTTAATACAAACAATGCGTTTGTCAGTTGAAGGCGCAGGAATGGTATCACCGTAAACTCGTTTAGCTTCTTCGGCAAACCATTCGATATAGTTGGCACCATAGACAATTTCGCCAAGCGCTTCCGCTAAGACTTTTCCTTGTTCTGCAGTAAGAATTTTGGCTAAGTCTTGCTGATGCTGCAAAATAAGTTGATACCAAATGCGCAGCAAGTTGGCGCGTTGTTTAGCACTTTTTTGTTGCCAAGGTTTCAGCGCCTCCTTTGCAGCGGCTATTGCTAAGTCCGTTTGCTTAGCGTCCATTTTTGCAACTTTAGCAACGCAAGTTCCATCGCTGGGGTTACAAACACTAATGGTATTCTTAGAAGAGACCCATTCACCATTAATATACGCATCGGTCTTCAATAAGTTGGGATCGGATAATTTTAGTCCCACGGTAACTCCTTAAATAAGCTGATTAAATCGATTATCTTAGATAGGATTGTACGCTGTAGTAAAAAAATGCGAGATTGAATTGTCTAGATTTTAAGGCAGAAAATACTGAATTGGTCGAGCAGGGAAGTAGAAAATGCTAAATAGCTTGTATCGTTCAAAGGATATTTGACAGCAATTCCTCTATGAAAGAGAGCACGGAGTAAAATATAATCAATTATCCAGCCTTGCCAAATGTCGTATCGGATAAGCTTTCTTGGAGATAACCTCCTTCATAATCACGTAACTATGATATTTACTTATCCCCAAATCAGAATCCAATAAACTCTGAATGGTACTCTGATAATGAATAATACTGCGGCAAATAAACTTAACCAAATAATCATAACCGCCACTGGCCAAATAACATTCCATCACTTCAGGAATTTTGACAATTTGTTTCTCAAAATGGCCGTGGTCTTCAAGAGTATGTTCTGCAATCGTTATTTGAGTAAACACCTGAATCGTTTCAACGATTTTATTAATTTCAACCAGCGCTTGATAGCAACTAATAAATCCCATTTTTTCGAGACGTTTGACCCGCTGTAGACACGGGCTAGCAGACAATGCGACTTGTTCCGCCAGATCGACATTCTTTATTCTTCCGTTTTTTTGTAGAACCGATATAATTTTGAGATCGATTGAATCTAACTTGTACTCATTCATCATGGCTAGCGTATCTCGATAGTTTACGACGATTATTCGCACTTATATTAACAACCTTTTTTCGAAAAAGTAAACTATCTAGTAATTGATGGTTAATTTGATATAAGTTGCTGCCTCTCGCTAGGAAGAAAATGAGTCGATAATATTATTAAACTTACGGTGATACTACTAGCATTTCAAAATATGTTTGCATTCGCTTCTGTTTGGTTATATTTTGGTTACTAAATGACTTGCTAGGAAACATCAAATGACTGATTTTTCTCAATACCTTAAGCCGTTAGCAAAGGATAAAGCTTTAGCTTTAAACGCCAACACTTATACAAATCCAGAATTTTTAGATTTGGAAAACCGGCAACTATTCGAAAAACAATGGCAAATGGTCGGTCACGTTGATCAGCTGAGTAACATAGGTGATCAATTCATTTGCCAAATTGGCCGAATACCGTTAGTTATCCTACGCAATCAAGACAATCAATTTAAGGCCTTTCACAATGTCTGTCGACACCGCGCAGGACCTTTAGCAGTAGCAAATGGCAACAATAAGGTCTTACGCTGCAAGTATCATGGTTGGACTTATAACTTAGATGGCAATTTGCAGTCGGCTCCTGAAATGCAATCAACCCCCAACTTTGATATTTGCCAACATCATTTACCGCAAGCATTCTTAGAAACCTGGCAAGGTTTTATTTTTGTCGCTATTTCGTTGCCCTCACTATCGCTAGCCGAGACGCTCAAGGGGATCAAACAACATATCAAACCGATCGATTTGAGCAGTATGACTTTTAGTCATCGAGACGAATATGTGATTCAATGCAATTGGAAAGTTTACATGGACAACTATTTGGAAGGTTATCATTTGCCTCATGTACATCCAGGCTTAAGTAAATTACTCGATTATCGAAAATACGATACCAAACTATTTGATCGATATAGTTATCAATTTAGCCCCCTCGAAAATGCCGAAGATAATGACGCGGCAATTTTTTATGGCGAGGGCAGTGCGCATTATTATTGTATATTTCCTAACTTGATGCTTAATATTTTACCCGGGCGACTGCAAACAAACCTAATAATTCCACTAGGACTTAATAAAACTAAGATCGTTTTTGATTACTATTATTCCGATTTGGAAAGCGAACAAACGAAAAATTTGATTGAACAAGATAGAACGTTTAGTGATGAAGTCCAACAGGAAGATGTCGACATTTGCGAACAAGTGCAAAAAGGGCTAAATTCTGGTAGCTATCTCGCTGGACCTTTATGCATGAAAAGAGAAAGTGGCGTGCTTCATTTTCAAAATCTAATTCGAAAAACTCTAACCACCGAGTGAGAAAAATTGATGTTTACTAAAGCGATTGTAAGAACCCCCTGCAAAGCAATGATCAACGGCATAACTACCGCTAACCTTGGCATTCCTAATTATGAAAATGCGCTGCGACAGCATCAAGACTATATTTTGGCACTTCAACAATGCGGATTAGATGTCACCTGTCTAGATGCCGACGAAAATTTCCCGGACTCGACTTTTGTCGAAGATGTTGCATTAATGACATCTCGCTGCGCTATTATCACTAACCCAGGTGCAGGTTCTAGGGCCGGAGAGATCGAGAGTATACAACCGGTGGTAAGCGATTTTTATCAGACGTTAGAGAGGATTTCTGCTCCAGGAACCGTTGAGGCCGGCGATATAATGATGGTTGGCGATCACTTTTATATTGGACTTTCAGAACGAACTAACGCAACCGGGGCAAAACAGATGATTTCGCTACTCGAGAAATATAGTTTAACCGGGTCAGTGGTTGAATTAAATGAAGTATTACACCTTAAAACAGGGTTAGGATATTTAGAAAGTAACAATCTCTTGGCTTGTGGCGAGTTTCTCACCAAACCGGAGTTTCAAAAGTATCATCTACTAAAAGTCCCGCATGAAGAGGCTTACGCGGCAAATAGTGTCTGGATTAACGACACCGTTCTCACTCCAAAAGGTTTTCCAAAAACCAAACAGATTATTGAAGGAGCAGGCTACAAGATAAGAGAAGTGGATGTTTCTGAGTTTCAGAAAATTGATGGTGGTTTGAGTTGCCTTTCACTTCGATTTTAATAAATTCCTTGTTTAAAAAGGCTAACTCTTTAACGGAAGGATGATCGAAACACAGGTCCCTTTACCTAGGGCTGAATTTAAAACAAGCTGGCCGCCTAGCGCTTCGGCTAAAGTTCGGCTTATCGCTAATCCAAGGCCCGATCCGTGATGAGTCCGATTATTTCCAGAATCGACCTGTTCAAACCCTTCGAATACCCGATCCAATTTTCCTTTCGGAATACCGATACCGGTATCGTTTACCACAATACTTAATTGGTTTTGTTTTATTTTACAGGAAACTTCGACAAATCCACTATCAGTAAACTTTACAGCATTACCAATTACATTGAATAAAATTTGTTGTAATCTTTTTCTATCTTGCTTGATCGAATGGTTATTAAGCAGGCTAGTACTTTTTATTTCGATACTTTTATCTCTTGCCAAAGGCGTGCAAACTTTTACCACATCGGAAATTAGTTCGTCGAGATCGAAATCCGAATACAAAATTCTCAACTTGTCGTGTTTTAATTTCGACATTTCTAGAATATCGTTAATGACTAACGCTAATTGTTCTCCGGAAGTTTTGATCAAACCAATGGATTCGCGAACATCATCGGGTAATTGCCGAGTATTATCTTGCAGCATAATTTCAGATAAGCCGACAATCCCGTTAAGAGGCGTTCGTAGTTCGTGTGACGTGTTGGTTAAGACTCTATCTTTAATTCTATCTAATTCAGTGAGTTGTTCGTTGAGTTGTTTTTGCCTAAGAATTTCCTTTTTGCTATTTCTTCGGTAATACCAAAAAAAGCCTGAAACAAATAGAACAGAAAAAATGAAAAACCAAATAAGCATTTTTTGTTGTTGTTTATCGAGTTTTAAATTAAGAATTTCTTGTTCTAACTGAAGATCAATTAATTTTTGTTCTGTCTTCGCAACCTGTCGATCAATTTTTGTCACTTCTGCGAGCTGCAGTATTTTTTCTCCGCTAATACTCTGCGAAAGAATATTCGCTGTTTCTGTATGCAATAGAGCCTTTTGGTAATTCGAGTCTGCTTTATTGATTTTTCCCAGTAAACGATGGATTTGCAATTGTTTAGATCGAAGGTTGAGTTTTTCTGCTATTTTAAGTGCTTTTCTACTGGTTTCTTTTGCCCGGCGTGTCTGTCCTAGTTGAAGTTGATATTCTGCAACATTGGCAAGAAGACTGGTAATTAGTCCGTTAAATTTATTTGTTTCGGCAATAATCAAACCGACTTTTGCGCTCTGCAAAGCTTTGTCGTATTTTTTTTGTTTTTCATAAATTCCATTCTGAGAAAAAATTACATATATTTGGAGAAAAGGATCAGGATTAGCCTCCAGTAATTGACGGGCTTTGGCAAGATTACTATTGGCGTTCGTTATTTGACCGAGGTCCACATAAGCTTGAGTCAAACCGATGTAGGCAATTAATTGATCTTCCTTGTCGCTACCCTGCTTACTTTTTAGTAGTTGTAGTTGCCTAAATTTTAGTGTTTCACTTTCGTTTTCTAGTTCACTGTAAATGCCGGCAATGTTATTTATAGCACGAAGTTCGCCTTCGATATCATTATTCAATTTCGAAAGCTTAAGCGATTCGGAATAGAGTTTTAATGCTCTCTCATTTTCACCCAAATATTTTAAATTGGATGCAATATTACTGATAGCTCGCGCTTCTTCTGTAGTATTTTTTTCATCTTTTGATTGTTGCAATGCTTTTTTTGAGGTTCGAAATGCCAGTTGATATTCGCCTTGTTTTAACTGTTGATAGGCCTTTTGGTTAAGTATTTTTGCATTGCTTGATTCGCTGGCAAGAACATTGCTTAAGCCGATCATAACAAGGCCAAGTAAACCCATTAACTTTGCTATTGGCAAAAAACTATTAGCCATCTATAACGCCTATCGGTAAGGTAACAATTACCTGAGTCCCTTGGCCTAAAGTAGAGTGAAGCGTCAAAGAACCACCGAGCGCTTCGGCTAGTCCTCGGCTAATTGCCAAACCTAATCCCGAGCCAGATTGAGCGCGGCTATCGCTTGAATCGACTTGCTCAAAACCTTCAAAAATTCGTTCGATTTTTTCTGAAGGAATTCCGATACCACTATCACTTATGAAAATACTGACCTCATCGGCTAATAGTTCGATTTGCGTGGACACTGAACCCGAATCGGTAAACTTAATTGCGTTGCCAACTAGATTAAGCATAATTTGCTGAATGCGACCACGATCTTGACGAACCATTATTTCTTTACCCGATTCTTGAAATTCGAGATTGACTTGCTTTTTAATTGCCGATGGCTCGCAGATTGAAATAACGTCTCTTAATAATTTTGCGAGATCGAAGGGTGAATGGACCACCGTTATTTTATTACTTTTTAACTTAGACATTTCCAGAATATCGTTCACTACTAACGATAACTGTTCGCCAGAAGATTTGATTAGCTTTATCGAATTGACCACTGAGTCAGGAATTCGATTATCATCGTCTTGTAAAATAATATCTGATAGGCCAATGATCCCATTTAGTGGCGTACGTAACTCATGCGAAGTATTAGTCAGTACACGATCTTTAACGATATCTAGCTCTTCGAGTTGTTTGTTGAGCTTTTTTTGTCTTACGATCTCTTTATTACTTGAAATTCGGTAATAAATAAAGAAAATAGATAACGAAAAAACCACCAGTAGCGATAGCCAAAAGAGTTGATTTTGTCTATGCCATTCCAACTGTAACGAAAGTATCTCTTGGTCCTTTTGGGCTTGGATCAGTTTATCCTCAGTTTCTTTTGTTTGGCGATCGATACGTGTTATTTCGCCTAATTGTCGGACTTTTTCACCACTTAACGATTCATTTAATAGACTCGCTTTTTGATTATGAACTAAAGCTTTTTCGAAATTACCTTTTTCGACATAGATTTTACTCAATAGCTGATGAATTTGTGACTGCCTTTGTTTCATCCCCAATAGCTTTGCCTCGCTCAAACTTTGCAATGCTTGTTTGGAAGCCGCTCGATAATTTTTGGCATAGAAGTATGATTCTGCTAGGTTGGTATAGCTACTAACGACCAATCCACTAAAATGGTTACTTTTAGCAATATTAAGTGCTCGATTTATTAACTTAATAGCCGAGGAATAGTCTTTGGCTTTTTCATGTAATTTCGATTTAGAAAAAAGAACGTATATTTCCAAAAAAGGATCCAGCTCTTTTTTTTGAATCGAATCCGCGAGCACATAATAGGTATTAGCTTTTTCTGTATGGCCTAAGGCCGTATAGACATTTGTAAGACCGATGTACGCGATTAATTGATCTTTCCGATTTCTGGTCAATAAACTGTTTTCTAAACGAAGAATTCGATATTTGAGTTCTTCCTGAGGTTGATTAAGTTGTGAATATATATCTGCAACATTATTCAAAGCCCTCCCAATACCTAAAAGATCATTGGACGATTGACTGATTTTAAGTGATTTATCGTAGAGGAGTAACGCTTTTTCGTTTTCGCCGAGATAGGAATTACTAGCAGCAAGATTACTGTAGGCCCTGGCTATTTCAGGTAGATTATTTTCTTGCTTTGAGATCAGAGCGGCTTTTTTCGAGATCCCATAGGCTGCTACATAATTACCTTGCTTGAGCATCTGATATGCTTCGATATTGAGCTGATTAGCCGCAAGTACATTTTGCTTATCGTTTGCTGCAGCAGCAGAAAGGGAACTCAGAATAACCAAGAATATAATAAAAGCGACCACAATTTTAGAGAAGTGCATTTATGGCCGCCGATTGTCTTTATTTTTTGAAAGCCTGAATTACGTTGTTGGACGTAATATCGTAATCTGCTCCCAATATCTTTTGAATTTCATCATATTTTTTGTTGATCACTAGGTCGATATGTTTGTCGTCGATCCCCGCGGCTTTCATTGTAGTAACCTTATCTTTCTTAAATGCTTGAGTCAGATCGCTATTGGTCGAAAGCTCCGTCAAAAAGTCGATTAGTTTTTGATCCATGTCGGTTTCCTTTTATTGTATTAAATTCAACCCTTTATACATCGTTTAGGGCAATACTGCAATTTTGCGTCCGATGATTTTGTTTTACGCTTGTATTCTATTAAAATTTATCAAATTAATTACAATTGCTTTTGATTTATCCCCCAAAGCTTGCAAAATTCGATATCAAGAGCAGGCACTGATACTGGCGGGACATAAAGTGTCGTAATACCTCTAACCGAAGCTTTGTGCAATTCATCGATAATAGTCATTTCTTTTCGTGCTTCCATAATTGGCAGGGTGCTTGCCTCATAAAGAACAACCTGATGTGATGGAGGATAATCGCGTAGCAATTTTTCTTTCAACATTTGAAGTCCATTTTCAGAAGGCTCCAATTTGGTTAAAGTTTCGTCTCCTACAACCCCAATTTGCCAAAGAATTAATGCTGCACTGGTATTTAATTGATGCTGATAAAATAGATACTGGCTCGCTTCATAAGCTTGACAACCGACGGTTGCTGGGTCGACCCCTAAGTCTGCAAATAAACAGTCTTCTGCAGATATTGCTGGTAACATTTCAGCCTGAAAGCCTTCTTCTTTGGCTATTACAATGCTCTTGTGAGAAGGATAGACAAAAACGCCTGGATGCCCGTAAAAAATAACGCAGACTTTTTGATTTTGCCGAACATCGTTTAAGATCGAATCCACCATTAAATCGTATGCTTCGAGCCTATTTGCGCCATTTTTACCGGTTTCAGCGTCAAAGTACAAATCGGCTAGATTCTTAATGTTTTTGTTTAAGCTTTTAACCGTCGATAGACCCAACGGGTCCGGTACTAAGACATGCACGATATCTGCGGTTTTTATTCGATCTATGGTTTCTTGTGAAAGATGGGCGGGTGTCAAAATTCCCGTACCAACGACGACTAGACTGCCTTTATTCATATTTTATTAGTCAGTAATTTAATTTGTACGGCAGTTTAACCTATACAACTGCTGCTTGGAAATGCACTATTAAGTAGATGGTTATATCGGCGACGGCGACTGACTGAAGACCATCTTTTTCACGCTTTGGCGGCTAATGCTGCTGTAGAAATTTATTACATTCACCTGAAATTGTCCGACCCGCTTCAAAAGGTGAAAAATGAAAAAAATTACATTGTGCGTTTGCCGCTGCCTGACCATCAGTTTTTAGGCTATCTCCAACATGGGTTAGTTGATCGGGACCTATTTCGAAATCGGAACAAATCTGTTTTAACATTTCCGGATGAGGCTTCGCGTGAAAGCCACTAGTAGGCGAATAGTTTTTTTCGAAATAGTGACCAATGGATAACCTACGGACGTCACAGTTTCCATTGGTGACGCTCGCCAAAAAATAATTTGTTTTGAGCTGATCTAATAACTGAGAGATTGGTTTTTCGATAAATACTAAGTTTCGATGCATCATAAAAATTTCAAAGGCTTGTTCAACAATGTAAAGCTGATTTTCTAGTGGTAGGCAGAATTTTTTAAGCGCTTGATATCTTAAATAACTCAGATTATCGAATTTCTTCACTTTGTCCGATGAAATTTCATTTTCAGATTGAATCATTTGTAAGCGATAATCGTTAAATAACTGATAGTCAAACTGTAGCTTTTGCTTCCTGAATTCTTCTTCTAAATAGAAATAACTTTTTTGCTCTGCTAGCTGTATGACGGGAGCATTATCATAAAGCGTATTATCCAAATCGAAACTAATTACTTTAATCATGATATTAGTTACTTGTTTTTAGATCGCGGATGAGACTTGTCGTAAACTTCAGCCAATTTTTGAAAGTCAAGATGAGTATAAATTTGTGTCGTTGAAATATTGGCGTGTCCGAGTAGTTCTTGAACGCCTCTAATATCTCCGGAAGATTCCAGAACATGAGTCGCACACGAATGGCGAAACTTATGCGGATGTAAACTGGCGTTCAATCCAATGCGCTTACCCCAATATTCCAGTCGTTTTTGCACACTACGATGAGATAAGCGTGTTTTCCTCTGGCTGATAAATAGCGCTTGCGAATTATCGCCACCCAACCAAACTAACCGCACTTTTTGCCATTTTATTATCGCAGCCTTTGCTTTTTTGCCGATTGGCACGACTCTTGTTTTATTACCCTTACCGGTTATAGTTGCCAACTGTTGGTTTAAGTCTAAATCGTTTAAATCGCAGTTAACCAGCTCTGCGAGTCGAAGCCCGCTAGAATAAAATAATTCTGCAATCGCTTTATCTCGTGTACCAATTGCTTGGCTATCATCGATATTATCCAGAAGCATCGATATTTGATCCACATCGATTATTTTTGGCAATCGTTTTTCACCTTTGGGAGGCCGAACATTTTTGGCTGGATTATTGGATAATAGATTATTCTCAATCAGGTAATTAAAAAAACTTCGACTACTCGAGAGAAGTAAAGCAATGGTCTTGGCTGATTTTCCGATACGATTTTGACTCGCCGATAATTGACGAATATGAATAGGTTTAATAGCATTCCAATATTCAATATTTTGCGACCGTAGAAAACCAAGTAAGGTATTTAATTGTCGGCGATAATTATTGCAGGTTAGCTCAGAGTAATTTTTTTGAACTAGCAAATACTGTAAATACTCATCAACCTTCTGTTGAAAAATTCGATTATTTGAAGAAGAATTATTTTTAGGATAACTCATAAGGCGTTACAAGCGCGCTAACATATTTGGCGATAAGCTCAACGAATAATGTTCCCATTTCCGGATCAAAGCGCGAAACATCTGTGCTGGCTAGAGCGATTAATCCGTTTTGACAGCCCTCTCCCATGGGGATCAATGCGCAAGACTGGTAGTTATAAGATAATTCACCGAATAAGGCCAGCTTTGGTGCCTGACCGAGTCGGCCACACAGTGGTTGATCATCTGGAAATTGACAACTAAGTAACTCTTTTACTTCTGCAGCATTTGCGTAGACTTGTGCCGGTGCACAACTTTGATAGTTTCCAACTAGTACCAATGCAGCACCATCGAGATCAAATAATTTTTTTAAGTTGCTAATGACACGCGAACTAAGCGTCGTCAGATCGGAGCAACCAACCAGCTGCAACATAAATTGATTACACAAAACTAATAAAGCTTCATTAGCGTGGGCTGTTTGTAACATATCGATTTGTTGGCCCTGTAACTGGCTGTTTTTGTCGCGAAGCGTTTTTACCTGGCGTTCAACCAGAGAAAAGGTATCTTGTTCTCCGTAGTTTAATTCAATGTGGCTTAACAACTCAGGATTTTTTATTAGAAATTTCGGATGATCCAATAAATATTGTTTCACTTTAGCGTCATCCATCATCTCGTAAAGACGAGCCATTTTTTCGTTATTTTTATTAATTTCTAATACTTGCGGTTGAGATAGTTTCATACTTCGATATATCCATGGTAAACGAACTCTGCCGGTCCGATCATCGTTAGCGGTTGCCCTTCGCCAGCCCAATCAATATGCAAATGGCCACCTGGTAAGAAAACCTTTATTTTTTGTTGCAATTTATTTTGTAAGCGCCCAACTACCATACTAGCACATGCACCTGAACCACAAGCGAGAGTTTCTCCAGCGCCGCGTTCAAAAACGCGTAGCCTCACTTCAACGTCAGAGACAATTTGCATAAATCCGACATTGGCCCCCTCGGGAAAGAGCTGATGGTCATTAATTTCCTTGCCGATTGGGTCGATTGAAATAGCCTCAAGATCGTCAACCGAAACAACGCAATGGGGATTTCCCATCGATACTGAGCCAAATTGCAGCGTTTGATCTATCAGTTCTATTTGGTAATTAATCGCTTGTTGCTCTATTGCCATGGGTATTTTCTGCGGAGCGAGCTGCGGTATCCCCATATCGACACTGACCAAGCCGTTTTTCATGATCCTAAGATCCATGATCCCGCTATTCGTGCTGACCCGTATTTTTTGCTTCCAAGTTAACCCCATTTGACGGACAAATTTAGCCAAACAGCGCACTCCATTGCCACATTGACCCACCTCAGAACCATCGGCATTAAAAATACGATAATGAAAATCAACATCGGGTTGGGGTGGCGGTTCAATGATAAGTAACTGATCGAAGCCGATCCCTTTATGCCGATCTGCCAACTTTCTAATTTGGCTTTCGTTAAAATACACATTCTGTGAAATGGTATCCACGACCATAAAATCATTTCCCAAACCGTGCATTTTGGCAAAGCTGATCATCATGGGGTTAGCTGCTCCTTCTCTTCCTTGTCCTTAACCGCGTCTTGTTCTGTTTTTTCACTTTTATGATCTGACGGCTCTTGCTGAATTGACTTAGATGATTGACTATCCGCCTCAACTGATGGCAAATAGAGCGATCCTTTAGCACCGCAGGCGGTCAACAGGAAGGCAAATACAAGGACTAGTAGAGTTTTAGACAAGAAAGACGCCTATTTAGGGGGGTTATTGAGATATAGGCTTGATTTTCAACAATTTTGCTTCGGAAATCAATTAAAATCGAACCTGTTTAATTAAGCTACTTGGCTTTATTCAGTTTTGATTCGATCATTTTTTTGTAACCTAAGGATTCGATAATAGATACTTTATGGTGTATTGCCGAAAGATCTATGTCTGTTAAAAATATTGGATAATCAACTTCTTTTTGGCGAAGCTTAAGCATT